>SL_7KL_010_BRINEDRAFT_10000338_pt1 | contig 22057 bp, 17 predicted proteins | sample SodLak_010_BRINE_FD_10663 | JGI IMG/M metagenome (IMG submission 10663)
AAAAAGGCGACCGGGTTGTGATCCATATGCCCATGGTTCCTGAGGCCATTTACGCAATGTTAGCCTGTGCACGAATTGGAGCTATTCATTCCTTTGTATTTGGGGGATTTGCCGCAGGGTCGCTAGCAACCCGTATTGAAGATTGCAAAGCCAAAATTATCCTGACGCTGGATGAAGGTCATCGTCGAGGCCAAAAAGTTCCGTTTAAGAAGAACACCGATGAGGCCTTAAAACAAATCCGAAATGGCGATGTTGAAACGGTCATCGTTTTCCCCTATATGAACCGCGATGTTCCCATGCAAGATGGACGAGATTACTGGTATGACCGCCTTGCTGAGGGCATAAAAGCGGAGTGTGACTTGTTACCCATGGAGTCTGAAGATCCGTTATTTATTTTATACACATCTGGATCCACGGGAAAGCCCAAGGGATTGCTTCACACAACAGGGGGGTACTTGGTTTATGCCGCAACCACCTTTAAATATATTTTTGATTATAAAGATGGAGAGATGTATTGGTGTACCGCAGATATTGGGTGGATCACTGGCCACACCTATGGTGTCTATGGCCCCCTTTTAAATGGTGCGACAATTTTATTGCATGAAAGCGTTCCGGATTATCCCACCCCCAGTCGTGTATGGGATGATATTGATAAACATCAAGTCAATATTTTTTATACCGCCCCGACAGCTTTACGAGCTTTGCGGCGTCATGGTGACCATCATCTTAGCTCTTCACACCGATCGAGTTTGCGTTTGTTAGGGTCTGTCGGCGAACCCTTAGACCCTGAAACCTGGGAATGGTACTATAAGAGTGTAGGGGCCGAGGCGTGCCCAATTGTGGATACCTGGTGGCAAACAGAAACAGGTGGAATTATGTTGACGACATTACCGGGGGCCATGTCTGGAAAACCCGGCTATGTTGGGTATCCATTTTTTGGCATTGAACCTGAATTAGTCACAGATACCGGGGACATCTGCCCCCCTGAAACGACGGGGCATCTAATTCTAAAAAGACCTTGGCCGGGCATTGCGCGCACCATTTATGGGGATCATGACCGTTATTTAAAAACGTATTTTTCGCGTTACCCTGGGTTCTATTCCACCTCGGACGAGGCAGTACAAGACGCAGAAGGTCGTTTCCGTATTTTGGGTCGTTCGGATGATGTTCTCCAAATATCTGGTCATCTTATAGGGGTAGGCGAAGTCGAAGCCGTCCTTATGGGGTGCCCGAAGATAGCTGAAGTTGCTGTTGTTGGTTTTTCTCACGCACTTACCGGACAAGGGGCCTATGTATTTGCGGTGCTTAAGGAGGGATTTGAAGGGACAGAGGCGATAAAAGAGGAATTAATCTATCTTTTAAGACAGCAGTATGGACCCATTATCAAGATTAATTTTCTGCAGTGGGCAACGGGTTTGCCCAAAACCCGTTCAGGAAAGGTGATGAGGCGTATTTTACGCAAAATCGCAGACAATCGTTGTGATGACTTAGGAGATGTATCCACTTTAGCAAACCCAGAATCAGTCTCAGATCTTGTTCGGTATCGAAAAAACCTTGAACCGGCTCAAAACTAGGCCTGGAAGTGAATCCCGCAGTCTGTAAACTTTGGGTTCTTCCAGGTTTGAGAGAACATATTTTGCCGCATCGTTGTCTTTGGTTTTCTGGAAATAGGGAGAATTTGGAGGGCTTTCATATCTAAATGCCTTTGGGGTTGCTTTTTAGAAGGAAGTTTATAGGCCTGGATTTTCCCACCTTCCCCTGTTATGTAGTCAAATTGATAATGGTGGAGGTGTGTGTTGTCGACACTTTCGATGAAAGCATCTGTAAAAAAGATATCTAATTTCCTATTTTGAGCAAAGAAATTTATTTTCAAATAGGGGGAATCTTTCCCGTCAAGGTAAGCATGCAGCCATGTTTCCTTCGTATCTCGGAACGCGACCAAACGAATATTTAGGTTTTCAGGCAACGGTATACAAGACTCTTTATACTGAAGAGGCATTCCAGATTTTGGGTATTGAAAGTAGAGAATGTCTAAAGACTGTCCCAGAGGGTTGAGAAATAAAAAAGTCTGTCTGAGCTCATCATGCAAGAAGAACGGCGACGGATTTTCAATCTTAATCACATTATACTGCATATTGACCAGGTTCTTGAGGTTTCCTAAGCTGAGTTCTGAAAAAATTGTATGTTGATCCTCATGGAAATGAGAAAAAGAGTTTAATGCTTTGTTGAACGGAAATTCATAAAGGTAAAACAATTTTTTATCAGGGGTCATTTGGACAGGGTGGGGGATATAAACAGATGTGTTTGAATAACTCATTTGAAAGGGCGTTCCGTTCATAACGTCTTGGGCGCTATCTAACTTATGGATATGCAAACAATACCTTTTCTGAAACTGTTTAAGGAAAATATGCAATCCGTCTTCAAAATCCTGAAAAGGAGATTTAGAATCAAAAGAGGTTTTCAGTGATGGGCAGTAATATGAAATAGTACGGCGGTTGACAAAGACAATGTCCTCTTTGTTTGTCGTGAGGAAAAGATCCGGGGAGGACGAATGTTTTTCTGAAGCCATGGGGTTGGGAAGAATCTCGGTAATCTCTTGTTTTCTTGGGGACATGTGGCCTAAATAATGTGGCAGTGCAAGATAATATTCATTCTCTGATAGGGAAGGAGTACTGGATAAGGCGGACACAAAAGACAAAAGGATAAGGATACAGGAGGATATCATAATCGCATTCTTATTATTCTTTATGAACAAGAATAATCTAAAGAGTTTAAGGCATGGTAAACGGGATAAACCGACGGGGGGTGTTTATGCCGGGCTTTTGCACCTTTCAATCTTTTCCCTTGACGCATCATCCTGTTCATCACGCATTTTCTACGGGAATAACTGGGGATAGCCCACAAAAAGAATCGATTGGGGCTTGACGAGTACGGTGGAAACTGATTAATTAAAAGGGAACCACGCCTGAAAAGTCAGGCTTCTTCATGATAGAGGATGGGTGGCCGAGTGGTTGAAGGCACCGGTCTTGAAAACCGGCAAGGGTGCAAGCTCTTCGGGGGTTCGAATCCCTCCCCATCCGCCACGAGGCCCCGAACCAGATCATATTCGATTGAGGCGAGGGAAGACCGTGCGCATATTGCTATTCACCTCTCCAACAAAATAACATATCCCTATTTGCCGCCTGGCTGCTATATTATCTGTCCCTTCCGGAAGATGTCCCGATTTTAAGAATCAGCGGATTTATATACTGGGATTCTCTCGCGAGCGTTTGTCATTGAAGGCGTTCGAATAGGTTTTCTAATCTCAAAACGACGGGGCAGCGTTAACAGAGGGCTGGAAGAAAGATGCCGACACCTCTCTCGGGTGGTCGTCATCTCTTCTATGGTTTGATGGGGGTTTACAACCCCGCCGTTTCAGTTTTTTTTTCCGGAAAGAGTAAGAGTAAAAAAGGAACCACACAAATTGAAGAATAGGTTCCAATAATAATCCCAAAAATTATGGGCAAACAAAAAACTTCAATCACGTATCCGCCAAAGAAATAAAGGGCAAATAATGCAAGCAACGTCGTCCCTGCAGTTAAAATTGTCCGCGACAAAGTCTCATTCAAGCTTAGATTAATTATATGTCCTAAGGAGCGTTTCTTAAACTTACGTAAGTTTTCCCGAACACGATCATAGATGACAACTGTATCATTAATCGAATACCCTAAGGTTGTAAGGATGGCAATAATTTCGGTTTCATTAAACTCAATCGCAATTAAGGAATAAAGACCTATGACAACGATGCAGTCGTGGACCAAACCAATAACAGCGCAAATACCAAACTTCCATTCGAAGCGAAACCATATATAAATTGCAATCCCCACCGTCGCCAATAGGGCTGCAAGGATCCCGTTCCAAACTAAGTCTTGGCTAACTTTTGCCCCAACGGTTTCAACGCGTCGATATGTAATGCCTTCCCCAAGCGTTAGTTTTATTTTTTCTAAAACTTTCTCTTGGCTTTCATTTTCGGACAACCCATCGTCTTGGGATTCGATTCGAATTAAGACATCCCGGTCACTACCAAATTCTTGGAGGTTCACAGCACCAATATTGAGTCGTGACAAGTCAGACCGCATCTGAGCGATATCTGCTTTTTCCTGGGTCTTGATTTCAATTAAGTACCCACCCCTAAAATCAATCCCATAATTTAATCCCTTTGTAAAATAAGATAAGAATGACAAAAAGATAAATAGCCCGGAAAGGGCATAACCCACTTTCCGAAAGGTCATGAAATTTATGTTAGGAATCTTATTGAGTGAAATGAAAGCCATGATAAAACCTTATATGGGTAATTTTTTAGGACGTTTCCATTGCAGCCAATAGCTGACAATGATCCGGGTTAACGTAATTGCTGTAAACATTGAAATCATAATTCCAAGTGCCAATGTCACGCCAAACCCTTTGATGGGCCCACTACCAAAGAAAAACAAAGCCGCTGCCGCAATTAATGTTGTTAAATTCGAATCAATAATCGTTGCAATGGCATTGTTATATCCCGAATCTACGGCGGGAACAATTTTCTTCCCATTACGAATTTCTTCTTTGATACGTTCATAAATAAGCACATTGGCATCCACGGCCATACCAATGGTTAAAGCGATTCCAGCAATACCTGGTAAGGTTAAAGTTGCTTGAATGATGGAAAGTAAAGCAAACAATAAGATAATATTGAACACGAGGGCAATGTTGGCCACCATTCCAAAAAAGGAATACGTTAAGATCATAAACAGACCTACCAGGATAATCGCCACGACCGTCGCCATTTTTCCAGCTGCGATAGAATCTGCGCCAAGATCAGGCCCAACAGTCCGTTCTTCAATAATTTCTAAGGGTGCCGGCAAAGCACCAGATCGCATCAGCAAAGCGAGGTCATTGGCTTCCCTGGATGTAAAGTTTCCAGAAATCGTTCCGCGATCACGTATGACCGTATTAATAACTGGGGCGCTTAAGACCGTGTCGTCAAGCACAATGGCAAGGCGGTTTTCCGTTGGTGATGCTTGCACATTATACTTGCTGGTAATCTGGGCAAACTTACGCCCCCCAAGATTGTCAAAACGAAAATCGACCATCGGCTTTTGGCTCTCACGGTCGAAGGCCAGTCGCGCATCAATTAACCGTTCTCCGTTAAGAAGCACTCGCCTATGAATCAGAATCGATCCTTCCCGAGCATCTTGAGACTTTAGGCGGCGTGTGCCAGAGGGAAGGGTTTGGTGGGAGGTGTGCTTTCCGTTATCTCGGTGTACAAGGTGAAACGTTAACTTCGCTGTCTTCCCGATAAGCTTTTTCACCCGCGCGGGGTCATCAACTCCCGGCATTTGGACCAAAATTCGGTCGGAACCTTGTTGCTGAATTGTGGGTTCTGCGGTTCCAAATTCATCAATCCTGCGTCGGACGATTTCAATCGAACGCCTGACCATGCTTTGGGTTAACTCTTTTTTCTCCCGGGGTAAGAATTCAAGCTGAAAGGTGTTTCCTTCCTGGGCGACTTCGAATATATTTTCAACATCACTCAAAACAGCCATCAAGTCGTCTTCCCGTGACGAATCTCGCAGTTCAAACGTGATGACCTGTCCATCCGACTTTAAGTTAAGATAGCCAATATTTTTGCTGCGTAGTCCTCGTCTTAAAGCGTCTAAATGGTCATTGAGTCGATCTACAAGTCCTTTTTGGGTATCGACCTCCAGAAGCAGATGAGCCCCCCCTTGCAAATCAAGCCCGAGTTTCACGGGTCTCATGGATTCTGGCAGGTATTCGAGGGTGCTTTTGTTCAGAAGATTGGGAACGGAATACACGATGCCAAGACCGCATATGAAAATTGTTAAAAGAACTTTCCATCTAGGTATGTAAATCATGGTTTATTTATCTTTCGTGTTCCGTCCTCGTGCGGGTCCGCGATGCCGTGTAGGTCCTCTCCTCGGGGAAGGTTTTCCTTCACCAGTTTGCGAAGTCCCAGAGAATGATTTGTCTACCTTTTCCGTGATTGCGGACTTTGCAACTTGGACTTCTATGTCGTCTCCTAAGGAAAGCATAACACGATTTTCATCTAACACACGGGAAATTTTCCCAATCAATCCGCCCGTTGTGATGACATTGTCTCCTCGTTTAAGGGAGGCCAACATATCTTTGATGTTCCCCTGTTTTTTTTGCTGGGGACGAATGACAAGAAAATAAAAAACAATCATTATAGCGATTAAAGGAATGAAGCTCATAAAATCAAAACCCGCTCCACTTGACTTTGCATTTGTTGCCCACGCTGCGGGTAAGATAAAATCTAACATTTAAAATCCTATTGTTGGTTATCGATACGGATGGTACGCCCTGCAGGATTCGAACCTGCGACACCCGGCTTAGAAGGCCGGTGCTCTATCCAACTGAGCTAAGGGCGCGTGACCTTGGCTTAATATAGCGAAAAGTTCGAAACCCGTAAACCATTTTGTGGTTTTCGACGGTTATGGAAATGTTTCCTGGATATGTTTTTTAAACATGTCTCCTCGGTCTTCAAAGTTTTGGTACTGGTCAAAACTTTCACATGCCGGGGACAAAAGCACCGTAGCTTTGGCCGCATCTTGGAGAACGTCTTTTTTGAGAATTGCCATAATATCCTTTAGATTTTCCTGTACGATGCAAGGATATGTTCCTTTCAGTTGGTGATATAAGGGGTCGCGATCGGCGCCAAAAATATAGACTTTTTTGACGCGATCTTGAAAATGTGTCAAGGCCTTCACGTCACCGTCTTTTGTTTTGCCGCCAACTAGCCAATAGATATTATGGTAATTCCCTAGAGCTTTCCCCGTTGCATCCTTATTTGTGGCTTTTGAATCATTAATAAACGTTATATGTTTATAGACACCTATCGTTTCTTGGCGATGGGGTAACCCCTTAAACAACGAGTATGTTTGTAAAAAGGACTTTTGTGGGACGCCGATCGCGTGCGTAAGGGCGTGCACGCCGGCTACATTCTCTAAATTTTGCACTCCGGAAAGAAAAACGCCTTGGGGAAATTGAGCGTGGGCGCCAGACCCGGAAAAAGACTCAACATAAGGAGACTTGGACTCCTGGTAAATTTGACTCGACGCCTCACTATCCAAACTTACGAAGGCGCGGCCTGAGGGTTTTAGCTGGCTAAGGATCTTTTTCTTGACATTGATATACCCATCAAAGCTTCCGTGACGCGTTAAATGATCCGGTTGAATATTAAGTAAAATGGCGTAATCAAGTTTCAAGTCTTGTATTAGGTCAAGTTGATAAGAAGACAGTTCAAGCACAAAGGTAGGCGGCGTTTGTGTATCGACATTGAAACTCATAGCCGGGATGCCAATATTTCCTGCACAATAGACATTGTGCCCTGCTGCCCTCAGAACCTCGTAGGTCAACTGGGTCGTTGTGGTCTTACCGTTTGTCCCTGTAATGCCAATAAATTTTGCCTGGGGATAAGCCCATGCCAAAAGGTCGAGGTCAGAGATAATCTTTACGGAGCGGTCCCGGGCATAGGCGACGATCTTATGGGGTTCTGGGTGGGTAAAAGGGATTCCGGGGCTGAGTACAAGAAAATCCAAATTTTCCCATGGCCATTGCGTATAGTTTTTAAAAAAAGACTGCAGATCCTGGGGAAGATCATGGGCCTTTTTGTGATCATCCCATATATACATTTGACAGGGGGGGCGGCTTAAAAAGCGGGCGGCGCTTAATCCAGTACGGCTTAACCCCATGATTCCAAAACATTTATTGTTGATCTTATCAAAGTTTATCATTTATCGAATCTTCAGGGAGGACAAGCCAACCAATGCCAAAATAAACGAAATAATCCAAAATCGAATCACAATTGTGGCTTCAGCCCATCCTTTTTTTTCAAAATGATGGTGAATGGGGGCCATCAAAAAGATACGTTTACGTGTCAGTTTAAAATACCCCACTTGTAGGATGACGGATACGGCTTCTACGACAAACAACCCGCCGATTATGGCGAGAACAATTTCATGCTTGGTGATAATGCTGATCATCCCTAACAGGCCCCCGACCGCTAAAGACCCCGTGTCCCCCATAAAAACCTGAGCAGGCGGGGCATTAAACCACAAAAATCCTAACCCAGCCCCAATGAAAGCCCCGCAGACAACAGTTAGTTCTCCGCTCCCTTGTGTAAAATGAATGTGGAGATACTCCGCAAAGATTTGATGTCCCACCAAGTAGGAAATAATTAAAAAAGATCCTGCCGTAATGAGGCTTGGTCCAATGGCAAGACCATCCAGGCCATCGGTTAAATTTACGGCATTCGAGGCTCCCACCAAAACCAAGACTCCCCAGGGAATAAAAAGCCACCCAAGGTCATAGGTGACATTTTTGAGAAAGGGAAAGGTTAAAACAGTGCCGATATCAGAGGATGTGCAGGCAAGATAACCCAATCCTGCAAGACACGAAATCGTTATTTGTCCAAAAGACTTGGTACGTGCCGATAGACCTTTGCTATTCTGGAAGCGTAGTTTTAAATAATCATCGAGGGCGCCCAGTCCACCAAATCCTAGGGTCACCAAAAGAGTCAGCCATACATACCCTTGGGTTAGGTCACCCCATATAAGAACGCTGAGTCCCAAGGCCACAATAATCATGACGCCTCCCATGGTGGGCGTACCTAGTTTTGTGAGCAGGTGACCTTCGGGACCATCTTCACGGATGGGTTGGCCTTTTTTTTGGAGTTTTCGTAAGTAACGAATCGTGCGCGGTCCCATATAAAAGCTGAGTATTAAAGCTGTTAAAATGGCCCCACCTGTACGAAACGAAATGTACCGAAAAAGGTTCAATACGCCCCACGTCTGAGCATAAGGAAAAAGGAAATACAAGACCATTAGCCAGCCCTTTTCTGAGGTTGATAGTGTTTTAGGGCTTCAATCACTTTATACATTTTTCCTTGATAATCTCTTTGTCCCTTGGAGCCTTTCACAAGGACAACATCATGACTCAAGAGGTGAAGCGGAACCTGTTCACAAAGGTGGTCAAGGGATTCCATATGATATTTTTCGACGGTATTGGGAAGGGCGTCATAAAGATGTTTCATCAAAGGACCGTAGGTAAATACTAAAGATATACCATTTTCTAAAAGAACCTTTGAAAGATCTTGGTGGGCATGTATGTCCATAGCCCCAAGTTCAAGCATATCCCCCAAGACAACGGCCCGGCGCCCGGATCCCTTCAAGGGGACTTGGGCAAGGGTTTTGATGGCCCAAAGCATCGAAGCGGGCCCCGCATTATAGGTTTCATCAAAAACAGTGATGGGACCGTTTCTCCAGGGAATGTCGATCTTCTCGCCCCGTCCTTCGACGGGCAAAAAGGTTTCTAAGGCCTTTATTGTGCAAGGGATATCACCCCCGCAGGCCCACAAGACAGCCAGGACCCCCAAAGCATTGTGTAAGATATGTTCCCCTATGAGGGTCAAGGTCATAGTATAGGGATGGCCATCGATACGAAGGCACGCCTGGCGCTTCCCATCTTGAACATCGGTTTTCACAAGGTGAATATCACTGTCCTGATGCTGGCCAAACGAAAGAATCTTCTGGGCCCCTTTTTCAAGGGCGGCTGCTTTCAGCATCTCAAAAAGCGGGCAATCCCGATTCAAGATGGCGATTGCGGGGCCCTCCAGGCCGAAAAAAATGTCACTTTTTTCCTCAGCAATGGTAAGCCGTGAGCCCAAATTCCCAATATGCATATCACCAATATTCGTGATCAGGGCCACATGGGGCCGCACCCTTTTCGTCAGGGGTAAGATTTCCCCTCGATGGTTCATACCGAGCTCAAAAATTCCAAATTGATTTTGTTGTGGTAGATGTCCAAGACTGCTGATGACGCCCCAAACATTATTATAACTTCGTTCTACGGCATATGTTGGACCATGGGATTGGCACGCGCGTCTTAACATTTCTTTTGTGGTGGTTTTTCCATAGGTGCCGGTTACCGCAATAACGGTTCCTGAAAAATTCCTTCGGGCATAGTTGGCTAATGTTTCGTAGGTCGCAAATGTGTCTTTTACCGGCAGACATTCAATTGGGGGAGATGTTTGTTGATGATACCAATTCTCGGAGACAATTACGAGACCGGCACCTTGTTGCAGGACATCGGAAATAAAGTCATGACCATCTTTGTTGGGGCCTTTTAGTGCGATAAAAATATCCCCGGATTGAACACAGCGGCTATCAAACTGCAATCTTCCAGCTAAGGTGCTCCGAGGTATGACGTAGGTTTCGCCCAGGGCTTTGTGTAGATCATCGTGTGTCCAAACAGCGAGAGTTTGCATGGTCATCCCTTATAATTTTCAATAATGTTGGCATCGTGAAAGGGAAACGTCGTCTCCCCAATAATTTGGTAAGTTTCATGCCCCTTGCCAGCAACAAGAACAATGTCATTTCTCTGCGCCTGTTGTAACGCAGAATGGATAGCAGGCTTTCGTCCAGGGATGACCTGTGCCTGGGAACACCCTCGAAGGATATCTTGGTAAATATGGTTGGGGTCTTCGGTTCTGGGGTTGTCATCTGTAATGTACACCACATCGGCAAGGTTCGCAGCAACCTGTCCCATAAGCGGGCGCTTTGTCGTGTCCCGGTTTCCGCCGCATCCAAAGACAACATGCAGTTTGTTACGGCAATAGGGGCGCAAACTTTGAAGGACATTTTCTAAAGCCTTGGGCGTATGGGCAAAGTCCACAAAGACATCCGCCTTTACAAAAGGATTATCAATCTTTTGCACACGCCCTGGGACCGCTGTTATGCTTGTAAGATGCGGGATAAGAGTGTCCCAAGATTCTCCCAAACCTAGTAAGACCCCTAGGGCCGCACACACGTTTTCAACCTGGAACCTTCCAATCAAAGGAATATCGCCTTCAAAGGTATTCTTACCGTAATGCAAAGTAACATGACTTTTTCCTTGTTTCGGAATCATGTTTTCAAGGCTTAAGACAGATCCTTTCTGGCCATAAGTTATGACATTGTGGGTCTTGCAGGTCTCCTGGATCACAGGTGCGACATCGGCACATAAAACAGCAGGGCTTCCCGGGGGCAAAAGTTCGGAAAACAGTTTTGTCTTGGCCATTAAGTAGGTTTGCAGATCCCCATGGTAATCAAGATGATCCTGGGAAAAATTGGTAAACACACCTGCTGCAAATTGAACCCCTGTTAAACGATGTTGATCCAACCCATGGCTGGAGGCCTCCATCGCTACAGCATCGACAGCCGCTTGTGAGAGTTTCGTCAGAGTTTTATGAATCGTGATAGCATCAGGCGTGGTTAACGAAAGGTCGGTTTCCGCCCACGGCGTACAGGTTCCTAAGGCCGCTGCTTTTTTCCCGAGTTTTTCCCAAAACTGTTTCAGGAAGTGACACACCGAGGTCTTTCCATTTGTCCCGGTGACCCCAACCACTGTTTTGGGGTAATGAGGATAAAAAAGGGCAGCGGCCTGGGCCAAAGCCCGACGCGGATCAGGAACGTCCACGAAAATAACATCCTGAGAATGATGATCAGGGGGGGCATCACGATCGTTATCCTTGGGGAATATGGATGTCTCGTGATCCAAGATGTCTCCCACGACCACGCGAGCTCCCTTTTCGATAGCCTGGGGAATAAAGCTATGTCCCGATAGATTTTTTTGTCCAGCCGATGGCAAGGCAAAGAACATATCCCCCGGTTGAATGCACCGAGAATCGTAATGGAGTCCTTGAATCGTCATCTGCCCATCATAAGGTCGATTGGATGACGATCCTAAGACCTTACTTTGACTCAAACCTTGAAGGATGTCCTGAAGAATCACTGCTTATCAACCACAATATGAGACGCTATGCCGCTTTGTCTTCTGAGAGTTTTTGTTGTAACAAAGGCAGATTTATCATCTCCATCAGCACCCGAAGCTCTTGACGGGCCGCGATATGGGACAAACTTAGGGATACGCCTATGTCCTTTAAGTCAAGGAGTGTTAACCCCTTTAAAAACAACTCCCTGAAAATGACGCGTTCACTTAATCCCCCCAGAACTCGGAACCCTAGACGTTTCGCAATAATTTCCAGCATTCTTGACATTTGCTGTTTGTTTTTCGCATGCAAAGTGCTTAACCGGTTTCTTAGCACAATCCAATCCATGCTCACTTTGTCCCGTATTAGCCTTTGCTTCTTTTGTTCCCATACCGTAACCGCGTAATGGCTTGGGGTAATTTGCTTTTTCTGAATATCTTCAACCTTAACCAAAACATCCAAATCGACAAAACTGTCATTTAAGGGGGTAATAAGGGTGTCGGCCCGGGCATGGGCTTCCCGGGATAAAAGTGTGTCATTTCCGGGGGTATCAAAAACGATCACATCATTTCCGGCTAATTCCTTCAAAGCCTTTTCCATTTGTGACCGGTCTTTGGCGTCGGCTTCATCGGCATCCTTAAGATCACTTTTATGCAAAGCCACGTGTTGAGGGGTGGGGAGATCTTTATTTGTTGTTTTCATCAGTTTCTGTCGATTCGCAAAGTACCGGGTCAAGGTCCCTTGACGGGCATCGACATCCACGCTTCCGACCTTATAGCCTAGGCGCAATAAATACACAATCATATGCATCGAAATGGTCGATTTCCCTGTGCCACCTTTTTCATTACCGATTACGATTGTATAAGGTTTGTTATGTTCCATATTGTCCCTCACTTTTTCGATGCATAAAATACGCCCCTATTGTTACACCCACCATGACCAACCCGATAATAATGGTCGCTAAAGCATTCATCTCAGGGGTCAAACCATAACGTAAACTTGAAAACACAACCATGGGCAATGTTGTTGCCCCGGGGCCCGATAACAGGCTTGCCATTACCACATCATCTAAAGATAAACTAAAGGCCAATAACCAGCTTGACAATAACGAAGGAAGAATAAGAGGTAAAGTAATTTTTAAAAAAACTGTTAAAGGACGCGCCCCTAAATCCAAAGCCGCTTCTTCCAAAGCTGTATCAAAAGTTGCAAGTCGACCCCGCAAGATAATAAAGGAGTAGGCCATAGCTAACGTAGTATGGGCCAAGGTAATGGCAGGGATCCCACGTAAATACACCTTTTCAAACAAAAAGCTTTCCAAGATTATAAAAAACAGAAGAAAGGACATTCCCAAAATTAAATCCGGCACCACCATAGGGGCGGTTACTAAGTTTTTTAAGGCGAGTCGGCCGGCAAATTTTTTGAAACGCAACGTGGCAATAACCGCGAGTAAAGCGATAAAAACAGACAGAGTAGCGGAAAAGATTGCGATTTTGATACTCACCCAAGCCGCTGTTAAGATCACGTCATTTTGGAAAAGGCTTGCGTACCATTTTAAGGAAAACCCGGCCCATACATTGACAAACTGGGATTTATTAAATGAATAGATGACTAACACAAAGATGGGAATATACATAAAAGCATATCCAAATAACAATGTGAAATAGCGTGATACAGCGTGCTTTTTAATCACTTCTCACCTGCACTTTTGCCTGGAGGCGTTGTAAAAGAATTAAGGGAATTAGTAAAAATCCTAGCATTAGGGAAGATATGGTCGCAGCCATGGGCCAATCTCGCGCATGAAAGAACTCCATCCAGACAAGCTTTCCCATCATCAAGGTGTGGGTTCCCCCAAGAAGCTCAGGGATGACGAATTCTCCGATACAAGGGATAAAGACAAGCATCGTTCCCCCCACAATTCCCGGAAAGGAAAGGGGAAGTGTGATTTTCAGAAAGCTTTGCCAAGGGGGGCACCCTAAATCCGATGCCGCCTCGAGAAAAGCCGGGTTTTGCTTTTCCAAGGATGTATATATGGGGATAACCATGAAGGGAAGGTAACAATATACCAGCCCAACACAGACGGCAAACGCATTATCCATCAAAGGAAGGGGCTGGTTTATCATTCCTATCTTTAGGAGAAAATTATTGATGATACCATTGGTATTTAACATATACATCCAGGCGTAGACACGCATAAGATAAGATGTCCACATGGGTAAAATGACAAGAATCAGTAACCGTAATCGCCAAGCAGGATCCGTCCGTGAAATAGCATAGGCAACGGGGTATCCTAAAAGCAAACAAAAAACGGTGGCGGTCCCCGCAAGTTTTAACGAATTGATAAGGGCCTTCAGGTATAAAGGGTCTTGAAAAAGAAACCGGAAATTCCCTAAATAAAAATTGATGGAAAAATAATCACCCTCCCGCTGAAACAGAGACTGAAAGGGGGGGATTTGAAATTGACTTTGGGTGAAACTGAGTCCAAAGACCATCACGAAAGGAACAACAAATAAAACCAAAACCCAGAAAAAAGGCACAGCGACAACAAGAATTTTTCCATAATTTGAAGAAATTCCCCTAATTTTGGAAAAAAGGCTGGATACATACTGCGCAAACATCTGTGGAAGCGAACCTAATTAGCGAACAATACAGCTATCATAAGAAATTTTACTGAAAGTTCCAATGATTGTTTTGATTATTTTTAAGGAGAGGAGATAACGTGATCTGTACCAAGGTAATGGCGGGAGTGACGAGACTCGAACTCGCGACCTCCGGCGTGACAGGCCGGCGCTCTAACCAACTGAGCTACACCCCCAAACCAGTACGTAAACAGGTTTACCTCAGATGCCTTGTGCTGTCAAGCAGGTATTTTTTATTCGGTGGAAGAATTTTCATTCCAGGACGAAGACGTGACCTTTGAAAATTAGCCTGTAACCACGTATTTTGTAGCGTTCAGGTTGTCTCACAAGACCCGGTAAGAGCGGCGATATGCGTATAAAGATGATAAAAAACAAAATGGTATGGGAATCAAATTTACTCAACAATCCTTAAAATCTCGCGTATGATGAAAAAAAATCATTTTAGAGACCTATGGCACAAAGGAAAAGACCTCGTCCCGTTAAGAAAACGAGACGGGCGTCCAAAAAAAAATCAGCCCCAAAAAAATCAGCCCAAAAATATTGGTTGAAGTACAGCGTGATCTTCGCTTGTTGGACAATTGTAACGGGAGTCATGTTGGGGGGATGGCTGTGGTATGATCTTCCTGATTTGCATAAACTTGCGAAAAGCCGTCGTAGACCCGGAATAAGCATTTTAGATCGGCATCAAAATCTTATTCTAACGTCCGGGGATGTTTATGGCCAAAGGGTCCTTATCAAACATCTTCCCAAGCATATCCCGCAGGCCTTCATGGCGATTGAGGACCGACGGTTTTATGAGCACATGGGGGTCGATTGGCGTGGTCTACTTCGGGCTATAAACAACAACCTTTTCAAGACCAAGGGAATCCAAGGGGGAAGCACCTTAACCCAACAGCTTGCAAAAAACTTTTTAATTCAGGAAGGCCTCTATAAACCCTCGAATCGGAGCCTCAAACGTAAACTACAAGAATTGGTTTTAACCTACTATCTCGAAAAAACCTTATCAAAGGATCAGATTTTTTCGATTTACTTGAATCGTATCTACCTTGGGACCGGTGTGTATGGTATCGAATCCGCCGCCCAGAAATACTTTCTAAAACCAGCTCGGCGTCTTAATCATGTGCAAGCTGCTTGCCTTGCAGGTATGGTGAAATCACCCACACGTTATATTCCAACTTTAAAGGGAGTGGCCGCAAGACAACGAACCAAGGTTGTGTTACAGGCTATGGTTGATTCGAAATTCATGACGCCGTCTCAACAAAAACACTTTTTAGGTCACGAAAAAAACTGGTTCCTCCCCCCAACTCAAAAGAGTTCTGTTCGGTACTTCACAGATTGGGTTCTAAGCGAAGTTCAAAGGCGGTTGGGGACGATTCAAGAAGACCTTGTGATCTTAACAACCCTTGATCCTCATTGGCAACGAGAGGGGGAAAGGGTTTTGCGTCACTATATGGATGAAAACCAATCCCGCAATGTGACTCAAGGAGCACTCTTTGCCCTGAGCCCAAGGGGAGAAATTCGGGCCTTAATTGGGGGCAAAAATTATTGGGAAAGTCCCTTTAACCGTGTAACTCAGTCAAGGCGCCAGACGGGATCTTTGTTTAAACTTTTTGTCTACTTAGCAGCCTTTGAAAAGGGCTATACGCCCATGACACACATCTCAGACCGGCCTTTTTTTTGGAAAAACTGGAAACCAAAAAACTATGGCTGGAGATCAAAAGGAGATATTCGTCTGCAAACGGCGTTTGCTTATTCCGTCAATACAGCAACCGTACGCTTAGGGAGCCGGGTCGGACCCAAAAATATTATTGCGCTCGCGCAAAGGCTGGGGTTGAGGTGCCCCATGACCCCCGATCTTTCCATTACGTTAGGGTCTGCGGATGCCAGTCTTTATGAATTGACGCGGGCCTTTGCTGTGATTGCACGAAACGGAAAAAGAACAGACCCCTTTTGTATTCAAGAAGTGCGCAATCGTCAAGGACGCCTGTTATATAAACACACCCCGTCGGCTCCGAAAGTCTTGATTTCCGCTAAAGTGGCCCAGAACATGCAGTCTCTCTTAAGAGCTGTTGTGGCCTATGGAACGGGAAGACGTGCGAATATTTCTCCGTTCGCGGCTGGGAAATCGGGGACGACTCAAAAGCACAAAGATGCTCTTTTTGTGGGGTACACAGATAAAATGATTACAGGGGTTTGGCTTGGAAACGATAACCAAGATCCCATGGTGAAAATTACGGGAGGATCGGGACCAGGACGCATCTGGACTCAGTTTGGGAAATCTTTGGGCCCTTAAAAAAGATTTTCTTTTGTATGTGTGAAATGACGAGGACAATCTTGAGGTTTTGAGACCCAGGAAACTTTCCGGCCAGCTTTGTTGTCTGAAGATGAGATGGTTTTTTTGGGGTGATGAGGATAGGTTCGCTTCCTGGGAACCGGAGGTTTCTCAGTTTTTCGTTTTTAGGGCCATTTTTTTCTAAGGAAAAGAGAGGGCGATTTGGGGGCTACACCCTCCATCCCCTATGAATTGAGGCGACTCCGAAATTAAGATTTTGATAACGTACGTTTTCAAACCCTGAATTTTTTAATGTTTGTTTGAATGTCTCCTGGTCCGGAAACCGTTCAATACTCTCGACTAAATATTGATACGGCTGGGCGTTCCCTAAAATCCATTCTCCAAATTTCGGAATGGCATGAAAGGCATAAAGATCATAAACCTTTTTTAGACAAGGGAGGAAAACTGTGCTGAATTCTAAACAGGAAAAATAGCCCCCGGGTTTTAGGACACGCCTTGCCTCTTTTAATGCTTGGTGAAGGCCCGTGACATTACGAATGCCAAAGGCAATAACATAGATGTCAAAGGTCATATCCTCAAAGGGAAGATCTGTGGCATCAACACAAAGCCACGGGCATTGGGATAGACGCGATCCCTTGTGCTTTTGTTGTCCAACCCTGAGCATATCCTTGTTGATATCCCCAAGAGTCAGTCGTGCCTGAGGGGTGTGTCTTAAGATCGCCTCGGAAATGTCCCCAGTACCACAGGCCATATCAAGAATATGGGGGCGGCCCGACAAGGGTAAAGACCGGACAAATTGGGTCTTCCACAGACGGTGAAGCCCCATACTCATTACATCGTTCATGACATCATATTTCTCGGCAACTTGCCGAAAGACGTCCTTAACTTTGTCCGTTTTAAGGTCCGGAGATACGTTCTCAAACCCAAAAGATGTGCGAGAGGGGTCTTCCATCATCGCCCTGATTTACCCTTCCTGGGTTTCTTTTTTGGCGGCCAGACCACTTTCCACGGCCGATAGATACAGGGTTAACAGTTCTTCTTGTTCATCCCGTTCGTCCTTATCGAGACGACGCACACGTATGACTTGACGCATGATTTTTGGGTCAAACCCTTGGGACTTGGCTTCGGCATAAATTTCTCGGACATCTTGAGCTAAATCTTTTTTTTCATCCTCTAGCCTTTCAATGCGTTCAATGAATTGTTTTAAGTGCCCACCATGAATTCCTGACATATGTCCCTCTTTAAAAAATGAATAGTTGATTTTAATATTTGGTGTCACAATAGCAAAAAAAAATCCAAAAATACACATGCAACCCTATCGCCATACAAAAATTATCGCAACTTTAGGTCCAGCATCGTCCTGCATAACGTCCATTGATAAGCTCATCAAATCAGGGGTCGATGTCTTTCGTTTGAATTTCTCCCATGGGGACCACGAGACCCATAGAAAAAATATTGAAATGATTCGACATCTTGAACCTTCGCCTTTGGGAATATTTATGGACTTGCAGGGTCCCAAACTTAGAATCGGAACGTTTATAGATCCGGAAGTCTATCTTAAAAAAGGCCAAATTTTTTATTTGGATTGTGATGACTCCCCTGGAAACTCCACCCGCGTACAGTTCCCCCACCCGGAAATCTATAAAAGTCTCGCGCCTGATCTCATATTGCGCTTGGATGATGGGCGGGTGCATCTTCGCGTCCTCGAGGTTCAAGGTGATCGGATTGTGACGCAGGTGGATGTCCCTGGGTCCCTGAGCCATCATAAGGGGGTGAATATTCCAGGAGTCTGTCTCCCGATGACCGCGCTGACGAAAAAAGATCGTCACGATTTAAAGTTTGGCCTTGAAAATAATCTTAAGATGGTCGCCCTATCCTTTGTTCAGAGGCCTGAAGATATTCAAGAGTTACGAGACATTGTAGGGGATGACGTAAAAATTATAGCCAAGCTTGAAAAACCACAGGTGCTTGATTGTCTTGATGATATTATGGAATTGAGTGATGCTGTCATGGTAGCCCGCGGAGATCTAGGGGTTGAGATGCCGGCGGAGGATGTCCCCGTGATTCAAAAAAGGATTGTCAAGAAAGCGCGTCAAGTGGGCAAGCCTGTGATTATTGCAACTCAAATGTTGGATTCTATGGTGAGCTTCCCGTCGCCGACTCGGGCCGAGGCCTCAGATGTCGCCACAGCTGTTTATGATGGTGTTGATGCTGTCATGCTTTCGGGGGAATCTGCGGCCGGAAAGTATCCCGCAGAGGCCGTGATTATGATGTCCCGCATCATTAATCGCGTGGAACAAGACCCTGATTATTTTGCAACCCTTCAAAAAGACATGAAGGCTCATCTTCAATCCACTTCAGCTGATGCCGTAACATATGCAGCAAAGCAAATGTCAGAGACCCTTAACGCAAAAGCAATTGTGACTTTTACACGGACAGGATCAACAAGTCTGCGCGCGGCCCGTGTTCGCCCTGGATGTATCATTTTGGCTTTAACCCCAGATCCCACAACGGCCCGAATGCTGGCGCTTGTTTGGGGGGTTAAACCCAGACTGGTTGGTGAAATGAAATCCGACTTTGACATGAGGAATGAGGCCGTTCAAGCTGCAAAAGTTACATGTCGGACCCAACCTGGGGACATCGTGGTACTTACGGCAGGAATGCCAAATCAACTTAAACAAAAAGGCGATTTCCTCAAGGATAGGACCACAAATATGGTTCGCATTATCACCGTATAACTGCGTTGAGTGCCTGAAATACCCTCAAGAGGAAAGACCTCGAATTCCCTCCATAATAAATCCGCGTCTTTGTTCTTTTTTACAGGGCGGCTCTCGCTTGATGTTTGGATAAAAGTAGAATATAGTGGGAAAATTATTGGTCGTAAGCAAACATGGATTTTGCAAGTTTTGAGTTAATTCGAACGCAAATAAAATGCCTCAGTCGTCATCGAGATTTATGAAGATGTTTTCCACAAAAAACCAGTGCTCTGCTCCTATTATAGGGGAAAAATCTCAAGACAAACCTTGTAAGAGAGAAACGGTTAACATCCTTCTTCTTCAAGGCCCTGTTGGTCCGTTCTTTAAAGATCTCCAAGAGTTTCTTGAGGAGGAAGCTTTTGAGGTTTGGCGAATCTGTTTTCATGCCGGAGACTCTCTGTTTTCTAAAAAAAAGAACCGCATTCCCTTTTCAGGAGAGCTCAATGAATGGGAAAGCTGGTTAAGGGAATTTTTGGTTGGAGCAAAAATTAACCATATGATTCTTTTTGGATCCGGACGCCCTATTCACTGCGCGGCACGTCGGGTGGCCTCTCAGCTATCAATTTCTGTCATCTCCCTGGAAGAAGGGTATATTCGACCCGGCTATATAACGGTTGAATCGGGCGGCAACAATGGGGATTCTCCACGAGCAGGACTTTTGCCCCCTAAGGGCTATAATGAATCTTTGCCTGGGGATGGTAGATCTGAAAATTTTCAAGGATTTTGCTGGATGAGTCTTTACGGGGCTCTTTACTATGCCATAAGGAATATATTTAGTTCTCATCAACAAAGAAAACTTTTTCACCGCCGTTTTTCTATTTTTCCTGAGGCATTTTACTGGATTCGAAATGTTTTCCGGCGAATCACTTTCCAGGCGACAGAGTTATCAAAGGTTCAAAATCTGCTAGAATATTATGATAAGCGTTATTTTCTGATCCCTCTTCAGGTCTCCTCTGATATGCAGATGGGAACTCCTGCCCGAGGGTGGAATTCTGTGCGGCTTATTTCATCTGTTCTCAGATCTTTCGCCGCCCATGCTCCTGAAGATCATCGCCTTGTCTTTAAGATCCATCCTTTAGAACGGGGACATGATAATAATAAAGCCTTTATATATCAAACGGCGGCGGCCCTTGGGTTACAGCAAAGAGTCGATGTGGTCGATATAGGATCCTTAGGATTGCTGACACGGCATTCTGCGGGGATGATCACAATTAATAGTACATCAGGTCTTTCCGCCATTTTCCACGGGGTTCCCTTGCTTGTTTTTGGGGAGGCTCTTTATGCAAACAAGGAACTTGCGACCTGCGCTCGGAGTCCCTCAAATCTGGATGCTTTCTGGACAAAGGGGTTTGTGGCAAACGCTCAGCTACGAAAATCTTACATTAACTGGATCAAAGCTTCTGCGTTAAAGCCCGGGGATTTCTATAATAAAAAGGGGATCAAGCTTGCTTGTCGCGGTGTTTTGGAAAAGGTCCAGGAATTAGGAAAAACGTTGAATAAAAAAAATAAGGACATATCTTGTTAGGATTTTATATCTATTGTATTCAAGCTTCGACTTACCTGGCTTTAGTATCTCTAAGTCTCCTCTTGTCAGGGTGTGCTATCCTTCCAAGGCAAGGACCTTCGAGCCTTGATATCGCCTTAACGGAAACACGTTCAGAAACAAAGACGGATGACTACATCGTTGTTGATCTGGATACAAAAACAATTCAGGTTGTTAGAAGTTATGTGCCAAGGCTATTTTTGAATCAGTTTGGGGAGTCATTAAGTTGTGACTATGGACTAACCCTGGGGATTGATGACCAGCTGACGGTGAATATTTGGGAGGCCTCGCCAGATGGTCTCTTTTCAACATTTGAAAGAAAACAAGTTCAAATCCGAACCGAGGTTGATGAAAATGGGAATATTTTTATCCCGTATGTTGGGCGTGTGAAGGCTGTGGGTAAAACGGTTGAGGACGTGAGGCAAACGATTGAACAAGGGTTGCTGGGAAAGGCGGTTGAGCCTCAGGTTCAAGTGATTTTGAGCGCAAATAAAAGTAACAAGGTGGTTATGGTAGGTGATATTGCGAAACCAGGGCACTACCCTCTGCCAACCCGGGGAATGCGTTTGATGGAGGCTGTGGCCCAGTCCGGCGGAACAAAAAAGCCAACGTTTGAGACAGAGGCAACAATTATTCGTGATGCACGGAATGGAACAATCCGGTTGGATGAGGTTCTAAAAGATCCAAGAAACAATATTTGGCTTACTTCAAGGGATACCGTACAAATTCTTCACCGTCCTCGTAGTTTTACCGCTTTTGGTGCTGTGCAATCCAAGAACCTCGTCCCTTTTAAGACGGAAACGGTCACCCTTGCTGAAGCTCTGGCCCAAGCAGGGGGGTTGAATGACAACCTAGCAGATGCCGGTGGGGTCTTTTTGTTCCGTTTTGAAAGTATAGACTTGGTGAAAAACCTAAACTCTGAACATAAAATGAATACCCAAAAATTCCAACAATATATAAGTTAGATTTTAATAACCCCCAAGCATTTTTTCTTGCAAATTCTTTTGAGATGCGCGATAAAGA
>SL_7KL_010_BRINEDRAFT_10000339_pt1 | contig 22027 bp, 19 predicted proteins | sample SodLak_010_BRINE_FD_10663 | JGI IMG/M metagenome (IMG submission 10663)
GCGAGAGGTACTAGAGCCTGAGGAGTTCTGGTACGCGAATGGAGAGGGTGATGATATCCAAGGATGGATACTCACACCACCGGAATTCGATCCCGAAGAGACATACCCGATGGTGGTACAAGTTCACGGCGGCCCAAGCCCAGTGATGTGGACGACTAGCGGGACAATGTGGCATGAATGGCAGTTACTGGCGCATCAGGGATATGTCGTCTTTTGGGCAAACCCTCGAGGTTCAACTGGTTATGGTGGTGACTTCATGCGAGAGGTTCGTCGAGATTACGGTGGCCCGTTCTATCGGGACACAATTGCGGGCGTCGAGTACCTCTTGGAAGCGTACGATTGGCTTGACGAGAACAACATGTTCCTCACCGGTGGGAGCTACGGGGGCTACATGAGCGCATGGACCGTCAGCCAGACGGACATCTTCGAGGCAGCGGTCGCCCAGCGCGGCGTCTACGACCTACGAACAATGTACGGAACGACCAGCTTTCCACACCTAACCGACTGGTACTACGGTGTCAAACCATGGGAGGAGCCAGAAATTTTCCTCGACCACTCACCAGTCTCACACGCTCACAAGGTGGATACACCACTGCTAATTATCCAGAGCGAACATGACTACAACTGCCCCACCTCCGACGCGGAGATGTTGTACCGCTACCTCCACAAGAACGGTGTCGATACTGAGTTAGTCGTCTATCCCCGGGAAGGTCACGAGGTTTCTCGCTCTGGCGAGCCTGCACACGTCGTTGACCGTCTTGAGCGAATCGTCGGCTGGTTTAACGGGTACTCGGAGTACCACGACGATGAACTTCCCACGAAATAACACTTGGTTCAGTGTAGGAGTGAGAACCGGTCTCAACCCCGTAACTGTTTACAGCAACCCGCTCGACACGAGTCTGTTCACCGCCTCCCGAAGTTTGTCGGGTTCGCGCGTGTATGCGATCCGTGCATATCCTGGTGCTTCGAAAGCACTGCCTGGAACTGTCGCGACGTGTGCCTCCTCAATCGCGTCCTTACACCACTGCTTGTCGTCGTCGTCGACCGGGATCATCACATAAAATGCACCGCCAGGAGCTGCAACCGAGATGCCGTTTGCCGCTAATGCATCGAGGAGAGAGTCCCGACGTTCGTGAAACTCAGAGACCATTCGCTCGACATCCGGTTTGGTCTCAGTGAGGGCAGTAATACCTGCGCGCTGGACGAAGTTCGGGGCGCACGTTACTGAGTGTGATTGTACCTTTGCAATCTGTTCCGCCAATCCGCTCGGCGCGGCGAGGTAACCCAATCGCCAGCCAGTCATTGCATAGGTTTTCGAGAATCCGTTGACCGTCACAGTTCGCTCAAGCATACCGTCGAGTGCACCCGTGCTCAGTGGAGGATCTCCGTATGAAATACCACGGTAAATCTCATCACTCAATACCGTGAGATCATGATCGACAGCTAAATCTCGGACGCCTTTGAGTGCAGATTCAGAGTATACCTCCCCGGTCGGATTAGCTGGAGAGTTGAGGATCAACATTGTGGTTCGCTCGGTAATCGCTGCTTCCAAGTCGGCCAAAGCTGGCTCCAGATCAAAGTTGTGTGGGAGGGTATCAACCATCGTCATCGACCCGCCAGCCATCGTGACCATCGGGCTGTACGACACCCAAGCCGGGGTAGGCATCACGACCTCATCGCCGGGATCAACGACGGCCTGAACGGTTTCGAACAGTGCTTGCTTTGCACCGGGCGTGACTATAATATTCGACGCATCGTACGCCATACCAAGCCCGTTTAAATGCGCCGCTATTACCTCCCGGAGTTCGGGAACACCCTTCGACGGAGTGTAACCGGTGTGGCCTGCAGCTATTGCCTCCTGTCCCGCTTTAACAACGGAGTGTGGGGTATTGAAGTCCGGCTCTCCAACACTGAGGTCAATAATATCTGTCCCCTCGGACTTCAACTTCGCCGCGAGATTTCCAACCGCGACAGTCGCTGACGGTTCAATCCGCTGAACACGCTGTGAGTAATTCATGTGTAGTATGGGTGTTGATCCGCTTGCACTGCATTCGAATCGACAATGCATCTAACTCGTTGATGTTGTAAAAAGATACCGAGGCTGGTGACAGTTGTCTCGTATGATCTGTCGAACCAGAACCGTTCTGTCATTAACAGTGGTACAGGTTTCGATACTTGTTGTCGAGGTAGTCGATGAAGTGGTCTGCGGTGATTTCCTTACCGGTGGCCCTCCGGACGAGATCCTGTGTTTTGTATCGTTGTCCGTGTTGGTGAATGTGCTCTGTCATCCACTCTCGGATCGGTCCAAAATCCCCATTTCGAATGAGGTCAGAGACATTGAGATCTGCCTTCGCACTGTCTATAACCTGCGCGGCAAGTACGTGATGCCCCAGTGTGTAGTTGATGAACCCCGGGATACTGCCAGACCAGTGTGGATCTTGTAACGGTCCTTCCCGGTCGGTGTTTGGTCGTATCCCAAGATACGATTCGTACTTGTCACCCCACACTTCAGGCACCTCCTCGACCTCCATTTCTCCAGCAACGAGTGCTTGCTCAATCTCTGTTCTGACGATTACATGCATATTATATGTCAATTCGTCAGCAGAAGTCCGAATGAGGTTGTCTTCGTACACTTGATTGACGGCCTGGTAGGCCTCATCAACGGTGACGTCGTTTAGTTTTGGGAAAGTGCTTCTGGAATATCGGCAATACGAACTCCCAGAAGGGTTCCGAGCGACCGATATGATTCTCCCAGACGCCCGACTGCGAACCGTGAATTGTGAGTCCCCGTGCGCGAGCAAGTGGCGTCCCGTAATGTTCCTGTGGGAGGCCGTGGTGATAGGTTGTGTGCCCAAACTCGTGCATCGTCGCAGAGAACCCACTAATGGGATTCGATTCATCGAAGCGCGTCGTCAGTCGAACATCGTAGGCGTTGCCGTAGGAGAATGGGTGTGGTGCAGTGTCGAACCGGGCTCGATCCCAATCCATCCCAAGTGCGTCAAGGACGTCCCTGAATGCGGCCTGTTGCTTCGCTTTTTCGTACGGCCCGTTCGCGGTGAATGCACTGGTAGCGATCTCAGTGTCGCTTGCCTTCACATCCGCGATGAGTGGTGGAATCTCTTTTCGGAGCCTGTTAAATACTTCATTAACTGTTTCGAGGTCAATGTATGGCTGCGAAGTATAGCCGAGTTTGTTCTTCCAAAGAACCTCGTACGGATCGTTGTCTGGGTCGACGTGGGCTGCCCACTCCTTTCGTGCCTCAATGTGTTCTTCAAATGCCGGTGCGAATTGGCTCCAGTCGTTGTGCTTCTTCGCCTTTTTCCACGCCTCGTGAGCATCGGCATTGATTTCTGCAATCCGCTCGTTCAGATCCGCCGGTACCGAGGAGGCAATCCTGTGCTCCCGCCGTAACTCCCTCACCACTGACTGCTGTGTATCGTTAAGCGAGGTCTCATCGACTCGTTCGACCGCAACTCCGAGCGACTCAGAGGCCCGGAGATCGTTCATCGTTTTTGACAACGTCGCACGCTGTGCCGATCGGCCTGGTGCACCACCAGGGGGCATCATAACGTCTGAGTCCCACCGGAGGATGTGGTCTGTCTGTTCCAGATTGTGGAGTCGCTCTGCATGGTCCACGATCGTTTCGTAGTTGCTCTTCTGAGTCACAGTACGGTACTTGACCTACCGGAAAATAAAACCTTAGGTAAGGGATTATTCGGAGGATAAAAAAGCACGGTTAACGTATATTGATTATTCCAGAATGGCGATTGCACGAACTGGTGAGCCAGTTCCATCACGAATCTTCAACGGGAACCCGGAAAATGTGTATCGCATGCCTGCGACCGCTTCCAAATTGGCAAGGTTCTCATAAATTACAATCTCTTCACGAGATGCAAGCGCGTGCACAGGAAAATTGTAACCCGGGTAGATGTTCGGCGGGTGGTCGACGCTAATCGCATCGATACCAATGCCTTTAGCCCCCTGCTCTACTAGCCAGGTCGCAGCATCCTCTGTCAGCCCGACAAACTTCTTGTTGTACCGGTGTTTCTTTTCTTTATCCGTTGTTGAGTAGTTGTTTTTACGATTTCCTGTTTCCAAAGTTACGATGTCACCATCTGTTACTTCTAAGTCGTGTTTCTCGAGTTCTCTTTCGAGATCTTCGATCGTGATCGGATCAGGGTACTTGACGTGTGAGACGTCAAGGCCAATCGCGTCACCATAGAACCACTCAAGTGGCATGTTGTCGATGGACAGGTCGGAGGTTGGATCTAGGTGGTCAATCGAGTCGACGTGTGTGGGTCCGTGTTCGCTGACAATGAGTGTCCGGTTCATCGCTTGCTCTTCGTCATATCCTTCGCGTTCAGCCCGTAGGTGTCGCCGTACATACTCTGTCTCGCTGTCCTGTCCCTTTTCCTCAAGTTCTGTTTTCACCTGAAATCCACGTTCTTCGTGGGTGAGGTTGGTGAATATACGAGTCTCATCAGCGGAGCCAGCCATTGGCTGGTTCTCCTCGATGTATCCGCTAAGATCAACTAACTCTACCATGATACAAATAGAAACCCGTTGGATACCCTCTTAATCCTTTTCTTCCCTACACGTTGACACCCACAGGTGAGAGACCCTTTCCAGCGTTGTTCAGCCGAATTATCGGGTAAATATAAATAGCTCGGGTACTCCGATAGAAATGATGCACGACGACTGGCAAGCTCTCATCAAGGACAGTTCCTACGTTACCGTCGATGGTGTGGACGTTCACCATTACGACTTTGGGGAAGGACACCCGCTTCTACTAATCCACGGAGGCGGACTGAGTTCGTGTGCTGAGATTAATTGGGGTGCAAACCTGGATCGGTTTAGTGAGCGTTTTCGTGTAATCGCGCTTGATCAGCCAGGGTTTGGTTTCACGGAACCTCGTGGAGAGATTGACTATTATCCAGCCGAACGGGCAAAATTTATTATCGAGTTCATCGAGACGCTTGGTTTGGATTCGGTTTCGGTAATGGGAAACAGCGAGGGAGCGACGATTTCTTGTCACATTGCTCTTCGCCGTCCTGATCTCGTTGACCATGCTATACCTGTCAACGGTGGAATGACTGTCCGAGAGTTCGGTACGCCAGCACCGAGTACCCAGACCACCGAACCGACTCTCGAAGAGGTACAAAAGGAGGCGGAACTGTTCCAAGAACACTACTTTACGGAGACCAAATATCACCCCTTTTGGCGAGAGCTCACTGAAGAGAAACTCGAACGGCTTCACGAGATTGAATTGCGTAACTGGGAGTTCAACAACGAACGGGACAAAGCGATTCGAGGGAGTGCCCACCTTTACAACAAAACGTTAGCATACCAAGGGACACCGATTGCACGCCAACCGGAGAAATTTGAGGTCCCAGTTCTCCTTCCCTGGAGTACGAACCCGTTCTTTTCGCTGGGACAGTACGACGACCCCGACCTAGACCGCGGTGGATACGATCCACACAAACCACTTGACGATGCGTACGAATTTTATAAGGGTCTTGACGATGCACAGATGCACATCTGGACCAACTCCAAACATCACGTCCAGACAGATCACGCGCCGGACTTCGTCGACGTTGTTTCGAATTTTATTACATCTTGAATCGACACGGTCCTNCAGGAGTGTTTTTAACCCGAACTATTTGTGGATCGCACAACCTGTACTCGCAAANATAGTTCGGTCGGGTGAGTCACCGGGTAAGTAAAAATGAGTGGTAAGTCAGATCAAAATACGCGTTATGAATATAAATGNTCTGTTCGTGCGAATATTACAGATTGAACTTCGNTCTTGGATAGAAGATTGTTGGTCAGTTCTTACCAGTCACTAAAAATCACAGTAGACNAGGGTGACACAATCGTGTTCCCCGACAAACGANGTTCCCAATCAAAACGTTTGTCTCGGAGCGTCGAGCCGCAAACCTGCTCAGACAGATTCGCTGGAGTGACGGCNTCTATTGTCCACGCTGCCGTGCCGAATCCGTTATTTGCTACGGCAGCTATCGAGTCTTCCAGCGTTATCATTGTAAAAATTGCGGCCGAACGTTCAATGATCAAACAGCCACCGTTTTCGGGCACTCCGAAGTTGATCTCAAAAAATTGTTCTTCGCTGTGTATACCTACATCCGTTTCAACACGAGCCTCAGACAGCTTGACGTAGAAATTTACGTCTTTTACAAGACAATTTACCGGCGCGTCCAGCGCTTTCTACGGGCGCTGAACGCACCTCTATTACAGCTCGAAGGACCAGTTGAGATCGACGAGTTGTACGTAAAAGTTGGACTCAAAGGCCGTGAGCGCGACCAACCGTCGCGCTCGCGTAGCCTCTCCACGCGCGGGAGCGGAACATATGACCAGGACAAGCCACCCGTATTTATTCTCGAAGATCGTGGCACCGGTGAACGGTACGCAATCGCAGCGAAAGCCGCAGACGAATCGACGATTCGACTCTTACTGGCGAACCGCCACCAAGAGTCTCTAACTGTCTACATCGACGGCTTTCGGGCGTATGAACCGCTTGATGAGGACGATGCATTCACTCGTGAATACGTCGTCCATGGCGACGGTGAGTACGTTGATTGAGAGTTCACGTAAACACGTGTGAGAGCCATGGGTCGCTGGTGCTATCATGGCTCTCGCCGCACCGAGGAGTCTCGAAGGACAAACTCACAGCGTACCTCAGAGGGTTTCAGCTCAGGCGTGATGTCTTCAGCAAACCGGGAAAAGAAGCTCTAAAAAGCATCCTAAAGGCTGTACTATGAGTCACCAACAACCTCCGCCACAAGAGCGTTGAACTTAATTATGGAAAGATGTCTTCTGGCATGTGCGAAGAGACGACCCAGTTGGGGCGGTCAACAACTTCGTTGATTGTGAGGTTAGCAGCAACCGATGTCAGGATGTAGGCATCGTCTCTAGATAGCCCACGCTCTTCATGGAGATGCCGAACCATTGCTGAGGTGGCCTTCCGTGCAGCTTCCATGAGATTATTACTAATTCCGGTAGTCGCATATGTGGATACGGTACCACGTGAGGCAGGTCCGTCTGGCATCCAGTACTGAGGCTGTGTAATCGATCGTTCGGTGTCGACCGAGATACGAACGTCAATTGTCATTGGTGTTTCAATCGCTCCGCCACAGATCTCACCATCTCCTTGCGCAGCGTGCCCATCGCCAATACTTAAGAACCCACCGGGGACCTTGACCGGCAAAAATAGTGTGGTGCCAGCCGTGAGGTGCTTGGTGTCTATGTTACCGCCCGCGTTGTGGGGAGGGCCGAGTTCACGAATGGAGTCATCTTTGGGGGCCAGTCCAATTGTCCCCGGAAATGGATCTAGGGGTACCTTGATTCCGTCGACGAATTCTCCTACCTCATCGTTGAGATGCCAATAGTGTAGTCCCCAATGGTCGAACTCTTCGTAGAGTAGTCCAAATTCGTCCTCACTGGGTCGAAATACGGTCCACCCCCAATCTGCGTGGTCGACATTCAAAATCTCGATTTCTAGAACGTCTCCAGGTAACGCGCCCTCAACCCAAATAGGCCCGGTCAACGGCATCCCGCCAGTTCGATTTTCGAGAGCATCTGGAACTCCCTCTGATGTCATCTCTGGTGTAATTAATCCATCCCAAGAATCACGACAATTATACCGTACGATTTCTCCAGGCTCGACTCTCAGAACGGGATCAATTTCACTGTTCCACTCCCTATGAATATTTTCTTCAGTGGCCACGATTTCGTGGTCAACGGTATACTTCGACATGGGTACTATATCCTATTGCGGCTAACTCTTAAAAACTCTCATCCGACTGATTCAACGCAGCCGTCCCTATTGTCCCCATACCTCACGGAAGAGACGAAGGAAGTTCCCGCCCAATATTTTCTTAATTTCGCTTGGGTCATACCCACGGTCAATGAGGCCGGCAGTGAGTGTTTGGAGTTCAGTATGCCGGTGGATGCCATGTGGATATGGGTCATATACGTCTGTTGGTCCGGCACCATATATTTCTGGATACGATGGCCGGTAGGTTCTCAGACTTGAGGTCGGTGGTGTCTCTCCACGGTCCAGAGACCGATCATCTAGGTCAGTTCCGATACCAACGTGTTCGACACCTACTAGATCCACCGCGTAGTCGACATGATCTAGCACGTCTTCGACGGAGGCTTCTGCAACCAAATAACTGTCTGGCTCTCTTTTCACGATCGGCGGAAAAAAGGAGATACCAGCGACACCACCATTGTCAGCTAGAAGCTGAAGTTGTTCGTCAGTCTTGTTTCGTCCTGGCGCGTCACACAACGCGCGCATACCGACATGGGTAAGCGCCACTGGTTCTGATGAATAGCGAATTGCGTCTTTGGTGGTTTCATCCCCACAATGTGAAAGATCAACTAAAATTCCAAGTTCGTTCAGTCGGGTGATTAAGCTCTTTCCGAATGGGGTTAACCCCGAATCGTGCTCTGCACAGCATCCTGACCCGACATAGTTTTGTTCGTTGTATGTGAGCTGCACAACACGTACCCCCAGTTCAGCGAAGACGTCTGCCCGCCAGAGTTTGTCTCCGATTGGCCTAGTATCCTGAAACCCGAGGATTACAGACAGATCATTCGCCTCAATCGTCTTCGTTAGATCACAAGGGGTCGTAACGATTTGAGCACATAGGCTTTGGATCGTCTGCCGCAGTTTTGTTATTTTTTCAGTCGCCTCTACGAAATTATCTTGATAACTTGCCACCGTGAAGTTCGCCACGTTGACCCCACCTTCAGCTAGATGGCCTATATAATTTGGATCGGTCAAATATGTGTCTGTCGCGATGAGTCCGTCGACGACTGGTGTCTCCGTGTGGAGTGCGTCAATTGATTCACACTCGGATTCGGAAAAATCGAAGTACTTAGAATACGCCATATCGACTCATTCTATTTGCTCAATATTATATTATGTGGCTAAGTCATTGAACACGATCTTCAGCTATTGCTCAAGAATGCAAATTTGGATGCGCTTGCTCCCACACAGTTGAGATAGATGTATCTCGCATACAAAATATATGCAGGAGTCGTGAGATAGTAGGTTATGAATCTCGATATAAACGGAGATACTGCAATAGTTACCACTTCAAGTACTCGACTTGGCAAAGTATCAACGACTGCGCTTGCACGTGAGGGCTAATCTGCTTTGTTGGGTTCTGATGAAACAACGTGTCCAGGCTGAGGCTGATTCACCTGATTGATAAATGGCTCCTCAGCGCCGTTTTTGAGTATATTGACGTTTTTCACAACGATATCACTGAGTCGATCCCAATGTTTCGGTGTGTGTCCTCCGACGTGTGGTGTGACAAGTACGTTTCCCATTCGCCACAGTGGGCTATCCGCCGGAAGCGGTTCCGGGTCAGTTACATCCAGTGCTGCACCGCTAATATCGTTCTTTTGCAAGGCGGCAATCAGTGCCTCGGTGTCGACTGTTCCCCCTCGACAGACATTGATTAAGTACGCGCTCGGTGGAAGAGTATTAAATTCATCTTCGCCGATAAGTTTCTGGGTTGTGTCGGATAATGGTGTTGAGAGAACGAGATAGTCCGTTCTAGCTAGTGCTTGATGCAGTTCGTCTTCCTCGAAACCGTAGACTTCGTCGGTTGGGCCACCTTTTTCGGGCGTATACCGGACCCCGATTGTATGAACATCCATCCCTTCCAAACGTTTTACAAATTCGTTTCCGATTGCACCGAGCCCGACGACTGTTACCGTGCTTCCTGTCATTTCATCCGGTTGGTAATGCCGCCATTCATGATTCATGTGACGACGCAATCCAGTATGGAGTTGTCGGGCAAACATTAGACAGTAACCAAGTGCCTGTTCAGCAATGCCTGGTGCATGAATCCCAGCAGCGTTGGCCACAATGACACCTTGTTTCGACAGTGCATCCATCGGGAGGTGGGTGTAACCAGAGGAGGCTACGACGAACAGTTTGAGGTTTTGTGCATGACTCAGAAGCTCTTCATCGATTGTAACGCCGGTTACCACGGAAGCCTCACGAATCAGCTCTCGCTCTTTTTTAGGTGTATTTGCATGAACTATCTCGTGGTTCGGGAGTTTCGAACGAAGTGTCTCAGTATAAGAACTTGTAGATAGCCCTTCCGTATTTTTTCGTAGAACGACAATATCGGGTGTTTTACTAGTCATAATTTAAATGTGAACGTTCATGTAAAGCCATGTCAGCCTGGCTCACTTAATCAGATTGACACGGTAAGCATATTAATATCTTTGCCTATTAAATGACATATTCATACATACTTATAATAGTCTTAATTCAGTCCGCTTATTCTATACAATCCGTCCACATTTGTACTGTAGTGGACGAATATCTAATCAGCGGATGTCATCGGGATTGTCTGGAAGATCGTACAGTTCTTGGGCGTTTTTATACAGGATTCGGCTGCGCAGTGGTTCATCAAGCGGTGGGAGCCCGTAGTCTAAGTCATCATTATCCCAATGAGGGTAGTCCGAGCAGTATAGTAGAGTCTCTTCAGCATGCATCATCTCGAAAACCTGCAAAAGATGATCCCAGTCGTCGGGCTCGGGGATGGGTTGACTGCCGAAGTAGCAGTTCTCTCGGACGTACTCGCTCGGTGGCTTTTCGAGGTACGGGACCTCCGGTTGGAGATGTTCCCAGTAATGATCCATCCTCCACATCATCGTTGCGGCCCATCCAAATCCACCCTCGAGGAAGACGAAGTCCAAATCGGGGTACTCAACGAACGTACCGTTGCCCACGAGACTAACAAGCTGACTAGTGTAGTGTGCGCCGGCCGTTACGTGTCCCTCAAAGAATGTCGAGGGGTGACCTGCGCCGGAACCGGGTGGACAAATACCGTTCCCGACGGAACCTGGATGAACGGCAACGGGGAGGTCGTGTTCGACGGCAGCTTCGTATATCGGCCAGTAGAACTCTCGGCCGAGTGGAGCTTCTGTTGCACTTCCGGTAACGACCTGTCTGATCTGAGGATGGTCGCCGACGCGGTGAATCTCTTCGGCGGCTTTGTGGGGTTNTTGGAGCGACACAGCAAGTGACCCGATGAACCGATTGTCGTAATCGAGCCATTTGTCGATGAGCCAGTCATTGAATGCACGNGCGAGCTCGTGTGCATACTCCGTCTTTGGTGAGGCGACGAGCAAAAGTACGCCCGCAGCATTGAGAATTGGATATGTGGTTCCTGCGTCATCAACAACATCTTTGTACAGGAGATCGGGGTCGCTCCCGGGAATACCGCCATCGTCCGGAACGGCATCTCCTCGGAACCCGTCGTGAGGGTTTGAGAGCGTTCCGTGTGGAAGGGTGAAACCCATCTGGTCACGGTACTCATCGGGGAGGTATTCAACGATTTCCTCACCGACGTGGTATGGGTGCACGTCGCAGTCAATTAAAATGGTGTTCGATTTCTGTTCAACAGTACTCGATTTGCTACTCTGTCCAGTCGACATACATATCAGGTTGGAACGGGAGAGTAAATAAATTTGGTTCGCTTTGTAATAAATATCACATAGGTTTTGACACTTGTATCGATCCAATAATTGGGGCTTTTTTCGACGAACTGTTGTATCAACAAAAATTCATAACCCCCCGATCGGGCATTGTCGTCTCTCGTAATATATGACCATCGAAATGGTACCTGACATTAGTGAATGACACACGGCGTGCATTATTGAGGGCGTGATTTAGATTGAAAGACTGGATGTTATAAGTACGTTCTATCTAAGAGTTACTTGTGGGAAAACATCCGGGGATATATCAAAACAGTATTCGAGATACGAGCGATCAACTCTCTTGGCTGCTATCGTAAGCTTACACATCGATTAAACGGAGACTTGAAAATTGGGTATCTAACCTTGGCCGCAGTAGACCGATTATTAAGACTATTAGGTCGTCAGGTAATTTCCGCATGCGTCTCGATAGCCACAGCGTCTTTAAAAAAAATTGCAAGAGCCACTCAAAATCATGCCCGAGTCCGATCCGTTCAAAAGCCGATATCTGGTGAGTACAAAGCTATTCGAGATTGTTGTTCACTTTCTAATTCGAGGATTACATGGGAATGAAATTAATCTTTTATTCCCGGACCTTGCAGCTGACCACCGATATGATTGTTAAAAATGAGTATATTTCCTACGAACTGTTGAGCGTCTCGACATCCTCAACTAACTGCTCAACCGCCTTGTACCCACCCTCAAGGACGTGGTTGCCATGGGTCACGAGGACGATATCAAAATCGTAGTCCAGAAGCATTCGGACACTCTCGTAGGCGTCATCTACATCGACATACTGCTCGGGAGGGAGTAGTGCCAATTCACCAGTCCAGTGGGTCTCATCATCCTCTCGGTCGTAACGCCCAACAACGGTATCGCCTGCGATAAGCACATCCTCATAGAGGAACGACATATTATCGAAAGTATGGCCAGGAGCAGAAATAGTCTCGATTTCATCCCAGTATTTTTTACCAGGTTCAAGCGCGATATCAACTGTGACTCCAGTCTCGCGAGGTTCATCAACTGCACGTTTCACACCACTCCGATCCCAAGAACGTTCTCCTTCAATGAATGGAATATCGCCTTTAGGAGCGGCAACCTCGAAATTGAGATCACTTTGCATTTCAGGAATTGCTTCGAAATGATCACCGTCACCGTGTTCGACAACGACCACATCAATGTTGTGTTTAGAACCAATCTCAACTTGCTGCTGCGCGGTAACCCCTTTTCCACCACCAAACATGAGTGTAGCTTCTTTTGTCTCGATCACCTGAATCGTGAGCGGATCGTCGAGTTGCCACTCCAGATCGTACGTGTATACTTTTGACTTGACCTGCATACGTGCAGAGATCTGTTTATTATTACAAAAACATATTGGTGTCTGATAGTGAAGTAGCTTCAGGACTAGCCCCGAGGCTTCACCGTCTTGACCACACGCCGCAAATCAGCCCGTGCCATCGCAGGCGAATTTAATTCCCCTCGATTTTCCGAAATCAGTCGGCTGGCATTTCACACCCGAACGACCACCCTGCCGGACAACACTCTTCGAAATTGTCGGCAGTTGCTTCGGATTAAGATGTTGAACCCACGTCGCAACTGTAATCGTCGATACGTGGGTTACGTTAGATATATTACGCGACTCACTCTAAGAGTCAAGACCCGAGGCACTCTTGATGTAATTATGTAGATATTCTGCCATTTATAATCAGAAAAAATTATATATTTATAGAAAATTACTAAAAATAATATATTCTATTATTCAGTTTCTGGGGCACCATAAATTATAAATGGCATAACTTCTACTTTTGATTCAATGTTAGGTAATAACAAGCCGTCGAAGAGAAGCAACAGCAATAGCAGTCGACGAAAATTCATTGGGTATATCGGCGGTGGTGCACTTATGACCACCATGGCGGGGTGTCTTGGGGGAGATTCTGATGACCCAGCCAGCTCTGGAGATGACGATACGAGCGATGATTCGACAGAAGACACTCAGACTGGTGGTACTTTAACATTTGCACAGGCAGGCGCACCGATTAAATTCGATCCAATCGACGAGACCGACGGTGCATCCAGTGCAGTAGACGCGCAGGTGTACAGTCATCTGTTCCGCTACGGTGAGGGCCCTGATCCGACTGCGGCACCACCTCACTCACTGGCGACAGATTTGCCAGAATGGGAACGTGATGGCTCACGCATGATCGTTGAGATTCTGGACTATGCCGAGTTCCACAACGGTGATCATCTCACAGCCGAGGACGTGCAATATACGTTTGAACAGCCCCTCGTTGAGGAAACAAACCTCATGAGCCAATTTGATATCTTCACTGATATCGAACTCGTCGACGACTATACACTACAGTTCGACCTTGATATTCCATATGAGGGTATCGTACATGCGATGGTCCAACCGATTGTCCCAAAAGACGCTCGTGAGGCTAACCGTGAGTCGTTTGGTCTTGATACTGTGATTGGTTCCGGTCCGTTCGAACTCGTTGACTGGGCTGAAGGTGAGTTTGTTCGTTTTGAGCGATGGGACGACTGGTGGGGCGACGAACTGCCAAACGTTGAAGCCATGGAATGGATCCCGATCGAGGAAAACACAACGAGGTTTGCTGAGTTATCCGCTGGGGAAGTGGACATTATGGAGGACGTTCCACCCCAGTTGTTCGAGCAGTTCGATGCAGACCCCGGTGTAGATGTGTTCGAAGCTGATTGGCTAAATTACTTTTACGCTGCATTCAATTTCAACGAGGGCGAAACAACCAAGCCGGAAGTCCGTGAGGCCATCGACTACTGTTTCACTGTCGAAACAGTCATTGAACAGCAAGTTGAACCTGTAGGTTCAGTACTCCACGGTCCGCTTCCTGGTGCGTTAGCAGAACAGTGGGAAATGCCAGTTAGTGAATGGGAAGCCCATTGGAACGATCGAGACTTCGATCGAGCTGCTGAACTCTTCGAAGAGGCAGGTGTCCCTGACGATTGGACGTGTGAAATCGTCGCACCTCCAGGTGAAACTCGCGAGCAGGTTGGTATCTCGATTGCAAACGGGATCAACCAAGCTGGATATGACGCTAGCATGCGTGCGCTCGACTGGGGAAGTTTCAACGAGATTACAGCAGAGCAGAGTGCCGACGAGTGCAATATCCAGATTGTCGGATTGACTCCTGATCCAGATCCACATTCATTCCTTGATCTCGTGTTCCACAGCGAAGGGGCGCTCAACGATGCTCAGTACTCGAACGAACGCGTCGATGAACTGATCGATGATGGGCAACGGACCGTTGGATTCGAGGATCGGCAGCCGCTCTACGAGGAAGCTATCGGTCACATCTTAGACGATCGTGCGCACATTCCGCTGTACAACCTAAAACGAACATACGGTGTGTCCGATAACGTCAGCAATTTTAGTGTCCACCCGATCCGTAACCCTTCTCTCTTCACGAACCGAAATAACGTCTCTGTCCAGTAATATATATTAGGTAAATGAGTCTATTCAGATATACATTCTGGAGGTTATTACAAACAATACCAGCACTGTTCGGTATTTCAATAATTACCTTTGCATTGATCAACGCAATGCCGAGTGATCCGGTCGCCATCATGCTCGGACCTGAACAAATGGCTTCCGAAGAGGCAATTGAGGCTGCCCGCGAGCGTCACGGACTTAATCAGCCCGTGCATATCCGATACCTGAACTGGCTGGTAGCAGTAGTGCAGGGTGACCTCGGTGTGAGTTTCTATTATAATGGTGTCTCAGTCAGCGATAAGATCCTGGAGCGTCTTCCGGCGACACTTTTGTTGGTTTTCGCGAGTTTCGTGTTCTCGATAAGCCTCTCGATCCCACTGGGTATCATCTCGGCTGCGCGACGAAACAAACTTGCCGACCATATCGCACGGATTATTTCGTTGATTGGAGTCAGCACACCAAGCTTCTGGATCGGTCTGATTCTGATCATTGTGTTTGGGTACTATCTCCGATGGTTACCGATTAGTGGACTACCGATGCCCTACGCGGACCCTGCGCGAGTATCTGGTGCGGAAACGCAATTTGAGGTACTGCTTCAAACCCTGAGACATCTCATTCTCCCAACAATCGCCCTTGGGACCCTTCGTATGGCCGCTGTGACCCGTATTCAGCGCTCGGCAATGCTCGAAGTGTTGAATTCAGGTTACATCGACCTTGTGAAGGCCTACGGTGTCTCTGGACGTACGATCATGCGAAAGCACGCGCTCAAGAACGCTCAACTCCCGGTGATCACAATTATTGGTCTACAGATCTCCGGTGCACTTGGAGGATCTGTCCTCATCGAGACTGTGTTCAATATTAACGGCCTTGGCCGCTTAATTATCACTGCAATCGAGGCACAGGACTATCCCCTAATTATGGGTACCACACTATTTTTTGGTATCATCTTCATTATTGGCGTAGTTGTGACGGACATTGCTTACGCGTACGTAGACCCACGGGTTAGCTACGGAGGGGAATCATAATGGCAAGTGAATCAAAAGATACGATCGATTCTAGGCCCGGCGAATTATTTGTCCCAGCGGAGGAGGAGTATTCAGTAGACAACCCGGATGAGATGGATAACTCCGAAGATGTTGGAATAAAATACACTATCCTACAAATCAAGGAAGACACAACTGCCCGAATTGGGTTATACATCGTGTCAATAATAATGATTGTTGCGATCTATGCAACGATCGACGCACAACTGCTAGATTATGCAATCGCCGAGCGGTTCTGGTATCACCCTGAGTTTGATCCTGACAGCCCTGAAGCAAACCTTCCACCCATTGGTATCACTAACGCTTACGGGGAAGGGACTGTTGCCCACCCGCTGGGAACCGATCATCGGGGGCGTGACATCCTTGCACGGCTCGTCTACGGATCTCGTGTGTCAATCCAAGCGGGCGTCTTTGCGACGTTCATTGGAATGGCTGGTGGAATTATTATCGGCTCTGTCGCAGGCTACTACGGCGGCCGAATCGATGACTTGCTGATGCGGGGAATCGAGACACTGTACGCAATCCCGTTCCTTGTACTCATCATTGCATTCATGTCAGCAGTCGGTCGTGATCTGGTAATCGCGATGGTAGCGGTGAGTATTCTCACAACACCGGTGTTTGCCCGCTTAATACGATCTGAGGTACTCAGTGTCCGTGAGATGGCGTACGTTGAAGCGGCACGAGCGAGTGGGTTACGTGATTATCAAATTATTCTTCGCCATGTGATCCCAAACAGCTTTGCGTCGGTCGTGGTGCAGGCTACGCTCCAGATTGGATCGATCATCCTGTTGATTGCAGGACTGTCATTCCTTGGGTTTGGTGCCCAGGAGCCAACGCCTGACTGGGGAGCTATGTTAGCGGATTCACGTGGGTTCTTGCTCCCAAACCCTTGGTTTAGTGTGTGGCCAGGACTGGCAATCCTGATCACCGTAGTTGCGTTTAACATAGTCGGTGATGGTTTGCGCGATGCACTTGACCCATACATTGACAATTCACAAAAAGAAGACGAAGGACGAATATGAAAGAGAATATCATTCTATCGGTTAAAGATCTCGAGACCCACTTTTTCACCAGTGGTGGTATTGTACGTGCAGTCGACGGTGTAAGCTTCAACGTCAAGAGTGGTGAGACCGTGGGACTTGTTGGTGAATCGGGTGCCGGAAAGAGCATTACAGCACGAAGTATCCTCAGGCTAGTGGATTCGCCTGGACAAATCGTAGGAGGTGAGATTACCTTCCATGATCAAATGATCTTTGGTACACAAGAAAGAGCAGACGGAACAATCGAACGGCACCCAGACATGCTTGACGACGAGACGCTCCGAACACAGATCAGGGGGAGCAAGATAGCTATGATTTTCCAGGATCCGATGGACAGTCTGAACCCTGTATTCAAGATTGGGGACCAAGTTCGAGAGCTCATCGAATTAAATCGTGATGTGACGAAATACGAGGCCAAAGAAATCGCCATTGAGACGCTCCGTGAAGTCGGTATTCCGGACCCAGAAAACCGATACTCCGACTATCCTCACGAATTCAGTGGTGGCATGCGTCAGCGCGTACTAATTGCAATGGCGTTTTCTTGTCAACCTGATCTTATTATCGCAGATGAGCCAACCACAGCCCTAGACGTCACGGTTGAGGGCGAAATTCTAAATTTAGTCCGAGATCTGCAAAAAAAGTACAATACAAGTTTCCTATGGATTACACATGACATGGCAGTGATTGCGGAACTATGTGACCGAGTCAATGTTATGTACCTTGGAGAAATTATTGAGCAGGCAAACGTATACGACTTATTCGATGATGCTCACCACCCGTATACTGAAGCACTACTTAAGTCAATCCCTCGGCCGGATGTCTCAATCGAGAAACTAGATCCAATCACGGGTGTGATGCCTGGAGCAATAAACCCTCCTCAAGGGTGCCGGTTTCACACCCGCTGTCCGGACGCTCACAGGGCTTGTCTCGACACGAATCCACCCTTGATCGGTCTGGACGAAAATGAACAACACAACGTTGCCTGTATCAAGTACGACGAAAGAACAGGCTACTGGGAAAGCGAAGAACTGGAAAACGAAGAACGAAACCAAATTAAGGGTATAAATAATGTCTGATTCGGTAGGAATGAAACGGCGTGGAGAAGTCGAGCTAGGGGAGACACTCGTTGAGGTTAATGGCCTCAAAAAACACTTCATCGATAACGATGGGATATTAACAAACATCTCGGTTGATACTGGTGATGGATTCCCATTGAAATACCAGCCAAAAAAGGTTCGCGCAGTTGATGGAGTCAATCTCACCATTGAAAAAGGCGAGACTCTTGGTCTCGTGGGGGAATCTGGCTGCGGAAAGAGTACGTTATTGCGAACAATCCTGCAGTTACTCGAACCCACGGAGGGGAACATCTATTTCAAAGGAACAGACCTAACATCGATTTCTAAAGACGAGCTACGGGATTTACGCAAAGATATGCAAATGATTTTCCAAGATCCGCAGTCGTCTCTCAGTCCTCGCATGCGGATTGGACGGATTGTCGAGGAACCAATGGAGGCACACGGGCTGTTGACCAAAGACGAACGTCAGCGGCGAGCGAAGTATCTCCTCGAAAAGGTTGGTCTTGACCCCTCGCATTACAACAGATATCCTCACGCTTTCTCCGGCGGCCAACGACAACGTGTGAATCTCGCACGTGCGTTGTCAGTTAATCCAGATTTTATTGTCTGTGACGAGCCGGTCTCATCACTCGATGTTTCGATACAAGCCCAAGTGCTGAACACGATGAAAGAGCTCCAAGAAGAGTTCGGACTGACGTACCTATTCATTGCACATGACCTCAGCGTTATTCGGTACATCAGCGATCGAGTTGCGGTGATGTATCTTGGAAAAGTCGTGGAGATTGGTGACACTGACACAATCTTTGATAACCCTCAACACCCCTACACAAAGGCGTTGCTTGACTCAATACCGGTCCCCAATCCTCACCGTCGTGGTGAGCGTGGTGTACTCAAAGGTGATGTTCCGAGCCCGCTTAATCCTCCAAGCGGCTGTAGGTTTCGGACCCGGTGTCCCAGTCTCATCATACCTGAGGGCTTCGATTTCAGAGAAGACGAATGGGACTACACGCTTTCTTTCATACGTGCCGTCAAACGCCGCGATTTTACCTTCAAAAGCCGAGACAAGGTCGTAGAGCGCTTTTTTGATGGGACGGTTCCACGAGGGGATGCTGGGTCGGTTATCGACAACGCGTTGATTCACATCGAAAATTCCGATTGGCAGGAGGCATCGGAGCTGCTTACTGAAGCATTCGAGGAACAGAGTATCTGTGCAAGGGCAGAGCCACAGACATACACGCAAATGGAAGATACAGGTGTCAAACACAAGACAGCTTGTCACCTCCACCAGACCTGAGTTCGACTGAACCTTCCAGTAACGCTTCAATTCGCCTCACTCAAATCAATTCTCCAGGTCCTCCAAGATCTCTGTTGCACGGACACCCTTGACAGTAATTATTTAACCACCTACTACAAATCACATGACGATGTCAGTAAAAAATAATCCCATCGTTCCGGGAGCAGTCGATACCTCGTACATTGACTGTGATGTACATACGAGTTATAAAAAGGGTGAGATCGTTGAATATCTCCCTAAAAACTACAGGGAACAACAGGGATACAACCTACCACAGGGGATGTGGACGAACCCAGATCTGGGATTCCTCGACGAACCGATCGCAATCGACTCCGGCACGTCAGAGGTGACCCCAGAACTGTTAGCGAACGACGTCCTTGAGTATGCCGAGTCGGCAATACTAAATCCCGATGGGATGCTCATGGTCTCGACCTCACCACAGATTCATTATGCTCCGGCATTGGCACGGGCATACAACGACTGGTTTATTGATACTTGGCTTGATTATGACGACCGGTTCGTCGGATCGATGCTAGTTGCGCCGCAGCGACCCGAAAAGGCTGCAAAGGAGATTGAGAGGATTGGAGATCATCCTCAGATCAAACAAGTAATTATGGGTAGTGCAACCGAGTCACCGTACGGCCGACCGCAATATTGGCCAATCTACGAGGCCGCCGTCAAACACGGTCTTCCGGTTGCGCTCCATCCCGGTCCTTCTGGCCACGGGATCGCACCACCGTCGACCGGTGCAGGATACGTCCGGACGTACTTCGAGAAGCACTCTGCAGAGGTTGATCATCTTATTGGTCAACTAACGAGCCTTGTCAGTGAGGGTGTATTTGTTGAGTACCCCGACCTGAAATTCGTCTTCATTGAAGCAGGAATTACTTGGCTCCCAACAGTGCTCTGGCGGGCAGATAAAGACTGGAAGAGTCTTCGGTCGGAGGTACCGTATCTTAAGGACCCACCGAGCAGCTATATTGCACGGAACTGTTGGTTTAGTACTCACCCACTCCCGTTGACAGTCGATGAAAAACACTTCCACCAGATTTTGGAGATGCTCCCTGCCGAGGATATATTGCTCTACGGATCTAGTTACCCGTACACAGCAGAAGGAACAGCACACGACCTGACAGAATTGGAGGAGCCACTTCAGAGTCAAATATTGTATCAGAATGCAGCAGATATTTACGGTTTGGACTGAGCCATGTCAACAAAACACAAAATATGTCCTGCCAGTGAGATCGGTCCGGGAGAGCGAAAAACTGTCAACGTCGATGGCCTCTCAATTGGGATATTCAACATTAATGGTGAATTGCACGCCCTCAATAATCTGTGTCCGCACCAGCTTGCACCGCTCTGCGAAGGCGATGTCTCGGGACTCGTAACCGCAGAAGAAACGGATCCTGACTCGTTCAAGTGGGAGAAGGATGGTTACATCATCAGGTGTCCATGGCACAATTGGGAGTTCGACATCACTACAGGCGGGTCTGCATTCAATCCACACAAAGTCAAGACTCGAACTTACAATGTAGAGGTTGAATCTAACACTAATAAACCAGGAACTGACGACCGTATGGAGAAAAACGAGGAGGTAGCGCACGGCAAAAGTGAAGAAATTGACAATGGGTGCGGTTCTTGCTCAGAGGAACAAAAATACGGAACATCTCTTCGTGGAGACGAGCCACCCGTGGAGACATACGACGTGGACGTGGAAAACGAGATCATCGTTCTCTACTTGTAGGCCCTTGACGCACCAGATTATTTATATACGGGCAACTATCTGAGAGGCATGTCATTGGATTACCCGGTTAGCGAGTCGACCGACACTGTTGAGCGTTGTTGTATTGATTGTGATGTTCACCCTTACCACGTCGCTGAAGAAATTGTTGAATACCTTCCCGAGGAGTACCGTGATCAGATGGGTTTCACAATCCCACACGGGAACTGGGCGAATCCGCACGACGGCTGGCGTGGCGATGCGACCCCCGAAAATGGTGGCGTTCCGGGAAGCGATCCAGATCTTCTCTACGAACATGTCGTCGTGGACGCTGGCACCGACTATCCCATCCTGAATGCTGCCGGCATACTATTAAACGCTGCCTCCCCCAAGGCAGAGTACGCACACGCACTAGCGCAGGCGTACAATGACTGGCTCATCGACAAATGGCTCGATTACGACAATCGGTTCATCGGGTCACTTGCTGTCGCACCACAACGTCCAATAAAAGCCGCTAGCGAGATACACCGGGTGGGAGAGCATCCCCAAATTCGTCAGGTAATCATAGGGAGTGCGACGGAGTTTCCTCTTGGCCGGGAGTTCTACTGGCCAATCTACGAAGCCGCCGTCGAGCATGACCTCCCTGTTGCCGTTCACCCGGGGTCATCTGGCAACGGAGTCTGTCCTCCCCGAAGTGGTGCTGGATACGATTCGACGTTCTTCCAGAAGCACACTGCAGCGGCATCACACTACATTAGCCAGCTTGTTAGTCTCGTGGGCAACGGTACGTTCGTTGAGTACCCCGATTTGGACTTCGTCTTCCTCGAGGGCGGGTTCACCTGGGTTGGTCCAATCATGTGGCAGA
>SL_7KL_010_BRINEDRAFT_10000340_pt1 | contig 22010 bp, 22 predicted proteins | sample SodLak_010_BRINE_FD_10663 | JGI IMG/M metagenome (IMG submission 10663)
GACTCCTCAGAAACACCAACGGCTTCGAGTGCGGCTGCAAACGCTGGCAGTTGCTGTTTGCAATCGATACACCAGTCGCCACCCCAGATCTTGAACACAAGGCCATCTGTGCCGAGAACTGCAATCTCATCTACGTTGCCGGTCCACTCAGCTACGGGTGTGAGCGTTTCAAGTTCCATGGCTCACCCTTCGTTTGGAACGGATATAATCACCCCGCTCGCGGCGAGGTTTCGTGCTATTCGAGTGAGATCGACTCCTGATTCTCCGTTCGCCACGCTTCGACATCTTTGATCGCATGCTCCGGTGGAACATCGATCGACGGGTTCTCTTCGAAGAAGTGCGCTGGCTCTAATTTGAATGAGAGCATCTTTGCTGGAAGCACCGGCCAATCCTCGGGCACACTGACGTGTGTTTGACAGAGATTGTACCAGACAACAAGATCCTCATTATCGATCGATCGATCCTGTTTGATCCACGCTGGGAGCCCCTCCCCACCCGGGTTTTGATTTGGATATGATCCTGCAGGGAATCGCTCGTCATCGTCGTACTGCGTCACCCAGAAGTGCTTCTGTGCAAACCCTGCGCGCTTGTCATTTGCAGAGCCGGGCAGTTGTGCGAACCGTGTATTTGAGCCCGTTTTTCCTCGTAGCCGATACCCGACAGGCTCACCAGTTGCACTATTCTTTACGTTTGGATTGATGATCTCCCATAGTCGACCGGTGTGTGTATTTGTGAGTCGGCCAGTCTCACCCTCACTGCTGAACCGACGACGTGACATATACGCTGCATTTCCATGCGGATTGAGATGCATCCGATCGGGTTCACGGTGTGGCTGTGGGTCGTATCCCTCTGGACCATACGGCACCGTGTTGAGTTCTACTTCTCGAACCGCATTCTGTGGCCCATCCAACTCAAAGTCGAGTCGAGCGTTGAACACGTGTTGGTGGAGCATCGATTTATGTCCCGGACCGATCGTTTCCGAGTATCCGGTTTCACGCTCATCAGTGTCCATGAGGCCAGTCGCATTGCAGCCGGTAAGCCGAACCTGTCCCTCAACCGCACCATCTTGATAGAAGTACCAGTAGAAGCCGAAATCGTAGTTTCCGATCGTTGAAATGAATGAGATCACTAATCGTCGATTTCGACGCACTTCGGTATCCCCTTCGCGCCAGTCGTAGTGTTTCCAAAGAAGCCCATAATCCTCCTCGTGCAGACAGATCGCGTTGTCAATGATCTGTGGCTCACCATCTCCGTCGTTTAGTACGCCGTCCCAATAGTGCATATAGCCGAGACAGTCACAGCCATCTGTAAGCGAGTTCGCGAGCCGTCCAAGCCCATACTCACCAACGTCAAACGGCGTTTTCCAATCGTGATCCGGATCCGGGTCATTGTATGCAGTGACCACTTCCGGCCATGACGCACGTCGGAGGATCATCCGCTCGTCTCCATCATCGTCATACCGGATATTGTACAGGACAAGACCCTCTCGGTGGTTGAATCCGACTCTAATTGTCCAGTTTTGCCACGAGACGGTGTGGCCGTCAACCGACCAACTTGGTCCCTCTGGCTGTACTGCATGATACGGTTTCAGATCGTCTCGGAGTTCGACTTCCGCTTCCCGATACCGATATGTGTTGAGATTCGTGACCACATCCTCGTTTTTTGGCCCCGTATCAACAAGTTTCACAACCGCGCGCTCGTCTAAATCAACCCATGCGTGGATTCCTGAGAGCGGGCGATTGTATGCGGTTGCGGCCTTGTCGTCTGCATCTGCGTTGACCCACGCAATCCCATGTGCAAGCCGACGACCCCGATCGACATCCGCAGGCACAAAATCATACCCCGCAGACCATGCCGTAACGATTGCATTGGCTGGGTCTGCCCCTCGGCGCTTGACGGCTTCTTGGAATTCCGGATGGGACGTAACTACCTCTTCGACCTCTACAAACTCCTCACCGATCATCCGCGGCTGACCGCGATCGATCTCCTCCCATGAGACGAGGGCTCCGCTGTCGATCGAAACAACTCCCTCGTATGACGTGTGGCTCTCCTTGTCTCGGACGACAACCGACGCCTGTCGATCGGTGTCGGATTCACCTGCCTCATACGATCTGAGAGTTACTTTTGAGGGCTCTTTCAGCGTGATTTCAACAAACCGTGTGTCTGCGCTGAGCGCTTCCGACTCAAGAACCAGATCACGAGCCTGTTCGATCTCCGCAGGTGTCAACGGTGCAAGTGGATGGCTATCTTGCTGTGTATCAGTATCAGCCATGAGCACATATCGAATGTGGAACTCAATAAACAGATTTGGCCCTTGTGTGATAGAAAACGACACCCAACCTTGCCGGTGTCCGCCACCTGTTTAGGCCCCAAGCACGTAGCCACCAATAATGAAGCGAAACATTCTGGACACGATCGGCTCACCGCTCGTCCAGGTCGACTCACCAGAGGGGTCGACGATCGCTGCAAAAATTGAATCAAAGAACCCGGGTGGCTCTGCAAAGGACCGACCGGCACTCGCGATGATTGAGCGGGCCGAAGCACGCGGACAGCTCTCTCCGGGCGACACAATCGTTGAACCAACCAGTGGAAACACGGGGATTGGTATCGCAATGGTGGCTGCTGCAAAAGGGTATACTGTGACGATCGTCATGCCAGCCTCGAAATCTCCAGAGCGGAGACAGATTATGCAGGCATACGGTGCAACGCTTGAACTCGTTGATGGAAATATATCCGATGCAAAAGACCGAGCTGATGAGCTCGAAAAAACCGAGGGAATGGTCCAACTGCGGCAGTTTGAAAACAGCGCAAACCCGGATGCACACTACCGGACAACCGGTGAGGAGATTGTCGAACAGGTTGGGGATCGAACCGTTGACGCGTTTGTTGCAGGCGTTGGCACCGGTGGCACACTCTCCGGAATTGGCCGCCGGCTCAAAGAGGAATATCCAGATGTAGAGATTGTCGCTGTTGAGCCTGCGGACTCCGCAGTGCTTTCAGGCAAGGAGCCGGTTGGAGACTCCTTCCAAGGAATGGGCCCTGGTTTCATTAGCCCAAATCTTGATACAGAGCTTATCGACTCGGTCGAAACGGTGACGATCGACGAGGCAGAAGCGGAGTGCCGTCGGTTGGCACGCGAGGAGGGAATCCTGGTCGGCCAATCAAGCGGTGCATCAAATGTTGTTGCACGGCGTGTTGCAACCCGGATTGCAACGCCAGAGGCGGAGTGTCCGGAGCCACCACGGACGGTCTCCTTTGGCGATGATGTCTCTGTCAAAACTGACGGTGGTGAGGAAGACTGCCCACTGATAATCACTGTCTTCTGGGATAGCGGTGAACGGTATCTGTCGACCGGGCTCTTTGATTAGCGGTCTCTTCAATGCGAAAATTCGCGCTTTGCGACGCGTACAACCACTGTTTCTTCGACGTCTTGGAGGTCGTACGATGGAATTGACCCATCAATACGCGTTACGTACATCGGCTCAACAAGCCGATTTTCGGTTACTCCATAAACCGTGAGATACTGGTCAGTCTCTTCCGGTGGGAGCTTTCGATCGCGAACATCTGTCGCAAGCAGCCGCGACAACCATTCGTTGTTGCTAATTGATGGCTCTTTAATCAAGACCGTGTCAACAAATCGGGTAAGATACCAGTTGAGATCGTTACAGAGCGCAACCGCCGCACCGAGGCTTACGGTATCTACGGCGATCGAATTCGCAAACGGTTGGCTGAGTGTGTATGTTTGCAGCGCAGCCCGTGAGGTATCTCGCGAAAAAAGCTCATCACGGAGGCTGATATCTAATTTTCCCACAAAGCAAACACGTGTCACGTCTCTACACAATTGATCGGGGAGTATAGCGGTTATGATCGAAAAGCTAAAAATATTGACATCGTCTGCAGACCGAAGTTATGAGGCTTTGGCTTCGATTGGTTCTGTGCTACCCTCGGTTACGAATTCGAATCGTGCACCACCGGCTGTGGATTCTCGCAATCGCACTGTCCAGCCATGTGCTTCCGCAATGGTCTGGACGATCGCGAGCCCGAGCCCACTCCCCTCCTCGTTCGTTGTGTAGCCTTGCTCGAAGACATCCTCACCAGTTTCTGGATCGATACCGGGACCCGAGTCCGAAATATAAAATCCGTCCTCTGTTGGTAGTGTCCCAACGGTTATGCTGACAGCTGCGCCACCATGCTCGACTGCGTTCCGAAGACAGTTCTCAAAGAGCCGAAGAATCCGAGCTCGGTCACCGTCGATGGTGGTCGCCTCAACAATTGATAGTGTCGCGTTTGGTGCGTCGATCGAGTCCCACGCAGCAGTGCTGACGGCGTCTAACTCCAGTGGCTCTGCATTGGTTATAATTGCACCATCACGTGCAAGCGTAAGTGCATCCTCGATGATCTCCTCAGCTCTGTCGTGAGCCGTCTCAATTTCACTAAAGAGCGTATCGTGATTCTTGACATCCATCCGGAGCAGTTCGAGATTCCCTTTTGCAACGGTGAGTGGATTTCTCAAATCGTGTGAGACTGTTGAGGCGAACGTGTCGAGCCGATCGTTCTGCCGTTGGAGCTGTTTTTCTCGCTGTTCTGTTATCATCCGCTGCCCGTCGTAGAGTCCAATGGCGACACCGATGACTGCACCTCGAACAAATCCGTTGTGGACCGTCGCGATCCGATCGGCCAAGACAACTCCCTCCGCTTGTTGAAACAGGATTGTCGCAAACTCGAACGCCATCATAAGTGATCCAACCACGAACAACCACAGCAGTATTCGTTTGGTTACTGTTTGTGAGAGGCCCTGAGTATGCATCCACCAGCCTGCGCCAACTAATATTGTTGAAAAACAGAGCGGGAGAAACGACCGAACCAATAGCGTAACTACCTGATCGCTTGGGTCCGTGAGAAGCGTAAAAATAGTTATCGACCCAGTGAGGAGGCCGATCGCAGAGACGATTGCGGCAGACTGAGACTTGGTCACTGTCTGAAAACAGCGCAGGGAGAGAATAAATTACTATTGATATACTGACCAGTTTCGCTGTTTAGAACGTTGAGATGTCGCCTTCGATCGTCTGGCGAGTAATGTCTGTCACGTCTGCGAGCTCTCGATCGATAATCGCTCGAATCTCCGCTTCAACATCGGACACGTCGACACCATCGACCGTGACAACCTGTGCGTCTGCGACATGTGGTTGGTCAATCGGCCGGCCGATCTGGCTCAGGAGTCGAACCTGCAGATCACGGATGCCATCAACTTCTGCAACGACGCTTTCGGCAATCTTTGTTGAGAGCAAGTTGTAGATCTTTCCGATGTGGTTGACCGGGTTCTTCCCGGAGGTTGCTTCCATACTCATTGGTCGATTTGGAGTAATGAGGCCGTTTGCGCGGTTCCCTCGGCCGACGGAACCATCGTCTCCCATTTCTGCGCTGGTCCCAGTCACGGTCAGATAGATAGATCCCTCATCATAGTCGTCTGCAGTATTCACATCAACGTTGACTGATCGATCGGTGTACTCCTGCGCTAATTCAGTGACAAACGTTCGAACGTTCTCAACTGCGGTGTCATACTCATCAAAATCGTTGATATAGCTGTCAACCATTGCAGCAGCAACCGTAATGTCGATCTCGTCACCCTCACGCTTGCCCATGATTTTCACATCCGGTCCAAGCTCTGGGTGCGAATCTGCGTAGGTCGTGTTGAGTTCGTGTTCGGCGCTGAAGACGATCGTTTCAGTTTCGGTTAGTGGAGCATGGCCAACACCAAACGATGTATCGTTAGCCATTGGAACTTCAACAGCGTCCTCTCCGAAGACATCTTGTAGATCGCCCGATCCCTCACCAAGTTTGACATCGACAATCACATCATGGCCAAACTCAAGCTCTGGAATACGTTCGCTGAGATACTCTCTGGCCGCACTCAGTGCGGTCGAATCAACAGGAAGCTGTTTACCGTCGTACTCTTTTGTTGCACGCCCAACAATAAGGATGTAGATCGGCTCAATAACCTCTCCACCTCCAAATGCGGGTGCCGCACGTCCTGCAACAAGTTGGGTCTCGTCAGTATTGTAATGGAGTACCTTACCGACGCGGTCGAGATATAGCTGTGAAAGCGCCCGCGAGACGCTTTCTGCAATCCCATCACAGATCGAATCAGGGTGCCCGATTCCTTTCCGCTCAACAATCTCTACATCTTGGTCCTCGACTGCGCGACGATCGAGTTCACTTACCTGAATGTTGCGTTCCATTGACCTTCGATTGGATTTGGCGGGTGCTATAACTTGCGGAAACCTTCTGTGCTCAAAGGATAACCCTGAAACATCTTGAAACCAATATTTGACGCTACTTCGTGTCAGGTTCCAATAACATGCCAAGATAAGATGTTCGAATCTGTTCACTTGCGTCTAACCCCAGCGTTGTCAAAAGTTCTGTCGCTCCCTCACGTGCGGCTTCGATCGCAGCCGCTTCGGCTTCCGTTTCGATTTCAACAAATTCGCCAAGTTCAGACACCGAATCGAGCGTGATCGTATATCCATCGATTTCGTAGAAGGTACGCTCTTTTTCAACGGTTGCGGCAGGCGTAAATCCGAGTGCTTGTAGCGCTTGATCTAGTGTGTTACCGTCTGCAACGATTGTTTCATGCTCCAAACGGGTCTTCGATTCGGCCTCGATAAGCGGCCCTTTGTATGTCACTTTATTAGTCTCGGAGTCTGCAGTTTTCTCCCGTCGGATCCGGAGCGCCTCATCAGTTTCGGCAAAATCACGATGTGGGGCATTGTAGTACGTGTCAATCTGGGTTCGATGATCCGTCTCTGTTGCCCCTCGTTTACGTAACTGGTCACGAACTGGTCCGTGATCGGTTTCAATCTTTATTTCGACCTCGTACATAGTCGCCGTTTTGGGTCGAAGTATATAAACAGCCAACACAGGATGGGAGAATGTTGATTGAGCTTTGCGGTTGAACTGTTGATGCCGGAGTGAACAAGAAATGAGTTCGGATACAGCTGGGCCACTTGACGGCTTGCGAGTCGTTGATTGCTCGGGGATGATAAGCGGTGGATTTGCGACGACACAACTCGCAGACTTTGGTGCGGATGTGATTATGGTTGAACATCCTGAGTACAAAGATTCGCTTCGTGCATGGCCGCCGTTCGATCACGATACCTCGCTGTGGTGGAAATCGATCGGTCGAAATAAACGATGTGTAACGCTCAACCTCTCCGCTGAGGAGGGTGCAGAGCTACTCCTTGAACTCATTTCTGATGCAGACGTCTTTATTGAGAACTTCCGCCCAGGAACCATTGAGCGATGGGGGCTTGGTCCAGACGTACTGCAGGAACTCAATCCCGAGCTAGTTATTGTTCGGATATCCGGATATGGGCAAACCGGACCGCGATCGGACAAACCGGGCTTTGGAACGGTTGCGGAAGGACTCTCTGGCTGGGCACATGCGAACGGGTTTCCGGATCGTGAACCGCTCTTGCCACCGATCAGCCTTGCTGATCTAACGACTGCCATGTTTGCAGTCCAAGCAACAATGTTTGCAATCTATGAACGGGAGGCAGGCGGGCAAGCCGGAACGGGTAGCGGGACAGGGCAAGTCGTAGACGTCAGCCTCTATGAGCCGCTCTATCGGCTCTTTTTGGGCGAGGTTGAAGGCTATGACAAAACCGGAACGGTGCGAAAACGGACGGGCAATCGGCACCCAAACGCCGCCCCACGAAATGTCTATGAAACCAAAGACGGGTACATGACGCTTTCAGCGTCTAACCAGCGAACATTTGAGCGGGTAATGCACGCGATCGATCGCGAGGATCTCATTGATGACCCACGCTTTGCGGACAACGACGGTCGGGTAGAGAATGTTGAACCACTCGATAACGCGATTGAAGCGTGGACCACAGAACGAACAACAGCCGATGCGGTCGCAGAGATGGAGGCCCATGATGCGATCGTCGGGCCAGTGTATACGATCGCAGAGATATCTTCGAAGATGAACAGTTTCAGGCACGAGATAACGTTATCGAAGTTGACGATGCGGACGTCGGCCGAATTAAAACTGCAGGACCCGTCCCGAAATTCTCACGGACACCGGGTCGTGTGAATCACATGGGGCCGGGCCACGGTGAACACAATGACGAGATATTCGGAACCGAGCTTGGGCGATCGGCCGAAGAGCTTGATGAGCTTCGAGAGGCAGGGGTCCTGTAATGGCACTGTGTGATGTCACGCTCCGTGAAGGGGATCAACTTCCCGGGCGATCCTACAGTGTTGAACAGAAGGTCGATGCCGGGCTCAAACTCGACCAATTGGGAATTCAGTATCTCCAACCGGGCTTTCCAATCACGGGCGAGAAAGACCAAACCGTAATCAAAGAGCTTGCAGCGAACGCCGATGCGGAGATTATTGGCCTTGCACGGGCGCTTGAAGGCGACGTTGATGCAGCAGTGGATGCTGAGTCAGACGTTGTTGAGATTTTTGGCTCGTTCGCAAAGCGGTATCTCGACAATGCACTTGAAAGTGACAAAGACACAATGAAAGAGATGCTCCGAACTGCCGTCGATCGGGCACACGAACGCGGCACAGCCGTCCATCTAACGCTTGCAGATGCGTTCCGCACCGACATTGCGGAACTCCAGTCAGTGATCCCGACGTTTGCTGATGTTGACTGTCTTGTGCTTGCAGATACGGTTGGTGTTCGAACACCGAGATCGGTCCGAGAGACACTGACTGCGCTTTCAGATACAATCACCACCGATCGGTTGGGTGTCCACTTTCACGATGATATGGGGGTGGCAACGGCGAATGCACTCGTTGCATACGAGCTGGGTGTGCATCGGATTGACGCAAGCATCGCATCATTTGGTGAGCGTGCAGGCAATCCAGCACTAGAGGAGATTATCACGTGTCTCGCCGTTGAGTATGGGGATGAGCTGTCGATCGAGACGGAGAAGCTGATTCCAACATGCCGGTCTGTACTTGCGGAACTTGGTGAGTCAGTTGACGATCGGAAAGCGATTCTTGGTGATGCGGTGGTCACCCACGAGTCCGGGATTCACACCGCAGCAATGCTCACTGATCCAAGTACATTCGAGCCGTTTGATCCAGCAACGTTTGGTGGTGAGCGGCGACTGTTGTTCGGTGCTGGAACCGGGCGATCGGCAGCACGAAAGCTGCTGGAACGTGCGAATATTGAGCCAACTGTCGATCGCATTCGTACGTACCGGGATGCACTTACCGAACAGGGGCCACTTGAGACCAAGCGAGCAGTTAAATTGGCAACAGAGTTGTTTGAAACTGGGAAGAATCAAGCTAACTAGCGTTGGTTTTCTATAACAACTAGAATTTTGTGGACTGGTTGTGATTGACAATCTACGTGAGCGACTATGTACCAAGCAGAGTTGCGGATTGAACAAGAGCGCCCGTGTGTCCTCTCAACACTTGAAACAGGCCCACATGATCGGCTTGACATTGATATTGAAGAGCTTCACGATGAGAATGTGACGTTCATTCTGAACGCGGGCGATCGGCTGGATTCATACAAAAAGACACTTGAAGAGTCCGATGAGGTTGTCCGCGCTAAACAGTTAGATGAAGATCGACTTCTTGTGACAAAACGCTCTTGTAGTGCATACAACGCGGTGTACAAACATAACGGGATTTTGCAACGGCCAACTCGGATTGACAGAAATGAGCGTATCTACAGCATTCTGTTATTTAACAGAGATGATCTCAAAGGGATGATCGAGGCATTTCGGGAAGTTGGGAGAGTCTCACTGACGAGCCTCACAACGTACGAAGGGGTTGTATCTCCACTCACAGACCGCCAACGTGAGGTGTTGGAGGTTGCACTCGATTCAGGGTATTTTGAGTGGCCTCGAACAACGGATAGCGAAACGCTTGCCCAAGAGCTGGATATTAGCCGGGCAACGTTTCTCGAACATCTACGTAAAGCGGAACAGAAACTCCTTACTGATGCATTGAATGACCAGCATCGCTACAAACTTCAGTAGTACTCTTTCGAGCGACGTGGATTGTTTACTAATCGTATATAAAGAACCAACACTGCTTGGGGGAAGCTATAGCCACCATTCTACAGATATCAATGTAGGTGATAACACGTGTCATACAATATTGGCGTGGATGTCGGCGGGACGTTCACTGATGTAATCCTTTTTAATGAACAGACTGGTGAGCTAACGCTTGATAAAGTGTTATCAACGCCAGAGAACCCTGCACACGGAGTGCTCGATGGTGTTGAATCCGCCACGGACAAAGCTGGTGCAGACCTCATGGACTTAGCAGCGATGTTTCACGGGACGACTGTCGTGACCAATATGCTCCTTGAGGAGACTGGCGCACGAGTCGGGCTGATTGTCTCTGCCGGGCAGGAACATGTTCTCCATTTAGCGCGTGCATGGACGCCAGGGCCACTCTACGGATGGATGGCCATGGAAAAGCCCGACCCGCTTGCAGACCTTACCGATACTCGTGGGATCCGCGGCAGAGTGAGCGCTCCGGATGGATCGATTGTCGAACAGATCGACGACGCAGAAATCACGGACGCTGTAGATGAGTTGGTCGATTCAGGTGTGGAGGCAGTGACAATCTCGCTTTTGAACTCCTATCTCAATTCGACACAAGAAGAGGCCGTTCGTGACATCATTGCGGATGCATATCCAGATCTGCCAGTCTCAATCTCCGCAGAGATTGTCCCAGAGTATGGCGAATATGAACGAACGCTTACTACAGTGATTAACGACTACGCACGCCCACAGGTTATCAACTACCTTGACGATTTAGAGACTGATCTGGAAGCCGCAGGCTCAACTGGCCGGCTGAATGTGGTTCGATCGGATGGCGGATTGATGAGCGCGAGTGCCGCAAAAGAACGCCCAGTTGAACTTGCACTTTCAGGCCCAAGCGGTGGTGTTGTTGGTGCGGCTGCACTGGCAACAGAAAAGGGCGTTTCGGATGTCTTGACGCTCGATATGGGTGGGACGTCGACCGACGTGAGTCTTGTGCAAAATGGAACTCCAGAGGCAACCCGACAGACAAAAGTTGGGTATCGGGAGTTCAAATCCAGAGGGATCGACATCAACACTGTTGGAGCAGGTGGCGGATCAATCGCACGCGTCCAAATCAATGGCTCGCTCGTTGTTGGCCCAGCAAGTGCAGGTGCTGATCCAGGGCCTGCTTGCTATGGGCGTGGCGGTGAGCAACCAACCGTAACGGACGCAAACGTTGTGCTTGGTCGAATTCCATCCTCGGTCAAGCTTGGTGGGACGATGGATCTCGATCGAGACGCAGCATACCAAGCGATCGAGCCAATCGCCGATGCACGCGGAACCACTGTCGAAGAAGCCGCCCAAGCGACCGTTGATATCGTTAATGAAAACATGTATGGCGCGCTCCGAGTTGTCTCAGTTGAGCGCGGTTACGATCCACGAGAGTTTGGACTGGTTGCGTTTGGTGGTGCAGGGCCAATGCATGCAAACGCGCTGGCCGATCTGATCGGCGCGTACCCGCTCATTATTCCACCCGCTCCTGGTGTGATGAGCGCGTTCGGATTTTTGACAAGCGATATTCAAAACGAGTTCTCTGAAACGTATCTTGAGGTCGAAGGTGACGTAGATGGCGATGCGGTTGGGGCGGCGCTTGAATCGCTCCAAGCGGCTGCAGCAGAATGGCTCCGTTCGGAAGGCGTCGTTGATGAGGACCACGCTTTTGAGTACTTTGCAGACTGTCGATACTACAGACAGGATATTCAGATCTCGATTCCAGTGACGATCGATGAACTCCAAAGCGAAGATGGAATCTCCGCCATCAAGGAGGCATTCGAGAAGCGACACAAACAGCAGTTTGATTTTACCTTGGATGCACCGCTTGAGATCGCAACCCTTCGGACGATCGGCCGTGGGACGATCGCTGGCGTTGAACTGACGCCCGAAGAGACAGACGCGACCGATCCGGAGGATGCCGTGATTGGCACTGAAACAGTGTTCTTTGATGGCAAAGGACAGGAAACGCCAGTGTACGATCGAACTCGACTCGGCATCGGGACCGAATTCTCCGGACCCGCAATCGTCATTGGAGACGATTCGACTGTTGTTGTCGAACCGGACCATGAGGTGGTTGTCGATCCGTATGCAGCCCTTGAAATAACCCGAGGTGAGACACAATGAGCACCCCAGACTTCGTCCGCGAACACGACATAGACCAGACAACGCTTGATATTATCGAAAGTACACTTGCGAACACTCGAGAGGAGATGGATCGCGTTGTCGAAACAACTGCAATTAGCCCCGTCATTCGTGAGCAGTCCGATCAGTTCCCACTGATGGCTGACGCGAAAGGTCGGATGGTGATGGGGCAGTTTGGCTCTGCGATCGACGATATTCTTGAGAACTCACCGTATACGGTCGATGATCTCGAGGATGGTGACGTGATTGCGACAAATGATCCGTATATGTGTGCCGGGGCGGTGTCACACACGCCGGATATGCTCCTGTTGCGGCCAATCTTCTACGATGATGAGCTCATTGGCTACGCCAGTCAGTGGGGGAACCTGATGGACGTTGGTGGAAAGACGCCGGGATCGATCCCGGTGAATGCGACAACAATCTTTGAGGAGGGGATTCGACTGCCACCAACCAAACTCTGGACTGCAGGCGAACTCGACGAGCATCTCCTTGAGACATTTAAACACAACACACGACTTCCTGAGCATGCGGAGGCAGATATCAAAGCGCTGGCTGCTGGCACTGCCGTTGCAGAGACTCGGATCAAGGAACTGTGCGATCGCTTTGGCAAAGAAACCTATCTTGAAGCCACAGATGCGATCTTAGCTCGGACCAGAGACGGTGTCACACAACTTATTCGGGAACTACTCCCGGAGGGAGAGACATTCACATTTGAAGATTTTGCAGACGATGACGGGCAAGGAACCGGCCCAATCAAACTGCACATGGAACTCACCCGAAAGGGAGATGAGATCTACATTGATTGGACAGGGACCGATCCACAGGTCCCGGGAACCGTTAATTTCCTGCTTAATGAGGAGATGTTCAAGATGTTCACTGGGGTCTTTCTCATCATGGCGTTCGATCCACAGCTAACGTTCAATGATGGTTACTACGATCGGATCAACGTCACGATTCCGGAGGGATCGGTGCTGAAGCCGGAGTTCCCCGCTGCGTTAGGGAACCGGCTGACGCTTATGGCACGGCATTTCGACATTCTACAAGCGGTCTTCTCGGATGCGCTCGGCGACAAATTCAGCGTTGCAGGCAGCTATGGAACGAGTCCAAACCTTGTCTACTCCGGTGTTGACGAGGATGGAAATCAGTTCCAACTGCTTGAAATTCTGTATGGTGGCATTCCAGCCCGCCCTGGTGGCGATGGCTTAGACGGCCACTCATGGTGGCCGCTTTTCAAAACGGTCCCTGTAGAATATCAAGAGGCATACTACCCGATGTCGATCGATGAGTATGCGGCCAGAACGGATACTGGCGGCGCAGGCCAATTCCGTGGTGGCCACGGTATACGAAAGGTATACACCTTCGAAGCCGATGGGGCAATCACATTCCAGGACGATCGGGCAGTGACGTATCCGTGGGGTGTTGATGGAGGCCACCATGCCGAACCAAGTACGAAACAGCTGATTCGCACCGACGGTGCGGTCGAAGACCTTCCGTCCAAAGTGGAGAATATTCCGGTCTCCGCAGGTGATACACTTGTATTCAATACCGCAGGCGGTGGCGGACTTGGTGATCCGCTTGAGAGAGACGCCGAGTTTGTCGCAACTGAGGTCCAACGGGGGCTGATTTCAGCTCGTGAAGCCGAAGAAGCCTACGGGGTTGTGGTGGGCGATGATGGCTCACTCGATACCGATGCAACTGAAACCCGGCGTGAGGAGATTCGATCAACACGCGAACCGAGCGGCCAGTTCGACTTTGGCCCACTGCCAAAATATGATGATCTTGCAGAACAGATCGCAACAGAGCGAGCCGAGTTCAATGCTCGTCATGGCTGAGTAACGCTACGAGAGACGATACAACAGGTACCACCATCAATGCCTCAGGACACACACGGTTCGGAAACACAAGCGTACTACGAGGAGCATGCATTCGGCGTCGATGTTGGCTTTGGCGATCGACCTGCGTTGATTGTTATCGACCTCATCAACGCCTTCACAGATCCAACAACAGACCTCGGATCGGACGTAGACTCAGTCGTTGAGGCAACGTCGGACCTCCTTGAACTATTTCGCAAAAAAGACCTCCCAGTATACTTCACAACTGTTGCGTATGAGGAATCCTACGGCGATGCAGGCGTATTTATTGAAAAAGTTCCGGCACTCAAAGAACTCAAGTTGGGAACTGATGCGGTCGCCGTGGACGATCGGCTATCACCACAGTCAGGGGAGCGAGTCATCCTCAAAAAGTACGCCAGTTCGTTCTTCGGGACTGATCTTGCAACGGCGCTCACAACAAACCGTGTCGATACGCTCGTTTTAGCTGGTGTCACGACAAGCGGGTGTGTCCGTGCCACTGCAGTTGATGGCTTACAGTACGGCTATCGCGTTATCGTTCCTGAAGAAGCCGTTGGCGATCGAAAAGCGGGGCCACACAACGCAAATCTGTTTGACATTGACGCCAAGTATGGCGATGTTGTTTCTCTGGATACCGCGATTGCTGCGATCGAGCAGGTACGGTAGCGCCTAGCTCGTCTGGGAGTGTTGGTTATTCACACGGTTTGCGGTACGAACCGTGCTTCTTAAGGGTGAAACAGGAGTTGTTTGGGGTATGAGCGACGAACAGCAGGCCGAAGCGGCAGAAGACGCCGCAGAGTCGGCCGATGACGTTGAGGCGGAGGAAACCGAGCAGGAAGCAACCGACGGATTCGAGAACGGCGACTTCGTCAAAGTCGCATACACCGTCCGTACAGCAGACGACGACACGGTCGTCGACACAACGGATAAATCGGTTGCTGAAGAAGCAGGAATCGACAACGACAACTACGATTTCTCACCACGCACCATCATCATCGGGGAAGGACACGTCTTCCAAGCCGTTGATGACGCACTCGTTGGCGGTGCTGTCGGTGACAGCGGCACTGTCGAAATCCCAGCAGCCGAAGCGTTTGGCGAGTACGACGACGACGAAGTCCGTACCGTAAGCGCTGAAAAGATTGGCGAGGACGATCGCTACCCAGGTGCACAGGTCCAAATCGACGGCCAACAGGGTCATATCCAGACAATCATCGGTGGCAGAGCACGTGTTGATTTCAACCACCCACTTGCAGGCGAGGACCTTGAGTACGAGTATGAGGTCGTTGCAGAAGTCGATGACCGAGAAGAGCAGGCAGCAGGCCTCCTCGGGATGTACCTCCAGAACGCACCAACCGTCTGGATCCAGACGGATGAGGTCGAAGAAGAGGTTGTTGTTGAGTCAGATGATGACGATGACGAGGATGAGGGTGCAGATGCAGAGCCGGAGACGGAGACCCAAACCGTCGAGAAAGAGACGCTCTACATCGAAGCAACCCCACAGCTCACAATGAACCAGCAGTGGATGTTCTCCAAACAACAGATCGCCCAAGATGTCATGGGTAAACTCGACCTCGATCGCGTGATCGTCCAAGAAACGATCGACGGTGCAGGCCCAATGGGAATGGGTATGGGTGGCCTTGGCGGCCTCGGTGGCGCAGGTGGCGAAGATATCGAAGCAGCGCTCGAAGATATCGATATTGACGCCGACGAACTCGCCGACGAACTCGACGAAGAGTAAGACTCACTCCTCCAGCAGTTACTGCGAGAGTGCTGGGAACAAAATCACGCTTTTCTTTGCACCACACTGCAGACCGATAGGTATGGATTTAGATAGTGCCCGGGAGGATCTTGTTGTTGCTGCTGCTGCTGGTGTCAGTACGGTACTGCTCACTGTTGTACTTCGATTTGTATTCGATGCCAGTACAAACGCACTTATTCAGCTCTCACCGCTGTATGTCTACTTTATCTATTTATTTTTTGGTGATGCGATACCAGGAGAACTGTTCAGCAAGCCCCTGCCGTGGGTTGGGATTACGCTCTCGACCGCGATCGGTGCAGTTGCACTCACCGTATTTTAAACGGTAACAAGCAGAATTCCACGGCTCACCCGACCCGTGGTAATTCACGAATCTACTGCGGCTTACGCGATGTCGCGGCTGGTGTCGATCGTTACTGCTTCTGTAAGTTTGAGTTTGACCGTATCTTCTAAGGCCCTGCCACCGCGGAACTTTGGTACCGCAAGTTTGTTGATAACCTCGTTTCCTCTGACTGTTGTTTGTAAATCAAAGACGATATCTGCCATGTACTCAGTCATGTCCCGTGATTCTGGAATGTACTGACCACTAAGCGCATGAAGGATTGCAACGCTATCCGTGTTTTGTAGGTGTCGCTGTAGCTGATTTAAAAAGAATCGATACCGGTTATGGTCTTGTTCTTCAAGCGGATTGAGTGCATCAATAATCAGTGTTGACTCTTCGGGCAACATTCCAATCAGTTGATTCGCTTCATCAAGTGGGGCATCCGCACCCAACTCCATGATTTTTGGGACGGTAACATGTGATGTTGTATCCACGAATGAATCGTGAACCGACTCCTCAGATCGAAGCGTTGTCAGATAGAGCGTCCGCCGTGGTGCCGTGAAATCATACAAAAATAGCTCAGACTGGCTTGCGGGAGGCGCAGAAAGAAGCACGATGCTTCCAGCTGGAAACCCGCCATCGAGTTGCCGATCGAGAACTGGGATACCAGTCGAGAGTCGTGTCACGTATAAACACTCTACAGTGATACGCAGTTAAATATTGTCACGCTACACTGACAGTAAGATCGATATTAATCGTGACAGCAACCGCCTGCTTCACCACCGAAATCAACCGAAAGCGGCTCTGAAATGGCTTTGTTAATCTCTTCGAGCGTGTTTTGTAGGTCATTCTGCGCAGCGAGATACTCCTTCATCACTGGGAGCGAATGGAGATCATTTTGCGCGTTCTGGACCCGTCGAAGCGACTCTCGGTCGGCATCACCGGTTTGTCTGGCAGCCATGAATTCTTGGCGAAGCTGTTCAAATGACGCTATTTTTTCTTGTGCTTCTGGATCGTTCTCAACTGCTTGGCTTGCTCTTTCGAAGCGTTCGTACACGTCTGTCTCTGCAATCTGCTCACCGAGATCTCGACCAATATCTGCAAGGGATACCGTTTCGACGCTCATAGATGATTTTAGGACTCCGGCGATTTAGGCCTGCCGGAGATGGGTGTTGCTGCCGGAATCTTTGTGCGTAGTGAGGCCGTACACTCGGTAATGGCCGTCGTCCCTGAAGACACGTTTGTGTCTGTTTTCAACAGGCTCTCGCGCAAGAAGCAGTACGCGTTTGTCCTGTTGCTGTTTAATAAACAGGGATGGAACGGTTCGATCGAGACGATCAACGGGCAGTCGGTATTGACACTTTCAAAAAATGCGGAGTCAAAACGGCTGTATCTCGAGCAGCCGGCCCCGTCATGGGGCGATCGACTCCGAGCCCGGATTCGACAGCAATCACAACAGCCTCCACTGCACGATGATATCGTTGTGTGGGATGCAGCAGCCGTCCGAAATCTACTGCTGTATGGAATCGATCGATCCGCAGCAGAAGCGCTCTATCAAAACCAGTTCGGACGATCGCTCACGTACACAGAGACGGAACATACGTCTTCAGACGCGCTCCAAGCGCGACCCCCACTGATGGCGGTTGTTCTTGTACTCGTTGTCTGTCTTGCAGGTGCTGCGATCGCTACTGGAATCATACCGCTGTTCGAGACCACAGACGCATCCGAATTCGATCGGGGGATGGAGTTTGATGGCTCAGACCGGTTTATAAATCAAACAAATCAGTCAGCCACCACAGACAATGTTGACCAACAACAGGGCTATCCTCCGGGGACGAGTGCCAGTGGAGTCACTGACAGTAGCGCCCTCGCAGAGGCCCACCGAGACACACTTACCGGTGCACAGTATGTCTTTTCAATCCGAGAATCGGGCCCAGCGACTGCAACCGAATTCCCCGATGTCGTAAGTCGTCGTATTGACGGTGAGGTTGCAAACGAGACCGTCTACCGATTTGAAGAGCAGATGAACTACACCGTAGACGCTACCCGTAGAAACACAAGTGTTGAAATATACGCTAATGGGGAAACCGAATATCGTCGATCGACGCTCGACAGTGAGACCCAAACAGAGATCCGAGGATCACCGGAAGGGACTGCGGCTGCAACAGGAATAACCGCGCAGGTTGTAGAGCGGTATCTGAATACACCAAACACGTCGATTGAAGAAGATGTCGTGTTTGGTACCGCTGCATACATCGTTGAGTCAACCACACCACCAGAGGAGTTCCATGCAGCAGTTGATGACTACCGTGCCCTGGCAATTATCCAACCAACTGGCCGTGTTGACTTTCTTCGAGTCCAATATACCGCCGTTGGTGAGGATGAACCAGCTCGATTTGAAATGCAGATTGTCGCTGTTGATGGCCAGTTTGTCGAAGAGCCGAGATGGATTGATGAGGTTGATGCTGAAGAGCATGAGGAACCGGAGTGGATCCAACTCCCACTGCATGAGGAGCCTCATACCGGACTGTTTAGTATGATTCGTGGGTGAGTCAGTTATATGTCAATTTTGTGGCTCAGCTTTCTTGCGATCATCTCCACCGTCGTTATTTGGAAAGGAAGCGAACTTCTTGAGCAATCGAGCCACAAGATCGCAGCCTACTACGGACTCCCCGCTGTCGTCCAAGGTGCAGTGATTGTTGCGATCGGATCGAGTTTCCCCGAACTCGCAAGTGTTGTCCTCGGTGTGCTTGTTCACGGGACGTTTGACCTTGGTGTCGGTGTCATTGTCGGCTCTGCGATTTTCAATATTCTCGTCATTCCGGGATTGAGTGCACTACGACGAAGCCCGCTACAAGTCTCTCGTGATGTAGTGTACAAGGAAGGCCAGTTCTACATGCTTGCGATCGCCATTTTGCTCTTGACATTTTCGTTCGGTGTGATCTATAACACCGATGGAAGTGGGTCAACATCCGTCATCGGCCGGCCACTTGCACTGATCCCGATCGGAATGTACGTTCTCTATATTTTTATTCAGTATCAGGATGTAAGCGATTATGAATCACCTATTAAACCACCAACGATGTCGATCGCTCCCGAGTGGATCAAGCTTGCAGTTGGAATGGTTCTTATTGTAGTTGCGGTTGAGGGGTTGATTCGTGCGGCGCTTGGCTTCGGCGACATGTTTGATTCTCCGGAGTTCTTTTGGGGGCTCACAATCGTTGCTGCAGGAACGAGTTTTCCTGATGCATTTGTGAGCATTCGTGCAGCAGGTGGCGGCCATGGGGAGGTTAGTGTTGCAAATGTACTTGGGAGCAACACGTTTGACCTGCTTGTCGCACTTCCGGTTGGTGTGCTCTTGATCGGCCAAACCACTGTAGATTACAGCCTTGCGGTCCCGATGATGGGCGTTCTGACTGTCGCAACCGTTGCACTTTTCACAGCGATGCGAACCGATTTAGCGATCACACGAAATGAGGGGTTGTTCTTATTGGGGTGTTACGGTGTATTCGTGATCTGGATTCTTATCGAAACAGCAGGGTATGTCAATTTACTCCCAAGTGTCTGATCAGAGTTGCGCTGACACAAAGGCAACCAGATCGCGCAGTTCCTCTGGGCTGACACCATGCGGCGCATTATATGCGGTAAATGAGACGTCTGCGCCGATCGATTCAAATCGATCTGCTGCGTCCTTCGCTCGTGTATGCGGGATAATTCGATCCGCTTTCCCTGCACCAATAAAAATCGGTTTTCCCGCAATGGCATCCGGTTGAACATCCGTATGTGAATCTGCAAGATAGCCATGCAATGCAACAACCCATGCAAACTGCGTTGGGTTCTCAAGCACAAGCGACATGCTCATTATTGATCCTTGACTGAATCCGAGCAGCCCTATCTGATCGGCGTCAAGAGAGTAGCTCTCGATTGCTGCCGAAACGGATTCAGAAACAAGCTCAAGGCTGCGGCGGAACTGCTCTGGGTGCGGTTGGCTCTCATGGAGCCCACCACCGGAGAGATCAAGTTCATACCACGTGTAGCCGCCTTGGAGCCGATCGGGTGCCCGTAGACTAATCACATGCAACTCATCGGGGAGTTCGTCTGCGATCGGGAGTAGGTCCTGCTCGTTTGCACCGCGTCCGTGTAGCACAAATACGGCGGGTGACGGGCCATCTGACTGTTCTTTCGGTTCGAGTGAGATGTGTTCTAACGGTAGCGCTGACATACGCGTAATTAGCTATAGAGACACTTCAACAGGGGAGTAACACCAGTGTCACTTTAGGGCCCATACTCAACAACGCCGTAACCATCGCTTGTAACCGTGACATCTGTTTTGGCATACGTAAATGACAGCTGTATCACACGGCCGTTTTCAGCGCTATCGAGCAACAACGTGTCAATAGAGTCAACCTCAATATACTGCTGGAGCGGCGGCAGTGATGATGGTGATTTGTCAACAGTATCTGCGACCGCAGTAACGATTGCAACGCTCGGTTCGCTTCCGGATTTCCAGTCAAATGTGTGTGTTTTCATCACTCCCTCCGGGTATATTGCACAGATGGTCTCTCAGAGTAGAACAACAGAGACTAGGTATGTCCACTGTTTAATTGTTTACACTGTTAGCAAGTGTCTCGATAGCAGCGGAACAGATTCAGATACATATCAAACCACATCTGCGTACTATGTACCCAGTATGTAGGTTGCATCTAGGTAGATACAGATCGCAACAGCAAGCAGAACCACGCCAACAGTTGGGTCGCCTACACCGATATCAAATGGAGATGATCCGATAATACCGACCCCCAACCCAACGATATTGTACCCAATACGTGCGACTGCGATCGACGAATTCTCATGAAGGAGTGTCGGGAGCATGAGTATCGCAATGAGGCCGATACTGCCACCAACGATCGGCGCTACAAAGAGTGATCCACTCCAGATTGCCGCATATGCACCGATGTATGCACCAAGCATGAATGTCGTAGAGAGGTAGACTGCGCGGGAGAGATAGGTTCGATATCCATCTGCAGAGCCAAGCATTCCATTTGTCAAAGACGGCCATGAAGTGTTGATCGGCAGTCGACCACCACGTCCGAATCCAATTCCGATAACCAACGCAACGAGTGTAGCCCACCCCGCTGCGATTGCCTCAATATCAATAAATGGTGTCTGATACAGCAGCCAAAAAATTGGAAACGTGAGCAGGATTATCTGCCCAAGCCCGTAGTAGATCGCATCCGTCAGAAATCGGTCCCAGCCGGTCCGCTCCGATCGGTGCTGTAACACTCGTTCATCGTTAAATGCATCCGAACTGGGTTTCGACATCGCTGACTCTATTGGTATTACTCTGTCAATATTGAAAAAACTCCGCCATCAAAAAGGCGTTTATTCTTGTTCTGTGTCGGTCGTAGTGTTACGTTTGATATCTTCCCCACCATCAGCTAGCTGTGGCTGTGGTGTAAGTTCCTCCTCGCTCGTGGAGGCTGAGACATGGAACTGTTCGAGCTGTTTATTCAGTGTCGTCACATCGTTTGCTAATGTCTCCGTTCGCGAGACCACGTCTTCAAGTACCATTCGTTGCTGTTCTGCAGCAGAGGCGACCGATCGAGCCTCCGAAGTTGACTCTTCGGAAATGGAGACAACATCATCAACGGTTGATGCAACCTCCTCCGTTGAAACGGCTTGCGTTTCAGTGGATTGGTTGATATCTTGAATATTTGAGTCCGTTTCCATGACGTGCGATTCAACTGCTTCAAGCGACTTATTCGCGTTTTCGATCACGTCAATCCCACGTTCAACCCGCTCGTGGACGGTTTCGAAATCCTCCACTGTCCGATCGGCCTGTGCTTGGAGATCGTCTACGATCGATTCGATCTCTTCGGCTGCCTCTT
>SL_7KL_010_BRINEDRAFT_10000341_pt1 | contig 21948 bp, 19 predicted proteins | sample SodLak_010_BRINE_FD_10663 | JGI IMG/M metagenome (IMG submission 10663)
CCATATCTTCGTAGTGATAGCCGATTTCATGGCCCATGGAGGCAATTTTGCGGATTACTTCTTTATCGAATGACTCCGGGACCATCCTGAAATAGTATGTTCCCACAATGCCCTTTTCGTGCTGTATTTTTGCGAAATGAAGGGAGTGTTCTTTTCGAGCGTCAACATCGTGGCGGAGGAGGATTACTTTTTCTTCTGGGTTTTCTACAAAAACTCGATAGGTTTGGAAACTGTAATCCGCTTCAAACAGGCTGATAAGAAGTTTTTTATAAATATGAACTGTAAAATCTTTACTCATATATTTCTATCCGTTTAATAAAAGAAAAACTTTAAGTCGTACTTCGTTAAATCGTGCCGGAATCAACATAAAGATTTTGACCTGTAATAGATGATGCTTTTTCTGAAACTAAATATTCAACCATACTTGCAACTGATTCCATCTCAGTAGGTTTTTTTAAAGAAGTGCGATTATAAATCCTGTTTTTTTGGTCAGTCGTTAGACCACTACTCATCGATGTTTCCATAAATCCGGCAACAATACAGTTTGATCGAATCCCTTTTACACCCCATTCCCTTGCAGTATTTTTTGAAAATGCCTCAAGTGCGCCTTTGGTAGATGCGTACATAGCCAATCCTTTATAACCGGTATGAACACTAATTGAAGAGATATGAACCAACGAACCCTCAACTCTATTGAGCAGCATATTACGCAGAACAAATTTTGTTATCATCAAGGGTGAAAATACATTTACCTGGTACATCTCATTTAAACGGTCAGACGATAAATTGGTGATAATATCATTATATGCGTAAGCCGCATTATTTACAAAACCATGAATTGGAACCTCATGTAATAATTCTTTTTTCAGCAAGTCATTTTTAATGTTTTCTACATCTTTTAGATCATACGACAAATGTGTAAAGTTTGAATCATTATTGATAAGTTCATCAATTTCATCACTTCTTGTTCTGCTGACTCCATAAACATTGTAACCTGCAGCAAGTAAATTGCGACAAGTTTCTAAGCCGAGCCCTTTTGATACACCCGTTAATAAAATATTCTTCATTTCTTCCTAACCTTTTTACCACTTCTCGTGAATTCTAATGAATCAACAAAATTAATCATTCTTGGTAATTTGTAAGATTGTAAATTCTGATTTAAATAATCTCTTAGTTCAATTTCAGTAACACCACGATTAGAAATCACCACATCTGCCATTACGATGTTTCCAACTATCGAACTCTTCTTACCATAAACTATTGATTGAATCACCTCTGGATGTGAATTTAAACAACTCTCTACTTCATGCGGATTCACTTTATATCCACCAACATTTATCATTTCATTTCTTCTGCTAAGAAACTTGAATAATCTCATATCTTCAGTTGAAAACTCAACCAAATCCCCTGTCTTATACCATTCTTTTGAAAGATTGATACCATCTCCCTCGCCAAGCAGAGATCTATGCAAACAAAGTTCATTATCTTCGAATTTAATCAAGTCTCTGTATTTCTCTGACACTTTAAAATATTCTCCTTCGCCTGAAAAAAGAGATCCTGCTTCTGTTGAAGCATATACATTTCTAAATTTTGCATTGGGGAAAGGTACTTTCAGTTGATTAGTGAGTTTTATATCCATTTTTTCACCACCTGAAGTAATATTTTTGATTGTTTTCAAAGGTGGGTTGATTGGCAAGAGCATACGATAAAAGGTGGGTGTGGCAGAAAGATGTGTTACTTCATGCTCTCTCAAAGCCTCCAAAACTTGTTCTCTTTTGTATCCAAATAACGAAACTAATGAATTACGATTAAGAAGTGCCTGGAAAAAAACCTGTATACCAGCCATGTGTGTGGCATTATATGCCCACCCCCAAATATGTTGTTTATAATTATCAGAAATCTTTACTCCACGAGTGATAGAACTAAAATCGTGAATAACTTTTTTAGGCTGTCCTGTAGTACCCGAGGTAAATAGTGTAATTGACCAGTCCTGTAATGATTCCAGTTCAGATAAAAATGCTTCGAACGATTTTGGAAACTCGCCTCTATTCTCAATCCATTTGTTTAAATCCAGATCCGTAATACCTACTTCTCTAATTTCATCTTTTGAAAAATCAGCATCAGGCAGGACAACCGGTTCATCTAACAACAGTGAGTTTATTAATTGCAAGTAAACTTCTTCAGGAGTTTTATTTTGTTTATATGGATAAAATTTATCTCTTTCATCCAATTTGGCAATAATATCTTCCCAATCTAATGTAATTTCCCTAAATGAATCAATAAAAAGGTAAAACATATTACTGATTAAGCTTTGATCTTATTTCTCCTATCGTGAATACAATTTCGTTCTCATATACGTCTATACCAAATTCACTCTCAATTCTTACAGTAAGCTCAGCAAGTTCCAGCGAACTAAAACCAATATCATCTTGAAGGTGCATCTCATCTGCAAGATTATCCATCTGAGCTTGATTGTTATTTTTTTTTACCGTGTTTATAATTTCAAGAAGTTGATCCATTGTAAAGTATTTTATAACTAATAGTTAACATTTTTTATTCTTATTAGAGCAAATTAAACAAGGTATGAATATCACCTAATTCCATACCTCGAAAGAAAAACCAAAATAAGATCGGTAATATCATTACTGTTTAATACTACCGGATGATTTTCTTTTAAATAAACAACAGGTGTTCGAAGAGATTCATCCAGGTACTCTGAACATACATCCGTCAGGAATACACCAATCTTTTTATTTTTTACACTTAATTGATCCTCAATATTACTTAAAGTTTTTAAATCTTTAACGATTCCAATGTGCTTCCTCTCCATAGAAAAAATTTTAGCATTTTTTTGATCGAAAATGCGCTCAAATCCATCAAACTCTAAATATTCAATAAAGATAGACATAATTTTTCCCAAGATCTGTTCCTTCTTTTGTACCGCCAGATCTCTGTGATAAAAATTTTTAGAAATTTTAAAGGGCACTCCTCCAGCGATACTTTCAGAAGGGACATCACGATTCACAATAGATCGAGGAGTTATAATTACGTGGTCACCAATTGACACACCTGACAAAATTGTTGTATCGTATGGAATCCAGACATTACTGCCAATTTTAATTCTTCCCTGTTGAACTGGATACCCCTCCAATATTGAGAGCCAGGAACTGTGGGTAAACAATTTAGAACCACCGCCAATAGCTGTATTGTTACCTATATCAATCTTATCTGTAGTATTGAGTAATGTGTTTTGTAAAATGAGACAGTTATCACCAACAATTAATTCAGAATCAGGACTTTTATTACCACCTACCATCACGGATTCCCTTATACGTGTTTTTTTACCAATAGAAAGGTACTTTAACTCAAAGAAACAAAACGAACCGATTGTAGCTCCTTGATGTATTGATACCTTTTCGGCTTGTACTATTGAAAAGGGAGAAATTTTTACATTATCTCCAATTTCTACCCGTTTAGACAGTATTACAGAACCGAAGCTTAACTTGACTCCTTTTCCAATTTTATTCCCCATCATTCTATAAAAGAAACATTTTAGAATACTTGGCCAAAATCCAAATAAGAGAAATTTGAGATATGGAATTCTATTTTTTCTAAGAATTTTCATTTATTTACTAAATATTAAATTGAAAATCAGGAGTATCAGACATTACTTTAATACTTTTTGGATAATTACTAATAAACCATATTAAAAAGGAAGAAAAATCAATTTTTTCTTCTAAAAATTTTTTTCGCTTCGCTAGCCACTCTTCCTTTGTATTTGCGTTCATAGATAACTTATCAGTTAATTCGTATAGTAAACTCACATTATTGCTTGGAATACCATAGGCTAAGTTATATTTATGCTCTAAATCTTCCAAGTAGCTAAGTTTTCCTACAAAATCATTAAATCGTATTGACGGTGTGCCAAGTATTGCTGATTCAGCAGCCATAGTCTGACTGTCTCCTATATAAAGCGATGCATAATACATTGCATGATGTATTTCATCAGGTGGAATAGATAATTGATATTTTAGAAAATCGGTTCCTAAATTTTTTTCGGAGGTAATATATACGTTACCCCTGTTTTTAAGAATTTGGATAACATTATTAGCAACTTTTTCTGTGATACCGGATTTTCCGACGTCGTGGTAAGCTTTTAATTTTGAAAATCGGATTAAAAAATATGGCTTATTATCTTTGAATAGGTGTTTTACTTTAGACTTATCAGGTTGGAAACGATTCGGATGAAGATAGGCCAGTTCATGGTAACTTTGATAACGAATTGTTTTATGCTCAAATTTACCAACACGGGTAGTTTGAGGAACCAGCAAAGAATCTGCAAAAGGTGGGCCGATTTTACTGTATAACTTAACTTGATCTAAGTCATCCTCAAAAACTAATATTGATGGCTTACCCATAAATTTGGCTACATGTGCAACTTCCGGTGCACTTGATATAAATATATCCGGATCATAGTCTCTAACAGCTTTATAAATCCTTACATCTTTTTTTAATACAGAAAAGGCACTAGAAGCAATCGAATCCTTTCTACCTTCTGCTAAAATATTATCAAAAGGTATATTTAATTTTTCAGTTAACGTTTGAAGTACATCCTTTTTCTGTATTAGAACCTTTACAGTTCCAAACCTTTTGTAAAAATCCTCAATAACATTCTTAAAAAGGTGATAGTGAGCAGGATGGGCTAAATAAAAACAAGTTTTCATCTATTCTATCTATTTTAATTCTTTTTGGAGGTCACATAAACTCGCAAACATCCATGCGTTCGACCAGCGCATAAATGGTGTTTTGATTGTGTACCATTTAAATTTCCTAAAGTAGAAACTGCCGTCCGGAGCCTGCATGTTTGTAATTGTCCACCTAGCCACTTTTTCTGCCAATTCTATTTCACCAAACCTTGTTAATGTTAAGATCGATTGAGATGCTGCTGTGCAGTCGGCAGGATAAAGTTTATCTGAATAAAATGCCGGGCGCCCATCGGTTTCAAAAAAATGCTCGCGGTAAAACGAAAATCCATTTTTAAGGTGTTCTTCATAAGCTGTATCATCGCACAATTTGCTATATCCATCAAGGCAATCGAGTATATATCCCGTATGGTAATTATCCACCCATCCGCCTGTGTTTGCAAGTGAATAACCCCAAGAGCCATCTTTTCTCTGATGTTTAGCAACATATTCAGCAGCCTCTCCGGCCAGTTTTTTATACTCTTCGTTCCTGGTAATAGAATAAACCTGTGCCAGTAAACGTACTCCTTTCATTGAAGCATTAAATACGCGTTGTTCATCAAAAGGAGAGTAGGAAAAGCAAAATGTATCACCATCATAGGAACGATTAAGATCATTCTTAATGAAACCGGTGGAGTTTACAATCAAATCTTTCAATAAATTTAAACCGGTTAATTTCCAAGCATCATATAGCCCATTTGTTATAATACCTGTAGCAACTATTGTCGGTTGGTATGCCGGAATCTTTGCATAGCGGGCCTCCCAATCAAAATCGTAACCCCAGCACGCCCCAGAAAAACCCTCCGGTATCATTCCTTCCAGTTTTTCGGCCAGCTCCTCAATTTTAACAACAAATTCCTCTTTTCTATCCGGGAATACTGTCATCAAGTTTGCATATCCTTGTATAAAAAGACCCAGAGATACAGGATTTAGTCCTTTTGGTACAAACAATAGAGGACGAAGATTAATAGGGAAACGTTTCACAAATTGCTGAGTTCCAAATCTTACCCATTTATTGCTTTCAAAAAACGGCAAGTTGAAAAGAGGAGAATGGAGAGCATCGTAAGGGTCATAGCCTTTATACTCTCTACGGTTGACATATTGCTCTAATTTTAAAACAGACTCCTTAATAACCATTTATAAGATTACCTTTCTATTTTGCGCAATGCTTTCAAGTACTTTAATTGTAGCAAGCGAACTCAAATAGGATTCTTCGAATGGAATAGGTGTATTCCCTCCATTTTTTACTGTGTTTAGAAAGGCTTTCACTTCTGCTTTATGCCCTTTATTCTGTCCTTTGTATTTTATCTTCTTCTTTTTCTCACCGTATATGAACATCTCTTTAAAATCATGCAGTTGAGCTACCGTTCCTCCGGCAAATACCTCGATATATTCTTTTGGTAGATTCTTACTGCCATTAGAGAAATAACTAATTGACGCTATGCTTCCATTTTCCATTTCCAAATTAATAACTACGGTATTATTCAAGTTATTTGGGTCCTCCATCGAGCTGGCAGACACAGAAATTATTTTACTGCCAGAAAGATGCATGGCAAGGTCAACAAAGTGACAAGCTTCCCCAATAATTCGCCCCCCTCCAATATCAGGATCATTTACCCAGTGATTCGGTGGTAACTGTCCTGCATTAACTCTAATCACAATAGACTTTGGTAAATCTTTATCAAATAAGTTTACTATTTTTTGTATTGAAGGTGCAAAACGACGGTTAAACCCAACCATGAGATGAATGGGTTTATTACTTGACAGGGTGCTTTCGTAGGCTGCTTTTATCTCTTCAAGTTCTTGTTCATTCATTCCAAGAGGCTTTTCTACAAATACATGCTTATTTCCTTCGATCGCTTTGATGACATTTTGTGCATGTAAATCATGACGCGTAGTTATAAAAACAGTATTGATATTTTTATCACTTATAATCTCATCTGAATTTTCTGCACAATAATTAAAACCATATTTTTCGCCCACATACTTTGCGGTTGTACCACTGTTTGTGGCCACACTCACTAAATTGCAATGTTCTTCTGCGGCAGGCAATAGAGTACCCTGGGCGAAAGAACCCGCACCGATAAACCCAACATTTGCTTCCGAAGGATTAATTACCGGCTCTTTAAATGATACACTTTTTGTTAACTCCGCCTCATTATCATATTCTATCAAGATTCCGGTGAACGATTCTTCATTTTCTAGAATCATATCATACGCTTTCGGTGCCTCTGCCAAAGGAAAAGTATGAGTAATTAAAGGGCTAATATCTAAGCGATTGGTTGCAAGAAGATTAACAAAACTTTTCATATTTCGGTTTTCTGTCCAACGCACATAACCAATCGGATAATCACGTCCTTTCTCTTCATAATCGGCATCATTTCTTCCAGGCCCATATGAAGAAGACATACACAGATTAAGTTCTTTTTTATAGTAGTTTGCCCTTGAAAAACCAGTAGGTACCGCACCTACAATCACTACTTTTGCTTTATGACGAGCAATTTCACCCGCAAATTCAACAGGATCAAGTGAAGATGTACCTGCAGTAATAATGATGGCATCTGCACCATGACCATCTGTAAAATTCATTACAGTATCTTCAATTCCGTTTGTATTCCGGTTATAAACATCTTTATTTCCGGCTTTTTTTGCTGCATTAATTTGTTCTTTAGAAATATCAATACCAATTGGATTTATTCCGCTGGCTTCCAAAATTTTATAGGTTAATTGTCCAATCAGTCCCATACCTATAATTAGACAGTTTTCGCCTAATCTGAGATCAGCCTGTCGAATGCCTTGTATCGCAATAGCAGCTATCGTAGTGAAAGACGCCTGTTTTATAGGCACTTGTTCAGGAACCTTCACTGCAAGATTAACCGGAACAGCTACTACATCAGCATGTTTGGCAGTATTTCCACCGCAGGCCACAATATCTCCAACTTTAAACTCCGAAACGCCCTCACCAATGGCAATGACTTCACCCGCACAGCTATATCCTAAAGGTGATGGAGCCTCCAGCTTATTCATTACAAGGTTATAGGTAGAAAGTAACCCATTGGTTTTGGCCATCTCAATTACCTGCTTCACCTCTTTCTGCCGGCTTTTGGCTTTGGCTATATACCCCTTACGTGCATCTGAGACAGTTTTCCCTTCCGTTCCTGAACTAATTACAGAGTAGTAACTGCGAACCAAGATCATTCCACGGTTTAGTGAAGGAAATGGAACCTCCATTACCTGCATTTTTCCTGACTTAAGCTGTTGGGTGAGCTGATTCATAATCTAGTTGTTGTATCCTTTGTATTTATTAAAAATTCGGTATTTATTAAAACTAATAACATCCTGATCATCAATCCTTTCCTTATTACTTATGTATGATTTAAGATAACCTCTTAAATATGATAAACTCTTTCTAAATCTTCCTGTAAGCAGTGTCTTAAGTGAATGTAAAATTGCATGATATAAAGGAATTCCTAAATAATATGCACCATATCCATAGTAACTGTAATCAACCCTTAACCCCATTTTACGTGCATTGTACCACGTTTTGTCAGTTTCTATTACGTTATAATTTAAAGTACGAGCCTTCGTTTTTACATAACTTGCAGATAGGGGTACTGATTTATATTTACTATCAATCAAACATTGTTTTTTGAAAACCATAGCATTTCCTACAGGATCATATTTGCTAAATGGTTTGTAAGTCTCTCCATTCACTTTTTCTATCCCCCCAATAATTCCAGCATCTTCAGTTTCATGAAATTCACTTACAATAGTTTCATAATATTTAGCTTCTGGAAAACAATCTGCATCAAGTATTCCAATAAAATCTACATCAGTAAAAAACCTACTGTCACGTATATAATCAAAACCTTGTTTCATTATTGATGAGTACTTTTTGCCAAGTTGATACTCTTTACTTTCATGCTCCAGATTTAGAACAACTAAATGCTCAACATTTTCTATATCATTAATCCCATTTAAATATTCTTTACTGCCATCATCTGAATCATTCTGAACTATTACCCAAAGATAAATACCGTGGCTTTGATTCTGAATAGACTCAATTAATTTTTGTAAATTATCTATTTCATTTTTTACAGGAGTGACAAGAGCTATATTATTATCCATGCAGTTTATTTTTATTTTTATTACTAAATTTTTTTGTACTGATCTAAATATCTATCCATTATAATATTCTTACTATACTTCTTCTCAACACATTTTCTCGCATTTAAACCAATCTTCTCAATCAGTGATCTATTTGAAGCAATATTTATGACACTTTTAACAAATTGATTACGATTGTTAACAACTATTCCATTGTGTTTATTAAATATAGTATCCGTAACATTCGGTATCCTTTTAATTACAATTGGCAATCCAGAACTCATAGCTTCTAATACTACATTTGGCATGCCCTCTCTACTTGATGCAAATATAAAAACGTCGCTAGCTTTCATAACTTCATCAACATTATCAATCTCACCAAGAAATTTAACATTATCTGATAAATTATATTCTTCAACTATACCAACTATGTATTTATAATAATCATAGCTTTCATTTATATTTCCAGCAATGAGAAAACAGGAGTTTTTAACTTCATTATTTACTTCTTTAAATACATGTATTAATTCATCAATATTTTTTCTTCTACGAAAAAGAGAGACTGTCAATAAGACAAAGTCATATTTATCGATTCCAAATTCTTTCTTAATTTGGTTCTTTTCTTTTTGAAACCTAATAGGTTTAAATTTTTCATCATCTACCGGATTAGGTATAAAGGTATACTTTTGACTAGGCAACCCTGCTTCTTTACAAGCTTCAGATAATGCTAATGAGTTATTTATTATCTTATCAGGAAAATCAAAATATATTTTCTTCATTAACTTACCTTTATTCTTCTCAATTGATATTGGATCATCGCTACCCAATAAAGTGGTGCTATTGATTATTTTAATTCCTTTAAATTTTGCAATAATAATGGCGAATAAAGACAACCTTGAATGGCTATTAACTAAATGTACAACATCAAATCTTGATTTTTTCAGTAATTTATAAAGAGCAATGAATAAAACAGGTTGATAAATAACTGCTTTAAAGTTTCTGACGAGCTTTTTATTACCATTCTTTCCTTTAAACCATTCAGGCAATTTGATTACTTCAATATTCAAATTATTTGACTCATTATTATGATCATCTGTATTTGTAATTAAAGAAATATTAATTCCAGTGTGAGCTAAATATTTTGCCTGATTAAACATTCTTCTGCCTGCACCTGAAATATTGGGGGGTATTGAAGGTGCTATAATACAGACCTTGGAAATTTTATTTTGATTCATACTGTTTAATTCACTGATTTATATTTCATTTTAACTATTTTTTTATTTTCAGTATGCAAAATTTTTAAAATTCCACCCATATATAAGAATAGTGTCGGTGCATATGTATTGTAAAAAAAACTTTTCGTATAAAAATCAAATATAGACATAGCAAATAAAGCCAAAAACGTTGCTTTTAACAGTATAATGCCAAAATCATTATTCCTAAGATGTCTTGTGTTTGTTATGTATTTATAAATGATATTGACAAATATCATCAAAAATAGAATAAGCCCAATCAACCCCATACCGTGTACTATTAAAGCGATAGTTGCATGGATAGTACTATGCTTTCTGAACGTGGTAAAATGACCAACAGTGGTTGTAAAATAGAAATCCTGAGTACCGATTAAACTTTTTTTGATATCATCAAAACTTAGAGCTTCTTTAAATGCCTCAACAATATCCATAGTTCTTCCGGTTCTTTCAAACTCTTCTAATGGATCATCCATTGCAACGCCTCGTTCGTAAAATCTTTCTAATATATCTCCACTATATGTATATGCTAAAAAGCCCATTATTATCAATATTGGTAATGTAGAAAAGATATATTTTATTTTATTAAAATATATTCTGTAAGCAATAACAGAAAGACCTATCAAAAATAATACAATTGCTCCTCTTCTCATTAATAAAATTAATATTACAGCACATATAATTGCTGTAATTATCAGATAATATTTATATGATTTCGATTTACTTAAATAAATATTTAATGGCACTAAAACTATGCATAGAGATGCAATATAAGTATGCTCACGATGAAGTGACCCATTTAAAATAAATAAACCATATAAATCTTCTCCCAAATTGAATGTATTTGAAACAATAAAATTTATAATAAATAAACCGAGAATAGCTGCGAAGGAGTAATTTAAATATCTTAATTTATCAGTATTGTTTATCCAGTAATATCCTACTAAAAACATTATGAATGATAAATAAAGTTGTATTAATCCCTGAAATGAATATTGGTAGTATTCACTTAAAGGAAATGTGATAACCAAATATATTATAAAAACATATATCCAGATATTTGATTTGAATTTAAATAGTAGTGAAGAAAAAGAAATTGTTAGTGCAAATAAGTATAATGGGATTTTAATTGCGGTAAAGGGTAAATTCTCTCCTAAAATAATGTTTAATGCATCATACCCAAACATTACAAGCGGCATAATATAAATAAATCTTTTTTTATAATATGCAGCCAGCAAAAAAGCAATACAGTGATACAGTATGTTTATGGCTAAAATCATTTTAGAAAAAGAATAAAATTATATTTAATCAATGTATTTATACAACTTGCTTTCAATTTCATCAATTTCAACTTGCTGCAATTTATCTCTGAATATCATAATATTGGATTTGGATCTATTTGGATCATATGAAGATTCAATTTGAGGATTCAATCCAATTATATTATCAATTCTTGTTTTTTCTATATCATAGTTAGTCACAAAATCTTCAAATTTTATATGTGTAACATATTCACTATTCCATTCAGTATCAGATCTTCTGCTCATCATATCCTCATACCACAAACAAAATGTTTTAACATCGGAGCTTGGATATGCATCTCCCTTTTCTTTAAATTCAGCAAATACATCTCTTGGATCTCTCGTAACTAATAATACATGCCGGTAATCATAGTATTGTGTAGATGAAACAGGGTTCCAAAACGTGCCACCATGGTCAATTGTACAACATTTAATTCCTTTAGTATTCCCTAATCCATTTCTAACCAATTTGTTAATAAATATTTTTGCCGCATCATTAAACTTTTCATCATCTACAGGATAATACATCGTATTTATCATTGCTTTCCTCCCCCTTTTTCTCGCAATGTGTTTTTTGAAGGACCCATACAGCTTTCTGTGAAAAGATATATTCCTATGTTCATTAGCAGATAACCCCTTATACTTTATCAATGTAATTTGTTCAATAAATTCGTGAACCAGGTTCATTGCAATGTAGGTGTCTCGCTTTCTATACATTGATTTGCTTCTGCGTTCGCAATAGGTAATAAAATCTTTAATGGCTTCATTAGCATTATGAACACTGAAAGTATACTTGAGCTTTGTATGTAAGTCATATAATCCGCCGGGATCTCCAACAATTCTAAACTCTGAGCCTTCAAAAGGGTCAACTATATCTATACGACCGGATAGATAATCTCCAACAGCACTCGAACCACTCCACCCTGAACCTATAACAATAATTTTTTTCATTTAACATCTATTTGAAATAATTAAGGAACCTGTAAATATATGTTTTAAGCTTTTTAAAAAAATTCTTTTCTTGCCTATGTGTATCAGCAAAATATTCAGATTTAGATGATGATTTCATAGGGGTTTTCCAATCTCCATATACATATGTCAAATATTCTTCATACTCTTTAGGCACAAGATACTTTACACCTCGTAAATCCATATAAATCTTATTAGCCATAAACTTCATGGGAACTTGCAGGTTTCTCCTTTTATAATATTCACCTTCTTCGTACCAAGCTCTTATTTCAACAAGAAAATCGTCTGTAAATCCAACTTCTATTTTCCAATACTCCTTTGTGGTATAAGTATCACCTATCAGTAAATCATTATTTTTAAAATCGTTGATTATTTCTTCAAACTTATTACTGACTTCATCATACCGCACAAAAAATTCTGCATCCCAATCCCAAGGTATAAAGTCTCCTTCTCGAACAATACCTAATAAAGTACCACCAGTAACTATTGGTTCTATGTTATTATCAATTAATACATTTTGCACCTTTTCCAATAATTGCCCTTGTTCCTGAAACTCTTGATCTGTTCTTACCCTTAATTTTTCACTCATAAATACCTTAGTTAATAATAGACTTTATTTTCCTTTTTTTATTTTATTTATTTCAATTCTTTTATTAAATGCTCTGCTACATTCAAATCTTTACGATTATCTATTTCAAACCAACCCCTATTGATCGATGCATAATGGAGCTTTTCCTGTGAAGCCAAATGATTCATCAAATCTGTCATATACGCATTCTTCAATTCCCGGCCGCTGTTCCAGGCATTTTTCCTGCATGTTTCGTCATTATTGCATGAGTGATATTCTTCTTTCAAAATTCTACAACCTTCAGGTGAAAGTTTTATCAGACCAATGAATTGGCCTTCTATCTCCTCAATACTGTTTGCCTTTTTGCCTAAAGAGCGCACTTTATCTCCCTCACCTTTTTCAAATGATTCGGCATCATCAAGCGGATCTTCGCAACGAGATTCCCAGTATGGATGCCAATCTTCGTCGGAAGCAATTACGATATCATTTTCATTCTCCATCAATGAATTCAATACATTTTCGGAATAAATGATATCACCGTATGAAATAATCAGGTTTCCTTTTATATGTTCTTCGGCACAAAACAGGCTGGCAATCATGTTGGTAGCGGCGTAGTCCTTATTATAGACTTTGGTTACACCGTCACCGGGAATGACTTCCTCTTTATACCCTGTGGCAACCACTATATTATCAATACCGCATTTTTTCAGAGTTTCCAGTTGCCGTTCAAATAATGGCTTGCCGGCAACTTCTACCATGCACTTTGGAATGTTGTCGGTTAATGGACGAAGCCTGGTACCCTGGCCTGCTGCTAAGATGATTGCTGTGAAGTTGTTCATGTTATTTTGTTATGATTATAAATTCTTTAATCTGATTCTACTATTGTTAGAATATTTAAGTCTTAACATTATTCAACCACCCCTGGCCCCTCCCCCGAAGTCTCGGGATCAAAAGAGACTTGGAAAGGAAGGGAAATTTCTATTTGAAATTTCAATCGAACTCATATTCAAGTGATAAAAAATGCTTTACGAAAGAGATTGATGTCTCCGGGTTTAAAGTGCTCGTACCGCTCAGGATGCCACATAATACCGTAAATATCTTTTTCTTTGTGTACAAAACTTTCGGTGTAAGGGCCGGCAGCTCCTGTTGGAATAAGGCTGTCTGCTAATGTATTAGTATTTAAGCCCCAATCGTGAAAGGAGTTAAATTCATCCTGATTATCATACAGCTCCTTCCAGTCATCCTGCTGTAACTCTACCGAATGCAAAGTAGCAACATGCTCTTCTGCATTGACAGGCACCAGTGAACCGCCAAGGTAACCATTTATGAACTGCATGCCTCGGCATACACCGATTAAGGGTATATCGGCTTTCATCGCCCATGCCAGAAGTGCGGCTTCTGTGAAATCTCTTTCGGCGGCGTAATCATTCTCTTCAAGTGACAGACCGGAAACCGGTTTTCCTTCTTTATAGCCGATATTATTACCACCTGAAAAGATCAGGCCTTCGATACCCAATTCTGCCACATACTCTTCCGGTTTTTTTAGCTTGTTTGGAATGGGGATAAGAAAAATGCCTGCTTCAGCAGCAAATTCATACCATCTTTGATCCAGAACATCCCTCCGCTCCGAACGGCCGGGAACTTGAACCACACGCTGTGAAATTCCTACTCTTTTCATTAGCCGAGAATTTTAATCTGTTTATTTGAGCAATTGAGCTCCACTTTCCTCGCGGTTTTCAGTTTTTTATGCCACTCTTCACCACAACCAATTGCAGCGGGTAGGCCGAATTCTGCACAACGAATAGTCATATGGGATGCTGCTCCGCCATAACGTGTAATCAGTCCTTTTATAGGGTGTAAAAATATCCAGTCATAACCGGGATCGGCCCCCTCGGTCAATACAATGCTCCCCTCAAGTTTACTTTTATCCACATCACCTGAGAGGTAATAAACCGGTGCTGTCACCACTTTTGAGGTCACAAAATTTGGATCAGAAACATTATGCTCAATAACGTCAAGATCTTCTGGTGATGTTATAATCTGTGGTGATTCAATTTTGTTTGACCGTACATGCCACTCCTTTCCCTCCTGAATATTCTGTTTGAGGTAAAGGATATTTTCCATGGGCAAAGTAAATTTATTGAGCTTTAGAATATCCTGTATAAACAGGTAAGATAGATCAGATCGGGTAAACCTATACTGCTCACCCCACTCCGTTATCAACTTCAGCACTTCATTTAAATTCTTTGTGAATTGAAATTTCGCATATTCGCGAGCGGCAGTGGCTTCTTTGATAAAGGTCAGCAATTGCTCAACGGAAAAGTTCATCCCCATTGAGGTAAGTTCCTTTTCGATTGCCTTTAGAGTCTTTTCATCAAATCTGTAATCTTTATGAGCCTGTTCAGCATCCCCGGCACCGCTTTTTTCCTCAATAACTTCAGGAAAGTAATATTCCGGCTTCTCTTTATAGCTGTATGAAGTGATATCATAACTTCCCGGCCTCAGGTGCCCGTATTCGCTCAAAAATTTCTCTTTGGAATATGTTCCGGCCAGTACACCGTTCATATCCTCCACCATTTTACCGGCAACTGTTTCAATAGAGTTGAGAAAGTTGTTTTTCATCTCTTCGGTAAGAATACCTTTACTCACAAATCCGCGCAGCATAGAGGAAGCGATAAATCCGTACCTGGCAAGTATCGAAAACGGGATCGTACCCCGTTCAATACAGTCATCAAGCAAAATCTGAATCAGAGTAGGTATATCTGAATGTTCATAGCCCGATGATAACAGTTTTTCTCTTCTCGGATTTAATGAATCAGTTTTTGAGTTAAGATCTTTAATCGGATGAAATTTCCCTGTAATCGCATTTTCCGTGATCGTTTTCAGACCTTCTTTGAGCTCACCGATCTCTGTTTCGGAAAACCCATCTTCGGCTAACCGCTGTGCATGATCATCAAAATCGGGTGTATAGCAGGTAATTACGATATCAAATTCAACTTTGTCATGCAGATGGGGATGATTCTTCAGCCTTCTGATGTAGTGGTTTATCAACTTATCTGCCAGTTCAGGCTTTAAATCCGCCGGTATAAGATTATTGAAACTATTACGGACATCAATGTAGGGATGTCCCGCAATACAAAACAAAAGATTTTCCGGAGACGGATTATGATAACCCATTGCACCCCGCGCTACTCTCCAGGCTGAGTCGGTGATCAGGTACTGGTAAAGGGAAACAGATAATGGGTTGGGGCGTATACCGATCATTTCAGCGGGATTCCAATCCGGCATATCGGCCAGTACCGTTGTATCACCAAAAATATGAGAATAATTTCTGAGCCTTGTCCGTATCTTCATTTTTGCATCTTCAAGCCTCTGGCTGAAATCCACTTCTTCAGTGATGCCTGCGTGGATAGTAATGGGCCGCACTTGAACAATAAATAGCTCATCGTTATCAGTCAATACAAACTCGATATCCAGCGACTCGTAACCGGTAATATTTTCAAGCTCTTCAATTGCATTGATGATTTTGGCGAGACGTTCATTCTTTGGCCTTGTTTTGCCCCCTTTATAGACGGTAATCGATTTGGAATCTGAAGTACTGCCTGATGTTACCGTGTCTGTACGTTTCGATACATCATCATAATTAATCAGGAAATAGGGAGTGCTGTTTTCCAGGTGTTTAGAAAAAGCCACCCCGCTCATGGCCACATTTTCAATAAAGGGTTGAACCAAAACCTGGTTGTTTTGATTATACTGGCCGGACCCATTTTGGCGGAATCCTTCAATTACATCGTCAATTGCCTTCGTTAAATCATCGGTGTCATTTGCATCCACATCCGCTACACTTAAAAAAGCACCTGCCTGTGATGAATCCCATGAATCCTCTTCCAGTGAACTACTACGGATAATCAGTTTTTGGCCTGAAAACTCATTTTGAATTTGTTTTATTAATCCTGCTGAATCGTCCTCCCATTCTTTTAATGGAAAGTGGATCTGTTCACAAATTTTAGAATGTTTAACAAATGGTTTAATTCTGTCCAATGTCTCAGCTTTTGTACCAAAAACAAACTTCGCCAGGTCAGAAAATGAATCTAATTCCGCCCAAGCGTTGACAGTATCTATAGTGGCCAGTTTTATACCCCACTCACGGTTCATTAACCGCAGTAAATCTGTAAGACTGTCTTGGTCAGAAATGGTTGTCCCACTTTCATCAGTGAGATCTAAAAGCTTGTTGAGTTTTGCTGCCGTTTCCCGCCGGATTAGCGTCAACCCGGTAAATTGTGCATCGGCATCCTCTACCGAAATCGACCGGCGCCCTACCTTCTTCACATACTGCTCTTTAAGCAAAACTTTTTCTGCATTATTCAACAACTGCTGGTGATCAAGTCTCTCTTTCCAGCCTGTATCTACCCCCACTGTAAGCGGTTCAATAGAATGAGTAATTTTTTTAAAGATTTCCGGACGAAAAACCGTATCCGCGTACATCAAAAGTATATCCCCTCCCTTCCATGAATCCATTGCATACCGCAACGAACCAATCACATGAGTATCGGCCCAGCGCGGGTTTACGCTGTAATTCAGTTTGGGGTATTCGTTAATTATACTCTCAATCTGATAACCTCCCACAAACGTAATATCTTCTTCCTTAATGCCGGATTTATTGAGTCCATAAATTGTCCAATCCAAGACACGCTGACCACTTATTAACTTCTTTAGAGCAAGTTGAGCGTCATCTATTGTTAAAGCACTGCTTGTCCTTGCTGCGCCGAATATGAATACTTGCATACAGATTTAAATGTATATTTTTAATTACTTACTAAATAAATTTATTCTATTCCTATACTGATATAGAGAATTCCTATTTTCTTTATTAATTCCGGCAAAGAAAGATATTGGTGTTAGTACTGCCCCATAAATAATTATAAAGAATATTAATTCAGCCCAATTATTTACAGAAATAATTTCACTTATCCACCATGTGCCTCCCCATATTATTAAAGTAGCAAATACACACCTCATCGGAATTAAACTAATCTTCTTGTTAATTTTTCGATTAATAATATAAGGATAACCATAAGATAATATACCTCTGCCAATAATCAGCCCCACACAAAGCCCTGCTACTCCATAATCATCGATTAATAATACTGCCAATCCAATAGAAACTAATGCTGCTGCTAATCCTAAAAACACTTTATGTTTTATTTCAAGTGTCAAGTTTATCAAAGTACTATCATTATTAAAAAATAAATATTGTACACCTACCAGTAGTATCAAAATATTCACCAATTGGCCTGCAAATATATCTTCACCAATCCATACCTTTATAAACGCTTCATTAAAAGCTATTACTAATGATCCAATTATTACAGCAAGTAACCATGTTAATAGCATAATATGGTTACGAGCCTGATTCATTTTTTCTAGTTCTCCGGTTCCATATAATTTACCCATACCAGGTAAAACACCATGTATCACATTATTGATTATACCTTGGACAGCTTTGATCATGTACTCAGTAATTACATACTGGGTTACATAAATTGGTCCAGCTAAAAATCCCAGTAATATTTTGTCACTTTTTAACAATAAAAGCTTTGTGCCCGTCCAGCTCATAAACCAGCCACTGGTTTTAAAAAAAGACAATGACTTTTTAAAAGTTGTTTTTTCAAATCCGAACCATGGTACGTGTCTTTTTACAATTATAAATACTGTTGTTCCTATTAATAAATAAACTAATACCTGAATGACCGCTAAAGCAATTATTCCATAACCATACAATATTACAGTAACTTGAAGTATCCCTCCGATAATAAAAATAGCCGCTCTGAACCCCATTCTTTTAAATCCGAGATTCATCCCCCTGAGGATAGATTCGAAGATGCCAAAAACTTTATGTATAATTAATGATAGAACTAAAAGAGCAGTAGTTATCCTAACTGCATTGGCATACTCAGGCTCCACACCCGTTATTGTTGGTGAAAACCAAGTAAGTATTGCACCAGCAATTAATAAAAAGGGAAGTATAAGTAATACAAGAATAAAAGTTGTTGTAACATAACGTCTTAATTCTTCCTCTGGAATTGTTTCACGATCTTTAGCAACGGCCCATTTCAGTACTTCCGTTGCTTTTATATCAGCCATGCTTGTATAGTTGGCGAACTGTTCTAAGACTTTCCAAACTCCAAAAATTGTACTACCTAAACCACTAACAAGAAAGGGCGTAACAAAAAATGATGTTACTAGTTTGGCTCCATAATCTAATACAGATGTGACTGAATTGAGATAAGCACGTTGTTTAAGATTTTCTTTTTTATAATTCAATCTATTCAACTCACCAAACCATTTGGCGCCGATTTCTTTCGAATTTCAAACCATTTGTTGAATTCATTTAGTCCTGCATTAATCGAAAAATCTGATGTATATCCAAGAAGTCTCTCCGCCTTACCCACATCGGCCCAAGTCTGCTTCACATCACCCGGCTGCTCCGGTCCAAATGTTTTCTTCGCTGTATTTCTAGAAGCATTCTCAATCGCTTCCACCAGTTCTAAAAGCTCCACTGTTTGGTTGTTGCCGAGATTAATGATTTCATACATGGAACTTTTGTACGTAATGGCTGCAGTTACTCCGTCAATGATGTCATCAATATAAGTATAATCCCGCCGTGTAGAACCGTCTCCAAACAGTGTAATCTCTTTACAATCACTCATCAGCTTCAGAAACTTATGTATCGCCAAATCCGGCCGCTGACGGGGACCATAGACGGTGAAAAACCTGAGTGCTAAAAAACGAATATCGTACAAATGGGTATACACATGCCCCAGCAGCTCGCCGCTTACTTTCGTGCTGGCGTAAGGGCTAATTGGCTGCAGAACGGTATCATCTTCGCGCCACGGCACATTCGGATTTTTTCCATATACAGAGCTGGAGGATGCAAATACAAACTGTTTAATCCCTTTCTCCTTCGCCACTTCCAGCATGTTCTGCGTGCCGGTTACATTTACCTCCTGGTAGGTTACCGGGTCTTCAATCGAGGGCCTCACTCCTGCCTTTGCAGCCAGGTGAACGATGGCTTCCGTATCATCAGGCACTGCATCCATTACAGCGTTCAGGTTACGGATATCAGCTTCAACAAGTGAATAGGTTTTGTACTCCTTATGGCCATCTATATTTCGTTCTTTAATCTCCCTGGGGTAAAAGGGATCAAAATTGTCAATATTAATAATGGTGTGGTTTTCGGCTAACAATCTGTCAATAAGATGCGAACCGATAAACCCGGCGCCACCTGTTACTACAATTTTCATATTCGGGGAAATTTTAAATTAACTTTTGAATGATGATTAATCTGTTACTATTTGACAGTTTAACAGACGTTTAAAATGCCTTTAGTTTATTAATTAATGTATCCACTATCTTCTTCTGCTCATGATCTTCCAAATAAGGATGCATCGGCAAACTTAGCACTTCCCGGCTTGCCTTTTCCGATTCAGGAAAGTCACCGTATTTGTATCCAAGATGTTCAAACACGGGCTGCACTTTACAGTGAACAGTAGTCAGTGCCAACAGTGTGTCAGTGTTAAGTGCGTATGTTATCATAGGATGTTTGATAATCGTTCCACAATCTCATTTTGCTCGTCAGTCTTGAGAAAAGGGTGCATAGGCAGACTTAATACTTCGCGTGAAGCTTTTTCTGATTCGGTGAAATCTCCATAAGTATATCCAAGGTGTTCAAATACCGGTTGTTCGTGAAAACATTTCGGATAGTAGACACCTACGGGAATTCCGGCTTCTTTCATACCGGCCACAATGTCATCCCGTTTTGTTTCATCCACGCGGATAGTGTACTGGGCGTAAACATGCGTGTTGCCATCCAAGACTATCGGTGTGTTACAATGTACTTTCAGCAGCTCGCTGTAGCGGGCTCCGATTTCACCGCGTTTTTGTACTTCTTCTGCAAACCCCGGCCACTTGCCCAGGATTACGGCCGCCTGCATGGAGTCGAAGCGTCCGTTGGTGCCTACATGGGTATGATGGTGACGCTTAACACCCCCGTGGGAACGGATCGCTTTCATGGTTTCCGCCAGTTTATCATCATCGGTGAAGAGTGCCCCGCCATCTCCATAGCAGCCAAGAGGTTTTGCAGGGAAAAAAGAGGTGCTGCCAATGAGTGAGGCTCCGCAGCTTTTCACTCCGTTTCTGGTGGCTCCAAAACTTTGGGCGGCATCTTCCATTACTGCAATGTTGTGCTTATCTGCGATAGCATTGATCGCTTCCATATCCGGCATCTGCCCGAACAGACTGACGGGGATGATCGCTTTGGTGTTTTCGGTAATCGCCTCTTCAATTTTTGAGGCGTCCATGTTAAACGTGTCGTATTCAATATCCACAAATACGGGTTTGGCACCCACCAGCATGATTACTTCGGCGGAGCTGATCCAGGAGAAGGGAACGGTGATCACTTCATCGCCGGGGCCAACGCCGAGGGCTCTCAATGCAATTTCGAGGCTGTGTGTACCGCTGCTAACTGTGATGCAGTGTTTTACTCCAACATACTTAGCTAATGTTTCCTCAAGCTCATCTACTTCCGGGCCCATAATGTATTGGCCATGTTCGAGAACGGTGTGGAGGCGGTTGTCGATGTCGGTTTTGTATTTTTGGTATTGGGTTTTTAGATCTATGAATTCCATTAATGAGCTTAAATAGAGTTTGTATTGGGTAACCGCAGAGTTACGCAGTGTTTTTTCGCAGAGGGCCACAGAGTTTTTTTACTCCTCTGTGTAACTCTGTGGCGTACTCTGTGTCCACTGTGGTTTTTACCGCAGTGTTACGCAGAGTTTATTACTCGTTTAATTCCTTGTTTTAGGCTTGTTACGTTAAAATTGAGTATCAGTCCTATTTCTTTGTCCAGCAGCTTCATGTATGTCAATGTTTGTGCTAAATGTAAATCGTTAATGCCATCTGTGGCTTTAATCTCGACAACCACTTCATTTTCAACAAAAAGATCTACACGA
>SL_7KL_010_BRINEDRAFT_10000343_pt1 | contig 21930 bp, 17 predicted proteins | sample SodLak_010_BRINE_FD_10663 | JGI IMG/M metagenome (IMG submission 10663)
GTCAAGAAGCTGATCGGCCTGGTGATCTTCTCCACCGCGATCTACATCTTCTTCATCGAGGGCAGCCTCCAGGAGGGCGGCACCGCGCCCGTGATCGACGAGCGGGGTAGCGACCCCGCGCTGTACGTCGACCCGCTGCCCCACCTGCTGATCCTGACCGCCATCGTCGTGGGCGTCGGCGTGCTCGGTGTCGGGCTCGCGCTGCTGGTACGGATCTACCGTGCGCACGGCAGCCTCGACGAGTACGTGGTGGCCGCCCGGCTCGCCGGCCGCGTCCCCACCGACACCGAGCGTGAGGACGACGAGGTGGAGCGCAGCCCCGTCGCCGGGCACGAGCCCGGGGGTAGCGGACACCAAGGCGGCGAGCAGGACAGCGGGCCCGAAGACGGGCGGGGGCGAGCGTGAGCCAGCTCCCCTTCCTCCCCCTGCTGCCCCTGCTCTTCGGGGCGGTACTCGCGATGCTGGTCAGCCTGTGGCGCGCCGAGGCCGCCCAGGTCGTCGCCATCGCCGCCACCTCGCTGTCGCTGGTGTTCGGGGTCACGGGCCTGGTCACCGTGGTGCGCGACGGGCCGATGTCCTACGAGCTCGGCGGGTGGCCGCCACCGGTGGGCATCGAGTACGTCCTCGACCCGCTGTCGGGGTTCATGGTCTCCATCGTGGCCTTCATCGGGCTGCTGGTCAGCCTCTACCCCGTGGACGTCGCCTTCGACATCCGCCCAGGGCGCGGCATGCCGGTCTACGCCCTGGCCCTGCTGCTGCTCACCGGGCTGACGGGCGTGATGCTCTCCGGTGACCTGTTCCACCTGTTCGTGATGCTCGAGATCTACGCGATCTCCACCTACGGCCTGGTGTCGCTCGGTGGTGACCGCGGGACCTTCGCGGCCTTCCGCTACCTGCTGCTCGGCACGGTGGGCTCCGGGCTGTACCTGCTGGGCATCGGGTTCCTGTACTTCTCCACCGGCACCCTGAACATGGCCGACATGGCGGCGACCCTGCCGGCGATCTCCGACTCGCCCGCCGTGCTCGGCGGACTGGGGTTGATCGTCATCGGGCTCGCGCTGAAGATGGCGCTGTTCCCGCTGCACATCTGGCTGCCCGACGCCCACAGCTTCTCGCCCCCCGGCGTGGCCGCGCTGCTCGCGGCGGTACAGGTCAAGGCCGGTGCCTACTCCCTGGTGCGGATCCTGTTCGACGTGTTCGGTCCCACCTACCTCGGTGCGGAGGGCCTGCCGGTCTCCACCGCGCTGATCTGGTTCGGGCTGGCCGGGGTGGTCGTGGGCTCCGTGCTGGCCATCCGGCAACGCGACATCAAGCGGATGCTGGCCTACTCCACGGTCGCCCAGCTCGGCTACATCGGCGTCGGGATCGGGCTGGCGACCCCGCTGGCGCTGATCGGGGCCCTGCTGCACGTCCTGAACCACGCTCTGATGAAGAGCGCGCTGTTCCTGGTGGCCGGTGGGATCATCCAGCGCACGCATCTGAAGGCCATCCCCCGCTTCGCCGGGCTCGGCAAACGGATGCCGCTGACGATGTTCGGCTTCGCGATCGCGGCGCTGTCGATGGTCGGGATCCCGCCGCTGGCCGGGTTCTGGTCGAAGTTCTACCTCGTCTGGGGCGCCGTCGACGTCTCCAACTGGACCGTGGCGATCGTGATCGGTGCCTCGAGCCTGCTGACGCTGGTGTACTTCCTGCGGCTGTTCGAGCAGATCTTCGTGCGCGAACCCGAGGAGGCCCTGGTCGCCGAGGCCACCGAGCCGAGCGGCAGCGTCGTCTCCACGGTGTGGATCCTGGCGGCGGCCATCGTGCTGGTAGGGGCCTTCACCGCGGTCATCGTCGGCGACGTGATCGAGCCCATCGCGCAGCGCATGCTCGGCTGAGGCGCGCGGCCTCAGAGCGGGCGCGGCAGCTGCAGGGAGATCCGGGTCCCCCCACCTGGGCGGGCCGCCGCCGAGATGTGGCCGCCGTGGTGCTCCACGATCCGCCGGCAGGTCGAGAGCCCCAGCCCCAGGCCCCCGGCGTCCCGGCCGGGGTCTCCCTGGACCCCGAAGTCGAACATCCGCGCGGCGACCTCGGGCGTCACCCCGACCCCGTTATCGTCGACGTGGACGAGCAGGTGGCCCCCACGGGGCTCCGCGTGGACCGCCACCCGCAGGGGCCGACCGGGCCCACGGAACTTGATCGCGTTGGACAGCAGGTTCTGGAACACCAGCCCGAGCTGGACCCGGTCACCCACCACCCGCACACCGTCGACCACCTCGACCTCGCCGTCGACGTCGAGGAGCTGACCGGCCACGCTCTCCGCGGCCTCGTGCACGACCGTTGCGAGGTCCAGGGGCTCGAGCTCCGTCTCCGGCCGCCCCCGCGCGGCGAGATCGAGCAGGGTCTGGATGGACGCGGTGGCGCGGGAGGTCTGGCGGGCCGCGCGGGTCAGCAGGTCCTGCACGGAGACGCTGAGCTCCTCACCGTGATGGGTGAGCGCGAGGTCGATCAGCCCCTGTGCGGTACCGAGCGGGCTGGTCAGGTCATGGGAGGCGATCTCCGCGAAGGACTCCAGCGCCTGGTTGGAACGCTCGAGGTCGGCGATCGTGCGCTCCAGCCGACGCTCGGCACGCTGCTGTCGGGTCAGGTCCAGGACCTGGCCCAGCACGTAGCTCGGTGCGCCGTTGTCATCGACGACCAGGGCGGCGGTCAGCTCGGTCGGCACGTCGGTCCCGTCACGGCGCCGGTAGCGCTTGTGCAGGGTGAAGTGGCGCTGCTGCTCGTCGAGCATGCGCTGCATCTGCTCGACGCTCGGGCCGACGTCGTCGGGGTGGGTGACCTCCTCGACCATGTAGCCGCGGAGTTCCGCACGGTCACGGTCGAGCAGCGCGCACAGCGCGGGGTTGGCGTCCATCCACTCGCCGTCGAGCCCCACCATCACCATGCCGATCGGTGAGTACTCCCAGGCGAGCGCGAAGCGTCGCTGCGCCTCGGCGGGATCGTCTGGCGGCAGGGGCTGACCGGCTCCCTTGCTGCTGTCGATGTGGTCGCCAGCCACGCGCTCCCCCGGTCGGGTCGTTGCCGGCACAACACTAGCTGAACAGGTCAGGTGTCCGCCCTGCCGTCGCCGTTGGCCGACACGAGCCTACGCCGTCGCGGGCGCGGTTCCCGAACCGCGTCAGGTCGCGGTGTCCGTGGTGGGGTCCTGCACCACCACGAGCACCTCCTCAGCGTCCACCTGCTGGCCGGCGCTCACGCGGACCTCGGTGACGGTGCCGGCGGTTGGTGCGGTGACCCGGTGCTCCATCTTCATCGCCTCAACGGTCACCAGCGTCTCGCCCTCGCCGACCACCTGGCCCTCCTCGACGGCGACCGCCACCACCACACCCGGCATGGGGGATCGGGTCGCACCCGGCACGGCGCCGCCGGCGCGGTCGGGGAACCGGGGCGCGAGGTCGAGGTCGACGATCCCGAGCCCCGGCGCGAGCACCTGGACCCGCCGGGACGCGGCCACGCCCCCGGCGATCGTGACCCGCTGGCGGTGCCCCTCCACCTCGACATCGAGGTGGTCGGGCCCGTGCCCGTGCACGGCGACCCCGGCGGCGTGGACGACCTGGCCCTCGGCATCGAGGAACCCGGCCGGCACACCGGTGAGCACCTGCGCGTCGAAGCCACCACCGCGCCGCGACCGCAGGCGGACGGTCAGGCCACCGTCCACACCCCCGGTCCCCGCGGCGTCCGCGGCCCCCGCGCCACCGTCGTCGCTCGACGCGAGCCCCGCGGGCAGGTAGGTGTGCTGCTCCCAGATCACGCCGGTGTTGGTGAACCCGACCGGCAGGCTCGCGAGCCCGCCCCCGGCCCCCGCAGTGCCGCGCACGCTGGCGTGCACCCCGGCGAACAGCGCTGCGCGCGCCAGCTCCACCGGTCCCGGCCGGACGCTGGCCAGCAGCTCGTCGAGGTGGTCGGCGAGGAAGGCGGTGGTGGTCGCCCCCGCCAGGAACCGGTCGTCGCGCAGGATCGCCACCAGCAGGTCCCGGTTGGTGGTCACCCCGGTGATCGGTGCCGCTGCCAGCGCCGCGGCCAGCCGGTTCGCGGCCTCATGCCGGGTCGGGGCGGTGGCGATCACCTTGGCGAGCATCGGGTCGTAGTGGGGGCTGACCTCTTCACCGGCCCGTACCCCGAGCTCCCGACGGATCCCGGGCAGCGCCGGCACGTCGAAGGCGGTGAGCAGACCGGTGGCCGGCAGGTAGCCGGCGGGGACGTCCTCGGCGTAGAGGCGCACCTCGATGCTGTGACCGCGGGAGATGATGCGGTCCTGGCTTGCGGGCAGCGGCAGGCCGCCGGCCACCAGCAGCTGCCAGCGCACCAGGTCGATCGGCTCCGATGTGCCCGTGGTCTCGTCGCGGACCGCGACGACCTCCTCAGTGACGGGGTGCTCGACCTGCAGGCGCGTGTTGACCTCCAGGAAGGCGATCGCGTCACGGGCCGCGACGTCCTCACCGGCCCGCCGACGGGCGAGCACCGCCTCGTCGACCACGAACTCCACGGTGCCGGCGGACACGTAGCCGAGCGACCGGGCGGCCTCCACCGCCGCCGAGGTCAGCTCCGCCCGTACCTCGGCGTCGATGCCGGGTGAGGGGCTCTCCTCCACCACCTTCTGGTGGCGGCGCTGGATCGAGCACTCCCGCTCGAACAGGTGCAGCACGTGCCCGTGGGCGTCGCCGATGATCTGCACCTCGACGTGGCGCGGGCTGCCGATCAGGCGCTCGAGGAACACCCGGTCATCACCGAAGGCGCTGCCGGCCTCCCGCCGGGCGCTGGCGACCGCATCGACGAGCTCGTCGAGGTGGTGGACGGCGCGCATGCCCTTGCCGCCACCACCGGCAGCGGCCTTGACGATGATGGGCAGGCCGATGCGCTCGCCCGCGGCGCGGATATCGTCCTCGGTGGGTTCGGGCGGCAGCTCCTCGCCGGGTACCAGGGGCACGCCGGCGGCGGCCATGCGCTGCTTGGCCTCGAGCTTGTCGCCCATGGCGGCGATCACCTCGGGCGCGGGGCCGATCCAGTTGAGGCCGGCGTCGAGCACCGCCCGGGCGAACACCGGCGACTCGGCCAGGAAGCCGAACCCGGGGTGCACCGCGTCCGCGCCGGCGCGCTGCGCGGCCTCGACCAGCGCGTCAGCCCGCAGGTAGCTCTCCCCCGGACTGGCCCCGCCGATCAGCACGGTGTCATCGCACGCGTCGAGGTGGTTCGCATCCGCATCGATGTCGGACGCAACCCCCACCGCGCGGATGCCCATCGAACGGCAGGTGCGGGCGATGCGTGCGGCGATCTCCCCGCGGTTGGCGATCAGCACCGCACGGGGCAGTCGGGTCTGCCGGGGAGTCGTGCCAGGCTCGTTCACGTCGTGCTCGCTCATGGTCGCCCCCTCACATCCGGAACACGCCGAAGGCGTCGCCGCCCCGGACGTCGTTGGTGTGCACCGCCGACAGCGCCATCCCCAGCACGTGGCGGGTGTCCCGCGGGTCGATGATCCCGTCGTCCCACCCCTGCCCGGTGGCGAACAGGGCGTTCGACTCCGCCTCGATCTGGCTCTCCACCATGCCGCGGACCGCGGCGTCCTTCTCCTCGTCCCAGGTCTCACCCCGGTTCTCCGCGGCGGCCTTGGCCACGATGGACAGCACCCCGGCGAGCTGCTGCGGGCCCATCACCGCGATGTGGTGGTTCGGCCAGGTGAACAGCAGACGCGGGTCGTAGGCCCGCCCGCACATCCCGTAGTTGCCGGCGCCGTAGGACGCGCCCGTCATCACCGTGATGTGGGGCACCTCGGAGTTGGAGACGGCGTTGATCAGCTTCGCGCCGTCCTTGATGATCCCGCCCTGCTCGTAGCTGGTGCCGACCATGAACCCGGTGATGTTCTGCAGGAAGATCAGCGGCCGGTCGCGGCGGTTGGCGAGCTGGATGAACTGTGCGCCCTTCTCCGCCTCCTGGCTGAACAGCACCCCGTTGTTGGCGAGGATGCCGACCGGGAAGCCGTGGATCGAACCCCACCCGGTGACGAGGTTGGTGCCGTAGGCGGCCTTGAACTCCTCGAACCGGCTGCCGTCGAGGGTGCGGGCGAGCACCTCGCGGGCGTCGAAGGGCTCGCGCAGATCCACGCTGGCGATGCCGAGCAGCTCCTCGGGGTCGTACAGGGGCGCGTCGGCGGGCTCGGAGGGGCCCGGGCCGCGCTTCGTCCAGTCGAGGTTGCGCACGATCTGACGCGTGATGCGGATGCCGTCGAGCTCGTCCTCGGCGAGGTAGTCACCGAGCCCGGAGACCTTGGCGTGCATGTCCGCGCCGCCGAGCTCCTCCTCGGTGGCCTCCTCACCGGTGGCCATCTTGACCAGCGGTGGGCCGCCGAGGAACACCTTGGAGCGCTCCTTGATCAGCACGGTGTAGTCGCTCATGCCGGGGATGTAGGCCCCGCCGGCGGTGGAGGAACCGAACACCAGGCTGATGGTCGGCACGCCGGCCTTCGACAGCTCGGTCAGCTCCCGGAAGGTGCGCCCGCCCCGGACGAAGATGTCCTTCTGGGTGCGTAGGTCGGCGCCGGCTGACTCGGTGAGGTTGATGGCGGGCAGTCGGTTCTCCCGGGCGATCTGGAGCGCCCTGAGGGACTTGGTGACGCTGAAGGGGTTGGAGGCCCCGCCCTTGACGGTGGGGTCCATCCCGCCGATCAGGCACTCGACCCCCTCGACGACACCGATGCCCTGCAGCGTGGAGCCGCCCACCTGGAAGTCGCTGTCGTAGCCGATCAGAGGCTGGAGCTCGAGGAAGGGGCTGCCGGGATCGATCAGCAGGGCGATCCGCTCGCGCAGGGTGAGCTTGTCACGGGAGCGGTGCCTGGCGAGCTTCTCTGCGCCACCACCGGCGTGGGCCGTGGCGAGCTGCTCCCGGATGTGNTCNAGCAGNTCGAGGTTGCGCTCNCGGTTGCGCTGGTAGGTCGCGCTGNTCGCGTCCACGCGCGAGGTCAGCACGTCGTGGGTCATGGTGCGCATCCTGCCTCCCGGTGCCTGTTCGGGGGTCCGCCTCGCGGCGTCGGCGGTGGTGTCGACGACGGCGACGGAGACGGCGACGGTGTGGACGGTGTCATCGGTGGTGCCGGCGACGTCGGACACTCGCGCCCGTCGGTCCCGGGCCGGCTCGCACCGCCGACTTACCTCCCAGCGGAACGATAGCGCAACAATCGTTCCGGTCCGGAAGCGCGACCTCGACCGGACCCAGGCGAGCACGCCGACACGTGCGCGTCGCCGATCCCCGACCGCCAACCACGAGTACCCGTCAGGAGGGATCCAGACGCAACTGCTCGGCACTGGGCGGTGGCGAGGCTCCATCTCCTGGCTCGTCAGAGCGACCGGCTCCGGCTGCAGGCTCGCCAGGTGGGCCGGCTCCGGCTGCAGGCTCGCCAGGTGGGCCGGCTCCGGCTCCGGCCCCCTCGGGTGGATCGTGTGCAGGCACAGGCGCGGAAGGATGCCCGGTTGCCGCGGAAACCCCTGGCTCTGCCGGTACCGGATCACCAGGAACCGGTCCCGCGCGGACCCGATCGGTCGGTGGTCCCGCCCGCGCCTGATCGTTCGCTGGCGCCGCGCGCGACTGATCGATCGGTGGTCCCGCGGTCGCCTGATCCGCCGGTGCGGCTGCGTCCGCCGGATCTCCCCGCTGTCGCTGGTCCCGGGCATCGGCCTCCGCGGCAAGGGCCGCGCGATCGAGCGGGTGGACGTACGGGGACTCCTCGCGGTGGAAGGTGACCTCATCCCCCACGATCTCCACGCGCCACGGCCCCTTGTCGAACCGGCGGTGGTGCCGCCTACAGAGCAACAGCGCATTATCGGGCGACAGGTGGCCCTTCGCGCGGTAGGGGTGCTCGCCGTGGGCGACATCACACCAGGACGCGGGGGCGTCGCAGCCCTCCCACCGGCAGCCACCATCACGCACGACCAGCGCCCGCCACAGGCCCTGCGGCACCGTGCGGACGTTGCGGGTCACCTCGATGGGCGTGTTGTCGGCACCCCGTACGACCCGGCTCACCGCGCAGTCGGTGAGCAGCGTCCCGGCCTCCGCCAGGCTGATGGGTTGGCCGGAGCCGGCGAAGACGGCGGAGCCGGCCTCGCGCTGCAACTCCCCCTCCTCGACCACGAGGATGACCTGCGGGCGCTCACCGTGGACGGTCGGTGCGTCACCGAGGCGGAGCGCTGCATCGCACAGTTGCTCGAAGGCATCCGCGCTGCGCTGCTCCGGGGTGCGGTGCTCGTCGGCGGCATCAGGCCGCCGGAAGGCGTCGAGGGCGTTGCGTGCCAGCTCCGCGGCGATCCCGTAGGCGAGACCGGAGAAGGCCACCCCACCGTCAGGGGTGTCCGTCATGCGGAAGCGGCGCTGACGGTGGTTGTCCTGCTCCTGGCGATGGAGCGTTCGGGGCGCGTTCCGGGCGAGGTAGCCCCGGAGCTGGCGGCCGAAGGCCACGCCATCGGTGTTCCGGGCCAGCTCGAGCAGCTCCTCCTCGGCCGCTGCCCGCTGCTCGGGAGCGAGGCGTTCCAGCGCATCACCGATCAGCCGCACCTGCGTCGGGGTGATCTCACCAGCCCCGAACACCGCCCCCAAGCGCGGGTTCGCTGCCGCGTGGGAGCCGGCCTCCGCGGAGCGCTTGGCCTCCGAAGGCGTCATGCGCTGCCCCTTGGCGGCGCGTCGGCGGCGCTCCTGCACCTCGGCGTTGCGCCGAGCGGGGTCCTCCTGCGGCGCCGCCCGACCCTCGAACTCCGCGAAGGCGCGGGACCGCGCCGCCTCCAGGGCAGCGATGGGCTGGCGGAGTCGACCCAGGTGCGCATCGAGTTGCTGGTCGCTCAAGCTCGAGAGATCGACGGCGCCGACCACCTCGACGGCGGCAGCGAGCCGCGCCACGGCTGCGACCTCGTCCGGCGGCGCGGGTAGTCCGCCGCAGTTCGTGTCGACGTCGATCTCCGGGTCCGGTCCGCTGCCGGGGTCGTACGTGCCGGCGGGAGAAGCAGCGAGGACGGGATAACGCGTACAGGCGTGCATCTTCGCCCGCCCGCTGCACCTCCCGCTCCTGTACACAGCTTCCTCCTCAGACATCAGCCCGGCGCCCACACCACCCGCCCAGACAGCCCGGCACCCGCGTAGCTGCCCGGCCACACGGCCCTGCGCAGCACCCGCGCCGAACACCGACCGCGTGTGTTGGTTGGCGTTGTGGTGTCCGACCTCGTGCCGGGAGTGTATCGAACATCTGTTCGAACCCGACTCGTCGGCGTCGCTTCGTGCGACAGGCGCGCACATCGGGCCCTGAAGGACGCGTCGGGAGGTCGCTCGGGGCCGGGGACGCCGTGGAGCCGTTCCCGCACCCCGCCTACCCTGGGGCACGATGACCTCCTCGGCAGCCCGGCACCGACCGGCCGGGCGGCGACACCGAGTCGCCCCGCCCGACCTGCAGCCCGACCACCTCGGGAGCGACATGGCCACCCAGCCAGCCGCGCACACCAGCGCAGACGCCGGCGCGAACCTGGGAACAGGACGGCGCACGCCCTCGACCCCCGACGTCGACGTCGCCATCGTCGGTGGCGGCATCGTGGGGCTCGCGACGGCGCACCAACTGCTCGAGGCACACCCCGACCTTGAGGTCGTGGTCCTCGAGGCGGAGCAGGACGTCGGCCTCCAGCAGTCCGCCCGGAACTCCGGGGTGTTGCACGCCGGCCTCTACTACCCCCCAGGCTCTGCCAAGGCCCGGTGGTCCCGAGCCGGCAAGCCCCTGCTCGAGCGCTTCTGCACCCAGCACGGCGTCCCCTACCGGCGCAGCGGCAAGGTCGTGGTGGCGGTCGAGAAGGCGGAGATCCCGGCCCTCGACGCCCTGGCTGACCGCGCCCGCACCAACGGCGTGGAGATCCACCGGCTCGGACCCAGCGGCCTGCGCGACCACGAGCCCCACGTCAGCGGTGTCGCAGGACTGTGGACCCCGGAGACGGGCGTGACCGACTTCGGCGCGGTCTGTCGCGCACTGGCCGACGCTGTCCGCGCCAGGGGCCACATCCGCACGGGCGTCGAGGTGGTGGACCTCCACACCACTGACCAGCAGGTCGACGTCACCGCCGCGGGCACGGGGCACGTGTGCCGCGCCCGGACGGTCGTGGTGTGCGCCGGTCTGCGCTCCGATCAGCTGCTGGCGACGACCGCGGAGGCTCGTGGACACTCCACGGCCGATGCGGCCGGCATCGACGCTACCACCGGCGCCTACACCAACACCGACGCCCGTATCGTGCCGGTACGTGGCTCCTGGCTCGAGCTACGACCGGACCAGCGCCACCTCGTCAAGGGCAACATCTACCCCGTTCCGACCGGCGGCGGGCTGCCGTTCCTCGGCGTCCACCTCACCAGACGCATCGACGGGCAGGTCTGGGTCGGACCGAACGCGGTCCCCGTCCTCGCCCGCCAGGGCCGCCGTCCGAGCTCGATCGATCTCCACGACCTCCGCCAGTTGCTGAGCTTCCCCGGGACCTGGCGCCTGGCCCGACAGCACTGGCGGGTCCTGGCCAGCGAGGTGTGGGCTGACCGGATACTCAGCGCCACCGTCCGGGCGGTCCAGCGCTACGTGCCGGCCATCGAGCGGCAGCATCTGCGCCGGGGCCCCTGGGGCGTCCGCGCGCAACTGGTGGACCGCCGAGGGCGCCTCGTCGATGACTTCACCCTGCGGGAGCACGGCCGGACGATCCACGTGCTCAACGCCCCGTCGCCGGCCGCCACCTCGGCGTTGGCGATCGGGGCGGAGCTCCGGGACCGGGCGCTGGCGCAGCTCAAGAGGCGACCGCACACCGCACCTCGCTGACCGCGCGGCCGGTAGGTGGCGCCCACCGGACGGCCACGGCGGGCCTGCGTAACGTCCTGCGCGACGGGCGGCGGGGTCTGCTGTCCAGGTCCAATCCAGGAGAGAAGGAGGGCAGCGCATGCGCGGTAGCGAGCGACTCGAACGGACCACGAACGGTCGCCGGGCCTTCCCGGTGACGCGGGCGACCTCCACAGCTGCGCTGCTTGCGGCGGCGCTGCTTGCCGTCGCTTGCGGCGGCGATGGTGAGGGGACAGCGCAGGCCCCGGACCAGGACACGGCCGCGGAGACGGCGGCCACCGGGCAGGACGAGGACGGCGCTGACGAGCCGACAGACAACGGTGACGCGGCCGGACAGGAACAGGCCGCCGACGACCCGGCCACGAGCGACCGCGTCATCGACACCACTCTGACCGGTGCGGACGGATGGAACGACCCCCTCGACCTCGACATCCCCGATCCCGAGACCGCGGTGCTCGAGCTCGCCGGCGAGCGCTACACCTTCAACGTCTCCTGCCAGTTCCCCGGCGAGGTCCCCGACAGCATCATGGCGGGTGGCAGGCAGATGAACGAGCTCGTGCTGTTCGACTTCGCGATCGCGGGCCTCGGGCAGGACGACAGCGGTCGCAACGTGCGCATCGACATCCGGCGCGCGATCTACGTCGATGGCGACCGGGCGCTGCAGATCCGCAACGAGGGCTGGGGCGGCGAGGGGCAGTTCGACCGGATCGTGTTCACGGGGATCGGCGAGGCCGCGTCGCTGACGCAGTCACCCTCGAGCGAGGACCCGGCCGGTGACCGGCTGCCCCTGGTCCGTGTCACCCCTGAGGGCGTGGTTACCGCGGAGGGCGAGCTGATCCGGGAGTTCGCCGAGGACACCGCGGCACCCGAGGGTCCCTTCACCTTCGCCGGCCGCTGTCAGGAGGCGTGGCCCCAGGACGCCATCGACGCCGCCGGCGGCTGACCGCGGCCCCGTGCCACCTCACCGCCCGAGCAGCTCCGCCAGGGTCGGGTTCGCGCGGTCCGCCTCGGAGACGACCGGATCCGCGACCGGCCACTCCACCGCGAGATCCGGATCGTCCCACGCCACCGCGCGCTTGGGCACCCCCGGCCGCCACTCAGCACCGACGTCGTAGAGGTAGTCCACCTCGGTGAGCGCGCAGAAGGCGTTAGCCAGGCCATCGGAGACAAACAAACGCGCCCGCTCTCCCGGTTCGTCGCCGAGGAGGAAGGTCTCCACCCGTCCGCAGGTCGGGCTGTCCGCCCGGATGTCCGCGATGGCGCAGAACGCCCTGCCGCGGGCGACGTAGACGAGCTTGTCCCACGGCTCGGCGTGGAAGCCGCGCAGCACCCCCGGCGCAGAGCGTGAGTGGTTGCCCTGGGCGAAGACCGGCTCACGGCCGAGCGCCGCGTGCAGCTCCGAGCGCTGGTAGGTCTGGCGGTAGAAGCCGCGCTCGTCGGCGTAGGTGTCCCAGCGCACGACGAAGAGGTCCTCGATGGCGGTGGACCCGACGGTCACGTGCGCTGCTCGTCGGCGGAGGCCGCTGCGGCCGTCCGCACCTGCAACGGGTGCATGTCGGCCGCCAGGGTGCGCATCGGCCAGGGGATGGTCATCCCGGCGGCCTCGACAGCCCGCTTGCAGCCCCGCACCACCTCGTCGCGGGCGGCGCGGACGCTGCGCATGTCCGGTGCGCTCCAGTACGGCACCTCGAAGTCGACGCTGGAGTCACCGAACTCGAGGGCGAACACCTCGGGTGCGGGGTTTGCGAGGACGCCGGGTGCGGCGGCGACGGCGGCGCGGAGCACCTCGAAGGCGGCGTCCTGGTCGTCGCGGTAGTCGATACCAACCACCACCCGGGTCCGGCGTGGACCGAGCTTGGTGAGGTTCACGATCGGGTGGGTGAACACGTCCGAGTTGGGGACCACCACCAGCTCGCCGTCGAACACGCGCAGGCGGGTGACCCGCAGGTCGACGTCCTCGACGGTGCCTGCGTAGCCGTTGGTCTCGATCTGGTCGCCCCGGCCGAAGGGCTTGCGGATCAGGATCAGCATGCCAGCGACGGAGTTCTCCAGGATGTTCTGCAGCGCGAAGGCCAGGGCGAGGCCGACCAGCCCGATCGCGGCGAGCGCCGCGCCGACCTGAACACCGGCGACGGAGAGCGCGAGCAGGATGGCCCCGGTGACCAACCCCACCCGGAGCAGGTTCGACACCAGGCGCTGGACCGCGAAGTCGACCCGTTCCCGGTTCAGCCCCCGGGCGACGAAGCCGGTGATCAGGTCCTCCACCGCGTCGCCGAGCACCCCCAGCACCGTGGCGGGGTCGGTCAGATCACGAGGTCGAGGGGATCGATGTCCCGCAGCAGCGAGTCGTCACCGTCGACGGCCGGACCATCCTCGGCCGGGCCGAGCTGTTGCGCGGTCTCAGTGCCCGACTCCATGGGGACCTCCCGTCGGGGGCACGCGCGCCCGCAACGGCACGCTGCGGTCGCAGCAGGACCCAGCTCGTTGGGCGCAGCTGCGGGACGGCTCAGGGGCGATGCCGGGGACCGGGGGTGCTGCGCAGCGTCGGCACGTCAGCGCAGCCCGAAGGCCAGGGCCGCGATCACCACGACGGTGCCGAACAGCGACAGCATGAGCGAGCGGGTCTGGCTGGTCACCAGGTCGGTGAACCGGCGCTCGGCGTCAGCGTTGACCCGGTGGACGATCCCGTCGATGCGCTCACCCAGCCCGCGGACCTCCTGCTCGACACCGCCCAGACGCTCCTCAACGCGGTCCATCCGCCCTTCGATGCGATCCATCCGTCCTTCGAGGCGCGCGTCCATGGCGTCCATCGCGGTCAGCACGCCATCGATGTCCGCCGAGGTCGCCGGGCGGGCACCGGACGGGGGCAGCAGCTCGGACAAGGTGGTAGCAACCTCCTCGCCCCAGCTGTCCGCAGCGGCACGCACCAGGGCGCGTCGATCACGTTCGTCGGTTGGCATCGTGCCTCCTCCCGTGGGCGTCCGCAACGGCCACGCCTGGTCGCCGCGAGCCTACGGCCGGGCCAGATGCGCACCACCGGTTGTCCACACCCGCCCTCGGCCGGTGTCACCCACACCGCAACGCCCGGAGCCGACCCCGCCGGAGGTCCGCCGCCGGGAGGGGCTCACCGCCCGAGCAGCTCGGCCAGGGTCGGGTTCGCGCGGTCCGCCTCGGAGACGACCGGGTCCGCCACGGGCCACTCCACCGCGAGCTCCGGGTCGTCCCACGCCACGGCGCGCTTGGCCACCCCCGGCCGCCACTCCGCACCGACGTCGTAGAGGTAGTCCACCTCGGTGAGGGCGCAGAAGGCGTTGGCGAGCCCCTCGGAGACGAACAGCCGGGCGCGCTCCCCCGGCTCGTCGCCGAGCAGGAAGGTCTCCACCCGCCCGCAGGTCGGGCTGTCGGCACGGATGTCCGCGATGGCGCAGAAGGCGGTCCCGCGCGCGACGTAGACGAACTTGTCCCACGGCTCGGCGTGGAAGCCCCGCAGCACCCCGGGCGCGGAGCGCGAGTGGTTGCCCTGGGCGAAGGTCGGCTCACGCCCCAGCGCCGCGTGCAGTTCCGAGCGCTGGTAGGTCTGGCGGAAGAAGCCGCGCTCGTCGCCGTGGGTGTCCCACCGCACNACGAACAGGCCNTCGATGGCGGTGGCCTCCACGGTCATGGGGTCTCCTGACGCTCACGGTCCCGGTGTGGCACCGAGGTGGCTGGCGCCGGGCCGGTAGGCAGCGACCCAGAACGCACCGAGGTGGCAGGCCCTGTGGTGTGCAGCTGCTGCACCATGTCCTCTGCAGTAGCCCACGTCGTGTCGGCACCCCTACGCGGCGGCGCAGCCGCCTCGGAAGCGGATGCACCAGCGCACGATAGCGACGGGCCGCGCCGCAGCGGAGGAAGCGGCAACGGTCCTCCATGGCGCTATCCACAGGCCGTAGCCACCCGCGGCCGTGCCACCGCACGGGGTAACCGCAGCTGGCGTGCCACAGCACCCGAGCCGCACGTGTTGGTGGAACCCAACGCCTTCCGGGCGTAGTCAACACCACACGCCCTGTTCCGGTGGCCCCCGAGGCGTAGCGTCGGCTCGTACCCGCCGCTGTGGGGTACGGGCGGGAACGGGACCCGGATCAGGTTCTGCACCGCCATCGCCAGGCCCCTTCACCAGGGCGCGGCGAACGAGGGTGTTCGTGTTGCCGGCACCGCGACCGCAGCAACGACGGTCGCTTCGCCGGAACCCCTGCGCACGATCCGCCCTCCGCTGGCCCGGGCTCTCGAGCTCGGGCCAGCGTTCCGTTTCCGGGCAGCGCCCTCCGAGGGCTGCCGCAGCCACCGACAGGCCGCCCGGAGACCACCGACCACCCCATCACCACGTGCACCACGACCGCGGCTCCCACCTCGCCCAGCGGATCGACGCGGCCACGCGACGCCACCTCGGCGGCCCGTCGACGGGGGGCGTTGGGAGAACCCAACGGGTCCACGTCGATGCCAACGCCTGCCCCTCTTCCCTCGCAGACGTCCGTTCGTAGCGTGGCCTCGAGGGGTCGAACCAGCCGGGAACGACCGATGCGCAGGGAGTCGGTTCGCACATGACGGACGCGCTCAGCACCAGCCAGGTGGCCCTGCCGGCCACCGTCGACACGCGGGGCCTGACCGGGCGGCTGCACCGGTTGTCGGCCACGTCACTCCGACCGTCGGTGACCACGCCACTGCACCTGCCCACCCGATGGCTCGACAGCCTGCGGCGGGTGGTGCGGTTCGGTGCGGTCGGCGCCAGCGGGACCGTGCTCAACCTCGGCGTCATGGCCGTCCTGCTCCACCTCGGCGTCCACTACGTGATCGCCGCGATCGTGGCCACGGAGCTGTCCATCCTCTCCAACGTCGCACTGCAGGAGCGCTACGTCTTCGCGGACCGGCGAGAGGGGACCACCCGCTGGCACCGGTGCTCACGGTCGATCGCCTTCAACAACGTCGAGGCGCTCGCCCGGCTGCCCTTCCTGGTGCTGCTGGTGGAGGTCGCCGGACTCGCGGAGCTGCTGGCCCAGGCGGTGACCATCGCGCTGGCCTTCACGTTGCGGTTCCAGTTCCTGTCGCGGGTCGTCTACCGCGCCACCGCAGGCACGGGGAGGTGAGGGCCGTGCAGACGCTGATCGTGGTCCCCACCTACAACGAGGCCGGCACGATCCTCGAGGTGATCGACACCGTCACCGATCTCGGGTTCGAGATCCTGGTGGTCGACGACGGCTCACCGGACGGCACCGCCGAGCTGGTCAGCCGGGTCGCCACCCATCACCCCGGCGTGCACCTGCTGCGCCGCACGGAGAAGTCGGGGCTCGGCTCGGCCTACCGCGCCGGGTTCGACTGGGCGATCCGGTCCGGGCGCTACGACGTGGTCGGGCAGATGGACGCCGACCTGTCCCACGACCCCCTCGACCTCAAGCGGCTCGTCGAGGCGGTGCGGGTCGGAGGTGCCGACGTCGCCATCGGTTCGCGGTACGTGTCCGGCGGCAACACCGTCGGGTGGTCCTCGCGGCGGCGCTGGCTGTCGCGGGGCGGCAACCGCTACATGCGCCTGGCCACCGGCATCAAGGTCAACGACATGACCGCCGGCTTCCGGGTGTGGCGGACCACGGCCATCGAGCGGCTCGGGCTGTGCGGCACGGAGAGCGAGGGCTACAGCTTCCAGCTCGAGACCACGGTCCGCGCGCACCAAGCCGGCCTGCACATCACCGAGGTGCCCATCGTCTTCACCGAGCGTCGCGAGGGACAGAGCAAGATGGACGGCTCGGTCGTCCGTGAGGCCCTGTGGCGGGTGCTGGTGTGGGGCTGGATCGTTCGGACCGGCCGATGAGCGGCAGCGAGCGCTCGCGGTCACGGTCCGGCCCCACCGGCGACCCCGCCGTCACCCGGACCAGACGCCGCCGACACCCGGGCACCGGTACCGAGGGGACCGCACAGGCCACGGATGCAACGGAGGCCGAGGAGGAGGTCATCGACCTCACCCACCTCGAGGGCGGCGCATCGACCGCTGCCGCGCGTACGGTCAGGTTGCGAAGCGCACCGAACAGCTCCTCCCCAGCCACCGGGGAGGGTCTCGCCCCGGCTGTACAGCGGCGTCCACCGGCCCGGGTCGTCGCCGTCATCCCCGCCCACAACGAGGAGGAGGGGATCAGCCAGACGGTGCGGTCCCTGCGGCTGCAGACCCGCCCACCCGACCGCGTGCTCGTGATGGCCGACAACTGCACCGACGACACCGTTCGGCTGGCCCGCCTGGCTGGCGCCGAGGTGGTGGAGACGGTCGACAACAGGGCGAAGAAGGCCGGTGCCATGAACCAGGGGCTGGCCATGGTGCTGCCCACGCTCAGCGACGACGACCTCGTGCTGACCATGGACGCCGACAGCCAACTGGCCGAGGGGTTCATCGAGCGTGCCCTGCAGGTGCTCGCGACACAGGAGGACGTCGGAGGCTTGTCGGGATCGGTCGTCGCACGCCCCTACCGCAACCTCCTCGAGCTGGCCCAGGGCGTGGAGTACGCCCGCGGGCGACGGCAGGTGGGCCGCAAGCACGGTCGCGTCCACGTGCTGGCTGGTGCGGCGACCCTCCTACGGGTCCACATCCTCCGGCGTATCGCGGCGGAGCGGGGTACGCAGCTGCCAGGGACGCCGGGCGAGCTCTACCTCGAGGACAGCCTCACCGAGGACTACGAGGTCACCCTCGCTGTCCGGGCGCTGGGGTACCGCTGTCTGAGCACCAGGCACTGTCAGGTGATCACCGACGTGATGCCGACGATGCGCGACCTGCGGCTGCAGCGGGTGCGCTGGTACCGCGGAGCGATGGAGTCGATCTCCCTCTACGGGTGGTGCCCGCTCACCCAGCGGGTCTGGATGCAGGTGATCGTGACCTTCCTCGCCTCGCTGCTGCTGCCGCTCGTCCTGACCCTCATCTTCCTCAGCCTCCTGCTCTTCGACGCGGTGTTCGACGCCCGTTGGCTGCTGATCTGGCCCGTGATGATGGCTGATCAGTACGTCCACGCGCGACGGATCGGGATCCGCCTGTGGCGTATCCCCCTGCTGTTCTTCCCGCTCTGGGCCTACGACAACCTGCTGTTCGTCTACTTCTGGATCGCGCTGGTCCAGATCGCCAAGCGCTCGACACGGACCTGGACCACGGGTCTGGTCGCCTCGAGGAGGTCATGATGTACGCAAGCACCACGCCAGTCCTCGCCAGCACCACCGCCAGCGTCGGTGCCGTCAGCGCCCTCGCTCAGACGGGCGTGGCCGCCGGCTGGTTCCTCGTCGCCGGTGTCGCCCTCCTGACCGTCGGCGTCTTCCTCCTGCGGCTCATCCCGCGTGACGAGTTCTGACGCTGCATCGCGCGAGACCTTCCGGGGAGGAGATGTCGGTGGCGAACCATGCTCGCGGGGTGCTGTTCACCCTCACGCTGCTCGCGCTGACCGCCACGGCGGTCGGGTGCGGTCAACTACCCACGCCGGAACCTGCAGCGACGACGCTGGCGGGTGACCAACCCCCCTCGGGCGCGGCCGATGCAGGGCTGACCGACGAGGTGGCGGTCACACCCCCACCACGCCGGTGCGCCGGCTACGTCGCGCTCACCTTCGACGACGGACCCACGGAGCTGACCGCCCCACTGCTTGCGGAGCTGGCCCGCACCGGGGTGCCGGCCACCTTCTTCAACCTCGGTACGCACATGCGCCGCTACCCCGATCTGGTAGCCGCGCAGGCGGCCGCCGGCCACCAGGTGGGCAACCACAGCTACGACCATCCCGACCTGTTGACGGTCGATGCGAGGGAGGTGGGCCGGCAGCTCGATCGCACCAACGCTGTGCAGGAGGAGCTGCTGGGAGCACCCGCGGACCTGTTCCGCCCGCCCTTCGGCGCGACGGATCCCGACGTGCGGGCTGCCGCACGCGACCGCGGCATGCTCGAGGTGCTGTGGACCACCGATACCAAGGACTACCTGGCCGGGTCCGCCGCCGAGGTGCTCGAAGCCAGCGAGGGGATGGCGGACGGCGACATCCTGCTCCTCCACGAGGGGAACCCCCACACCCTGGCGGCACTCCCGCACATCGTGAACGGGTACCACGCCGAGGGGCTGTGCTTCGGCCGGGTCGGCCCGAGCGACGACCCGGTGATGACCGATCTCGGGTTCACCCACGACGCCAGGGCGGTCGCACCGTGAGCGACGTCCTCGCACAACCATCGACCGGTCAACCTCCGACCCTCACCTACCGACGACCCACCTGGCAGGAGTCGGTCGCGGGCTACGCGCCGCCGAGGTGGCGCGCTCTGGCGTTGCGCTACGCCCACCGCCTGCCGCTCACCCTGATCGTGCTGATGCTGGCCCTTGTCACGCTCCGGCTGCGCAACGGCGTGTTCATCGACGAGGCCCTCTACATCAACGCGGGACAGGACCTGCTGCATGGTTGGCGGACCGGCACCGCCGTACCCGAGCACGGCGCCGGCTTCTCCGGACTGCCTGCCGCCTACCCGGTCCTGATCGCCCTGGTCGACGCGGTCGGTGGGCTGTGGCTCGCGCGGTTCACGAGCCTGGTCATGGTGGCCACGATCACGATCCTGCTGTCGTTGACCACCGAGCGGCTGTTCGGGTTCCGAGCCGGTGTCCTGGCGGCCGCGAGCTTCGCCGCGACCGGTCCGGTGATCTTCCTCGGGGCCCTGGCGACCTTCGACGCCTTGGCCCTGCTGCTGCTGATCACCGGCCTCTACCTCGGTGCGACACGGGCCGGTTGGACCTCCGCGATCCTGACCGGTGTGGTGCTCGCGGCTGCGGTCGTGGTGAAGTACGCGGCCGCGGTGTTCGTCCTCCCCGTGCTCGCAGCCATGGTGGTGACGTGGGAACCGGCCGCGGCCATGGCCGGAGCGCACCCCGACGCACCAACGCAGGTGCCACGCTCGCGTCTGCGCAGCCTCACGCGGGCAGCGGTGGCAGCGAGCGTGACCGGCCTGCTGCTGGCTGCGGCGTACCTCCTGCTCGTCGATGACGCGCTGCGCCGGGGGATCGCCTTCACGACGACCGCTCGGGAAGCGCTCAGTCCGGCCTCCCCGGCGTACCTGCTGACCTCCCTGGCCCTGGACATCGGGCCGATCCTCCTGCTCGCGGTGCTGGGATACCTGGTGCTGCTCACCCGCCGCGACCGGGTCCTGCTCGGGTTGGTACTGCTCGGCGCCGCAGCGCTGCTGCCGGGTGCCCAGCTCCATCTGGGTGAGGCGGTGTCGTTCAGCAAGCACACCGCCTACAGCGCGGCGTTCCTGGCCCCGCTGGCCGGGGTGTGGCTCGCCTGGTGGTCACGACGGGCCTTCGCCTTCGGGCCGGTGGTCCTGGTCCTCCTGCTCGCCTTCACCGTCGGCGTGATCCGCTCCGGGGTGCTCCACCACGAGTGGGTCGACGTGCGGCCCATCGCCGCGGCGATCGAGGAGGAACCGACGCCCGGGCTCTACATCTCCTCCTCGACCGATGCGCTGCGGTACTACACGCGGCGAGCGGAGCTCGACATCGCCTGGCAGACCACCTTCGACCTGTACGACCGCGGCGACGTGGCGATCGCCGAGGCGGTACGCACCGGTCGATTCCAGACCGTGATCCTGCGTTCCGCTTCCACGGGGAACCCCGAGCAGGACGCCGGTCAGGCGGTGCTGCTCGCGGCCCTCAACGCCTCCGACCTGTACCGCGCGCAGCCGCCCACGGCGGTCCGCGACGACGCCGACGACCGGTGGCTGCTGTTCCACCGGCGACCTGCTCTGCCGGATGCGTCGCGAAGCGATGCGCCCATGACCCTCGAAGGGGAGGGACCCTGATGCGACCACGTGTCCTGCTCGTCCTGGTACTGATCCTGACCACCCTGGTGGTCCTGCCGGCGAACGCCGCACCGTGCCCGGGTGCCGACTGCAGCGAGGTGGCCCTGACGGCGCCGACCGCCGGCGCGACGCTCAGCGGCACCGTGGCACTCGAGGCCACCGCCGTCCAACTCGAGGCTGATCGCGGCGACATCGCCACCATGGAGTGGTGGCTGTACCACCCGTCCTTCGTCGAGCAGGTCCCGGAGAACGAGGAGGCGAAGATCCTGCTGGATCTGGCCAGCGCGCCTTCCACAGGCGATCGGTCCGAGGGCACCTGGACGGGCGCCTGGACGGTGGCCCGCACCGTCACGACCCGCGATGGTGCCTACATGCTGCCGGAGCCCACCCGGACCTACACCCTGCCGGAGGACGACGGGCAGTACTTCATCGAAGCCCACGTCCTCGACGACCAGTGGTGGGAGGACAACCCGACACCGGGTGGTCCTCCCGGTCGCACCCCACCGGTCCCCGTGCGCATCGACTTCGGGGACGACACGACCCCGCCGCCACCCCCACCTCCCTCGGAGGGTGAGGTCAACATCGGCGGGCTCACGTTGCCGACCAGTATCGCGCTGCTGCCCAACGGCCGGGTCTACGTCGGCGAGAAGGGGGGAGCGATCCGCACCGCGCCCAGCCTCGACGCATCCTCCACCACCCTCGCAGCCACGGTGAACACCTTCAACAGCAACGATCACGGCCTCCAGAGCCTCGCCTACCTCGACGGGCACCTGTACGTCGCCTACACCGCGCTACCGACCGGGGTGTGCAACCCGGATGACTTCGGCAGAGAAGGCGACGTCGGCTGCGTGGTCTACGGCCAAGTGGACCGCTTCCCCGTGAACCTCACGACGGGTTCGCTGGGAGGCCGCCAACCGGTTCGAGGCGGACCCGGCGGCTGGTGTGCACAGTTCCAGACCCACGGCATCGACGACATCGTCGCCGGCGAGGACGGGTTCCTCTACATCTCCGCCGGCGACGGCGCCGGCTACTCCATCCCCGATGTGGGTCAGTTCGGCGGTGATCCCTGCGGCGACGGCGGCGCCTTCCGCGCCCAGTCGACCAGCAACCTCGCCGGCAACATCGTCCGCATGGACCCCGACACCGGCGCCACCACCACCCTGGCCTACGGGTTCCGCAACCCCTACCGCATCACCTTCCAACCCGGCACCACCAACCTCTTCGTCGGCGACGTCGGCTGG
>SL_7KL_010_BRINEDRAFT_10000344_pt1 | contig 21895 bp, 18 predicted proteins | sample SodLak_010_BRINE_FD_10663 | JGI IMG/M metagenome (IMG submission 10663)
TCGCGCAGGTTGGGGTAAGTCTGTTCATTGAAGGTGGTCACGCGCAGGATAACGGTGTCGCCTTCGGTGCGCACGCGCACGGCCTGCATGCGGATCGTGTCACGGACGATAGACAGATCGAAGGGCTCGCTCTCGCCCTCGCGCACCACGGTGATGATGATTTCCGATCCGACAGGGCCGCGCATCATCTCGACCGCCTGATTGAGGGTCAGTCCCAGCACCGATTCGCCATCGACATGGGTGATCAGATCGCCTGGTTCAACGCCTGCATCATCGGCGGGCGTGCCATCCATGGGGGTGACGACCTTGATGAAGCCCTCTTCCTGCGTGACCTCGATCCCCAGCCCGCCGAAAGAGCCACGGGTCTGGGTGCGCATCTCGTCGAAATCATCGGGGGGCATGTAGCCCGAATGCGGGTCAAGCGACATGAGCATGCCGTTGATGGCGGCCTCGATCAGTTTGGCCGTGTCGGGTTCATCGACATACTGGTTGCGCACACGCTCGAACACATCGCCGAACAGGTCGAGCTGTTCATAGACCGAACTTGACCGGNCGCGTTCCTGCGCCAGAAGCGGCCCGGCCACCTGGGTTGCCACAAGCGCCCCGGCCAGAATGCCGCCCAGACCTGCCATCACGAACCTGTTCATCATCATCACCCTNTCCTGCGCCGCCGCGCATCTGGTATTTCCGTCACGATCTCAGTCTCGGGCCCCACTGAATGCGAACCAGGGCTCCGGGTCAATGGGCATCCCGTCCTGTCGGATTTCAAAATAGAGTGTTTGAGAGCGACTGCCAGAGTCACCTGTGCCAGAGGCAGGCGGCATCAGGCCCAGAGGTGTGCCCTGCGGAATGATCTCGCCTGTCTGCACCATCACTTCGTCCAGGCCCGACAGCACCATCAGATAGGCCTCGGCCGGTTCCAGGATGATGACCTGACCATGCCCTGACAAGGGGCCCGCATAGCGCACAGTGGCCGACCACGGCGTCGTGACCAGCGCTTCGGGTGTCGTGGCCAGCACCAGACCGTCGCGCGTGACACCGGCTGCGTCACTTTGCCCGAAGCCATGCAGCAACTGTGGCGCGCACCGGCAAGATCAGCGTGCCGCGTGCGCTGGCAAAGGACAGCGCGGGGCTGGCATCGGAATGCGCGCTGCGCTGGGCCAGATCGGCGGCGAAGTCCTGCAGCGAGTCGGCATCGCGCGCGAGCGTGTCGAGTGCTTCGGGCGTATCGACCAACCGGCTGGGCAGGGGGCCACGATCCGCAATCGCCTGTGCAAGCTCGGTCCGGGCGGTCTGGGCGGCGGCCAGCCCCTGTTCGAGGGCGAGCGCGCCATATTGCCGCGCCCGGCGCAGGGCGCGCAGATCCTCGAGGTCATCGCGCAGCGCGGCCACCTCGCGCGCCATTGCGGGCGATACCTCACCCAGCAGCATGGCGGCGCGCGCGGTTTCCAGCGCGCCCGAGGGGTGCAGCGCGGCCAGATCGGGGTCGATGCGCTCCGTCGCGATCAGCACTGCCAGAAGCCGCGTCAGGTCCTCGGAGGCGGCGGCGAATTGCCGGGTCAGTACCGCTTCGCGCAGTTGCGCCTCGCGCAGCCCGTCGCGCAGGGCCACCAGCCCGTCCTCATAGGCCTGAATCGTCTCGGACAATGCCGCGATGCGGGCACGCCCGCCGCTGGCCGCCTGCATGCTGGCGGTTGCCTCCTCAATCGCACGGGCCGCATCCATCGCGCGCTCAGCGGGGTCTGCCGGGGCCGGGCCTGCCCAGAGCAACAGGGCTGTCAGGGCAAGGGCGGGGCGGATCATGACACGATCAGGCTTTGCCCTGTCATTTCGGGGGGTTGTGGCAGGCCCATCAGCGCCAGCACAGTGGGCGCGACATCGGCCAGCCGCCCATTGCGCAGGCGCGCGCCCGCAGGGCCGCCGATCAGCGCAACGGGAACGGGGTTGAGCGTATGCGCCGTGTGCGGCCCGTCGGTCGCGGGGTCATGCATGGTTTCGCAATTGCCGTGATCTGCGGTCAGCAGCATGGCCCCACCCACCGCGTTCAGTGCATCGAGCGCGGCCCCCAGCCCGTCATCGACCGCTTCGCAAGCGCGGATCGCGGCATCCAGATCGCCAGTGTGGCCGACCATGTCGGGATTGGCGAAATTCACCACGATCAGGTCATAGCCATCGGCAATCGCCTGGACCAGCGCATCGGTCACTTCGGGTGCGGCCATTTCCGGCTGTAGGTCATAGGTGGCGACCTTGGGGCTGGCGGGCATGTGACGATCCTCGCCCTTTGCGGCAGTCTCGGTGCCGCCATTGAGGAAGAAGGTCACATGGGGGTATTTTTCCGTCTCGGCCAGTCGGAACTGACGCAGGCCGTGTTCCGCGACCCAGGCGCCGAGCGTGTTGGTGATCTCGCGCTTGGGGAAGACGGTCGTCATGAAGGCATTATGCGCCTCTGAATACTCGACCATGCCCAGAAGCGCGCCCCAGGCGGGCGGGGTCGCGCGCTCGAACCCCGAGAAACTGGGCGCGCCCATGGCGGCGAGGATTTCGCGCGCGCGGTCGGCGCGGAAATTCAGGCAGAAGACACCATCGCCGGGGCGCGTGCCGGAATATCCGCCGATGATGGTGGGGGCGATGAATTCGTCGGTCTCGCCGCGCGCATAGGCATTGGTGATGGCGGCAAGCGCGCTCTCGGCCTCTTCGCCGCGCCCCTCAATGATGGCGCGATAGGCGCGCTCGATCCGGTCCCAGCGGTTGTCGCGATCCATGGCCCAGTAGCGCCCGATGACGGTCGCGATGCGCGCGCCCTCGGGCAGATCGGACTCGAGCGTCTGGACATAGCCTTCGGCGGATTTGGGGCTGACATCGCGCCCGTCGGTGATGGCGTGGATGAAGACCTTGATCCCGGCTGCCGCGATGAGGCGCGCGGCATGGCGCAGATGGTCCAGATGCCCATGCACCCCGCCATCCGAGACGACAGCGAAAAGATGCGCGTCGCCACCACTTCTTTGCAATGTCTCGATGAAATCGGCCAGGGCGGGGCGGGTGTCGAAACTGCCATCCTCTATCGCGAGGTCGATCTGGCCCAGATCCATCGCGACAACGCGGCCCGCGCCGATATTGGTATGCCCGACCTCGGAATTGCCCATCTGGCCCGTGGGCAGGCCCACATCGGGGCCGTGGGTCACAAGCGTCGCATTCGGGCAGTCGCGCATGACGCGGTCGAAATGCGGGGTCTGCGCGAGCGCGGGCGCGTTTCCGTCAGTTGTGGGGCCGATGCCCCAGCCGTCGAGGATGCACAGGACGACAGGTCTGGTCATGGCGGGCACCTCCTGTGACCGGGGTGCCAGAGGCGGCGTGCGCCTCCGGCGGGAGTATTTGGGGCAAGATGAAACCCTGCCGTGTCAGGATTTCAACCGACGATTTCGTGCGGCCAGCAATTTGAGCCGAAGCGCGTTGAGCTGGATGAAACCGGCGGCATCTTTCTGGTCATAGGCGCCCGCGTCATCCTCGAAGGTGACATGGGCTTCGGAATAGAGCGAATGATCGGACCAGCGGGCGATGGTGCGCGCCTGCCCCTTGTAGAGTTTCAGCCGGACCGTGCCGGTCACATGCGCTTGTGAGGCATCGATGGCGGCTTGCAGCATTTCACGCTCGGGCGAGAACCAGAAGCCGTTATAGATAAGTTCGGCATAGCGCGGCATCAGGCTGTCCTTCAGATGGCCTGCGCCGCTGTCGAGCGTGATCTGTTCGATGCCGCGATGGGCTTCGAGCAGGATGGTGCCGCCAGGGGTTTCATAGATGCCGCGCGATTTCATGCCGACAAAGCGGTTTTCCACGAAATCCAGCCGCCCGATGCCGTGCTTGCGGCCATATTCGTTCAGCCGGGTCAGGATGGTGGCGGGGGAGAGCGCCTCGCCATTGATCGCGGCGGCGTCACCCTGCTCGAAGCTGATCTCGATGATCTCGGGCTGGTCGGGCGCGTCCTCGGGGTGGTTGGTGCGCTGATAGACGTAATCGGGGGCCTCATCCGCCGGGTCCTCGAGCACCTTGCCCTCGGACGAGGTATGCAGCAGGTTGGCATCGACCGAGAAGGGCGCCTCGCCGCGTTTGTCCTTGGCGATGGGTATCTGATGCGCCTCGGCGAATTCCAGAAGTTTGGTGCGCGAGGTCAGGTCCCATTCACGCCAGGGTGCGATGACCTTGATATCGGGGTTCAGCGCATAGGCCGCAAGCTCGAACCGCACCTGGTCATTGCCCTTGCCGGTCGCGCCATGGGCGACGGCATCGGCGCCGGTGGCTTCGGCAATCTCGACCAGCCGCTTGGAGATGAGGGGCCGCGCGATGGAGGTGCCCAGCAGGTAGAGCCCCTCATAGACGGCATTGGCGCGGAACATCGGAAAGACGAAATCGCGCACGAATTCCTCGCGCAGATCCTCGATAAAGATATTCTCGGGGTCGATACCCAGCATCAGGGCCTTTTCGCGCGCGGGCTCCAGCTCCTCGCCCTGACCCAGATCGGCGGTAAAGGTCACCACCTCGCAATCATATTCGGTTTTCAGCCATTTCAGGATGATCGAGGTGTCGAGCCCGCCGGAATAGGCCAGCACGACTTTCTTGGGGGTGAATCTGGACATGGGAACTCCATCAGCGCGCGGCAGTTGCGCGGTGGTCTATTGGCTTTGTGCGCACTCGGCAAGGGGGCGTTGAAACGGGCGGGTGCGCCGGTTACCTGACACCTCATGAGCGAGCGAGAGACAGCGCAGCATCTGCAGGCGGGCACGCGCGATCAATGGTCCTCCGAGCCGGCCTTTGTGTTTTCCATGGCGGCGGCGGCCGTGGGGCTGGGGAACCTGTGGCGCTTTCCCTATATGGTGGGCGAAAACGGGGGCGGTGCGTTCATCGCCGCCTATCTGATCGCGCTTGTGATCGTGGCCCTGCCTGTGATGATGCTGGAAGTGGCCGCCGGGCGGGTGCGGCAGGGATCGGTCGTGACCACATTTCGCGGGGCGACGCGGCTGGGGGCTGTCTATGGCTGGCTGGTGGTCACTCTGACCATCGTGATCACCAGCTATTATCTGGTCATCACCGGCTGGACACTGGGCTACGCGGTCGATGCCGTCCGGCTGGAGCTGCGGGGCTTTGACGCGTTCACCGCAGGCTATAATTCCATCTGGTATTTCCTGATCGTGACGGGGCTGGCGGCGCTGGTGCTGCTGCGCGGGGTGCGCGCGATCGAGGCATTTTCCAAGGTGCTGATGCCCTTTCTGGCGCTGTTGATCGCGGGGCTGGTGGGGGTGGCGGCCACGACCGATGGCTGGTCACAGGCCGTGAGTTTCATGACGACATGGGAGTCCGGCGCGCTGGCCCGGCCAGAGCTGTGGTTTTTCGCCTTCGGGCAGGCGTTTTACACCTTGGCCATCGGGCAGGGCTATCTGGTGACCTATGGCAGCTATATCCCACGCAAGACCAATGTGCCGCGCGCCAGCCTGATTGTTGCCGCAACGGAAACAAGCATCGCGCTGCTGGCGGGCTGGATGATCTTTCCCTTTGTCTTTGCCTATGGGCTGGATCCGGGCGCGGGCAGCGAACTGGCCTTCTCGACCCTGCCGCGCGTGTTCGAGGAAATGCAGATCGGCCCATGGCTGGCGATTGCGTTTTTCGGCATGTTCTTTGCGGCGGCCTTCAGCAGTTGTCTGGCCGGGCTGAAAGTGATCATCGCGGCCTTTGCCGAGGAGCTGGACCTGTCCAATACCCGCGCCGTGGCCGCGACCGGGGCGCTGATGGTGGGGCTGGGCCTGCCCTCGGCGCTGAGTTTCTCGCCCGTGCAATTGCAGGTGGCGGGGATGCCGTTTCTGGATTTTTTGGACCAGTTCGGCGGCACGAATGTCATTGTCGCCTCTGGCGTGATCGGGGCGGGGCTATTGTGCTGGGCGCTGCCGCATGGGCGCGTGGTCTATGCGCTGGGCGCGAAAAGCCGCTGGTGGAGCTGGCGTATCTTTGTCGTCGGGCGCAGCCTGCCCTTTGCCGCGCTTGCCTTCGTGATCTGGCGGCTGCTAACTGGCTGAAGGCAACAGGGGGCCCTGAATGACGGATCGGCTGGAACTTGTGCGCGCGGTGGTGCATCCATGGCATCATGATCATTTCGGGCATATGAATGTGCGCCACTACGCGCCGTTTTTCGACGATGCCTGCTATCACATCTGGACCGCGCTGGGCCTGCCCTATTCGGTCATGCAGCGCGACTATGGCGTGCATACGTCGCGGCAGAGGTGACGACGCGCTTCATCCGCGAACTGACCGCGGGCGATCTGATCGTGATTGACGGCGCTGTGTCGCGGATCGGGACGAAAAGCTGCGCCTTTCACATGCGGATGCTGCATGCCGATACGGGCGTGCAGCATGCAAGTTATGACGCCGTCGAGGTGTTTTTCGACCCCGTGACACGCAAATCGACCGCCATGCCCGATGCCGTGCGTGCGGTGCTGGAGAAAGGCCCCGCACATGCCTGACTTCCGGAAGGCGGCGCAGGATGCGACGCAGGCCATGCGCGCGGTGTTCCCGCCCACGCCGCTGACACGCAATGACTATCTGTCGGACCGGTTCGGCGCCGATATCTGGCTGAAACGCGAAGACCTGAGTCCCGTGCGCAGCTACAAGATACGCGGCGCCTTTACCGCCATGCGCAAGCGGCTGGACCAGGCCCCCGATCAGCGCCATTTCGTCTGCGCCAGTGCGGGCAACCATGCGCAGGGGGTGGCCTTTGCCTGCCGCCATTTCGGCGTGCAGGGGACGATCTTCATGCCGGTGACGACCCCGCAGCAGAAGATCATGAAGACCCGCGCCTTCGGGGGCGACCAGGTCGAGATCCGGCTGGTGGGCGATATTTTCGACCAGTCGCTCTCGGCGGCACAGGCGTTCTGCATGCAGGCCGGGGCGCATTTCCTGTCGCCCTTTGACGATGCCGATGTGATCGAGGGGCAGGCCAGCGTCGCGGTCGAGATGCTGGCGCAGCTGGGGCGTGCGCCGGACATGGTGGTGCTGCCAGTGGGCGGCGGCGGTCTGAGCGCGGGAGTGACGCGCTATCTGCGCGCAACGGGTGCGACAACGGCGCTGCGCTATGTGGAACCAGCGGGCGGGGCCAGCCTGCGCGCGGCGTTGCAGCAGGGCGGCCCCGTGACCCTGCAGGGGCTGGACAGCTTTGTCGATGGGGCGTCCGTGGCGCGGATTGGCGAGCATACCTTTGCCCAGTTGCGCGATGTCGCGCTGGACCATGTGCTGATCGCGCCGGAAAACCGCATCTGCATCACCATCCTCGACATGCTGAATGTCGAAGGGATCGTCCTGGAACCTGCGGGCGCGCTGTCGGTGGATGCGCTGCCCGCGCTGGCAGACCAGATCGCGGGCAAGACGGTGGTCTGCCTTGCCTCGGGCGGGAATTTTGATTTCGAGCGTCTGCCAGAGGTCAAGGAACGCGCCATGCGGTATCAGGGAACCAAGAAATACATGATGCTGCGGCTGCCCCAGCGCCCCGGTGCGTTGCGTGATTTTCTGGAAACCCTTGGCCCAGAGGATGATATCGCGCGGTTCGAATATCTGAAAAAGACAGCGCGGAATTTCGGCACGGTGCTGATCGGGATCGAGACGACTCGCCCCGAGAATTTTGTCACGCTTTACGAGCGGATGGCCGCGCAGGGGTTCATCTTTACCGATATCACCGAAGATGACGTGATGGCGGGCTTCGTGATCTGAGGGCGCGCTTATCCCAGCCCGACGCGGCTGCGCCATTCCTGATGGAACTGCGCGCATGTGGCGGGCAGGACAGCCAGCACCCGCGCCTTGAACTCCGATGCATCCTGCCCGTCGCGCGCAAGCTGCTCGCCCTGTTCGCACAGCGCGGAGACCTCATCGAAGCCCATGTTCAGCGCGGCCCCTTTCAGGAAATGAAACTCTGATTGCAGGGTGTCGGGGGTGATGGCCGCTTCCAGCCGGTCCATCCCTTCCTGCGTCTCTTCCAGAAAGGCTGCGAAAAGATCCTCGGCGCCGTCTGCGCCGAAATCCTCGTACAGTTCCTGAATGCGCGTCCAGTTGATCATCTCTGCCTCGCATCTGCGCCTGTCGTGAATATATGCAGAAAATCCTGCTCGGTTGTTACCCGCCACGCGGAAAAACCGAAAACTTTATATTTTCAACGCATGTTAACGCGCAACTGGCACTGTAGGGTTCGCAATANCTGATATCAGATTACAGGCCATGGGCGTTCAAGACAATCATTCCCTGCCCGATCCGGGCGTTACCACGGGCCGTCAGGCGCTTATCGTGGATGACAGCCGCGCGCAGCGGATGATCTTTGCGCGTCATCTGCAGGGCTGGGGCTACACCACGGCAGAGGCGGAAACCGGCGCGCAGGCGCTGGCGATGTGCGCAGATCGGCATTTCGATCTGATCCTGTCGGACTGGATCATGCCGCAGATGGACGGGCTGGATTTCTGCCGTGCCTTTCGTGCGCAGCCGCGGGAACATTACAGCTATTTCATTCTGCTGACCTCGAAGAACGACACGCATGCCGTGGCCGAGGGGCTGGATGTCGGCGCGGATGATTTTCTGGCCAAACCTGTCTGCGCACATGAATTACGCGCGCGTATCAATGCGGGTGAACGCTTGCTGGCCAAGGAACGCGAAGTGCGCCTTGCCCGCGCGCGGCTGGTCGATGCGGTCGAGGCACTGAATGATGGCTTTGTCTTTTTCGACGCGCAGGACCGCCTGGTTCTGGCCAATAGCCGCTTTCGAGAGATGTATGACCGCAGTATCGACGTGATCGCCGAGGGGGCGCGGTTCGAGGATATGCTGCGCCACGCGCTCGCCAAGGGGCAGTTCCCGGAAGCGGTCGGGTGCGAGGAGGCCTGGCTGGCAGAACGGATGCGCGCCCATCGCGATGGCGAAACCGTGCGCCAGCACCTGCCCGATGGCCGTGTCCTGCAGATCACCGAACGCCCGACGGCGGATGGTGGGCGCGTGGGCGTGCGGGTGGATGTCACCGAACTGCACCGCGCCCGCGAACAGGCCCGCCGGGCCGAGGCGCAGGCCATGCGCCAGAACACCGAATTGCGCGCCGCGCTGGATGAGTTGCAGCTTCTCTATGACGCCGTGGACCGTGACCTGATGGAGGCGCGGCGCCTGCAGCAATCGCTTCTGCGCCAGCGCGTGCATGAGTTTGGCGGGGCGCGGCTGTCTTTGTTGCTCCAATCCTCGGGCCATGTGGGGGGAGACATGGTCGGCACCTTCATGATCAGCGCAACGCGGATCGGGGTCTATTCCATCGATGTATCGGGGCACGGTGTTGCAGCCGCGATGCTGGGCGCGCGGATCGGCGGGCTGTTCGCGGGCGGCGCGCAAAGCCAGAACATCGCCCTGACCCGCGACCGCCATACCGGCACGGTTATCGCGCGCGCGCCGCATGATGTCGCGGCGCGGATGAATGACCTGATGCTGCAAGAGATCGAGACTGAATCCTACCTGACCATCGCCTATGCCGATATCGACCTGAGCACCGGGCAGGTGGGGCTGGTGCAGGCAGGCCATCCACACCCGCTGATCCAGCGCGCGGGTGGCCAGATCGAGTTTCTCGGCCAGGGCGGGTTACCCATCGGCCTGGTGCCGGGCGCGGTTTACGCGCCGGTTTCGGCGCAGCTTTTCCCTGGCGACCGGCTGTTTCTGTACTCCGATGGCATATCCGAATGCATGACGCAGGATGGCCGGGAATTCGGTGATGCGCGGCTGCACAAGGTTTTGGGCAAGCTGGCGCAGACGCGCGGCGCGGAATTTCTGGACGCGATGAAATGGGAACTGACCGCCTGGTCCGGGAAAGAGGAATTCGACGATGACGTGTCAGGGGCGCTCTTGGAATTTGACCAGCCGGTGCAGGCCCCGTCCGGGACCACGCGCTATTATCGTGGCATCGCGATAGACGCCTGAACAGCCCGGACTGAACCTGTTGGCACTGCGCGCATCCTTCTTATATGAGGGGATGAGTGGCGCTGCCCCATGCCGGATGGGCGGGGCTTGGACGCGCCAGACAGGAGTTGGCATGAGCATTGGCGGACAAATCGCCTGGGATGACACGGTGCTTCCCTTTCAACTGGATGCCTGCGATATTCGCGGGCGCGTCGCGCGGCTGGATTCCGCGCTGGAGCGGTTGCTGGAACGTCATGCCTATCCCGCCCCGGTCGAGGCGCTGGTGGCCGAAGCCGTGCTGCTGACCGCACTGATCGGGCAGACCATCAAACTGCGCTGGCGGCTGTCCCTGCAGATCCGTGGCGATGGCCCCTTGCGGCTGATCGCGACGGATTATGTCGCCCCTGAGGATGAGGGCGCGCCCGCCCGCATCCGCGCCTATGCCAGTTTCGACCCCGAGGCACTGAACCATCAGGCCCCCGGCTTTCCGCAGATCGGCAAGGGGTATTTCGCCATCCTGCTGGATCAGGGGCGCGACATGGAACCCTATCAGGGCATTACCCCGATCGCGGGCGCCTCGCTTTCCGATTGCGCCGAGGCGTATTTCGAACAGTCAGAGCAATTGCCCACGCGCTTCGCGCTCAGCCTTGGCAAGTCATCGCTGCGCGGGGCGGATGAGGCATGGCGCGCGGGCGGCGTGATGTTGCAGCACATGCCGCAGGCCGCCGGGGCCACCCCGCGCGAGCGTGACACCATGTCCGAGGACTGGGCGCGCGCAAATCTGCTTCTGGACACGGTCGAGCCGCTGGAACTGGTCGGCCCCTCGGTCCAGCCGCCGGAATTGCTGCTGCGCCTGTTTCACGAGGAAACCCCGCGCATCTTTGACCCGCAGCCCGTGCATTTCGGGTGCTCCTGTTCCGAGGACAAGGTGCGCAATAGCCTGTCGATCTATTCGGCCAAGGACATTGCGACCATGACTACGGATGAGGGGGTCGTGACGGCGGACTGCCAGTTCTGCGGCGCGCATTACGTGCTCGACCCCGCCACGCTGGGGTTCGAGGCCAGCGGCGATGACGGCTGATGCCGCGGAGCGTTTGCGTGCCGCGCTTGATGTGACGGCTGTAAGTTCCAGCGATTTTGACCTGAACCCCGATGTGGTGCTGCCTGAAACGCGCAAGCTGCGCCCTGCTGCGGTGCTGGTCGCGGTGCAGGACGGGGCGCAGGGGGCAGAGCTGGTGCTGACCAAGCGCGCCTCGACCCTGCGCAACCATCCCGGCCAGATTGCCTTTCCCGGCGGTCGGCAGGATGCGGGGGATCCCGACCTGACCGCCACCGCCCTGCGCGAGGCGCGCGAAGAGGTCGGGCTGCCCGCCGCATCCGTCGATGTGCTGGGCCTGCTGCCCCCGCATGAAACCGTGACCGGGTTTCAGGTTACCCCTGTGCTGGCGCAGATCACGGCACCCGTCGGCTATCGCCCCGAACCCGGCGAGGTGGCGGAAATATTCTCCGTCCCGCTGGATCATGTGCTGGACCCCGGCCAGTTCCGGGTTGAGCGGCGGATGTGGCGGGGCACCTGGCGCAACTATTATATCGTGCCCTGGGGGCCTTATTATATCTGGGGGGCGACCGCGCGCATCTTGCGCGGGCTGGCCGAACGGGTGTCGCGATGCGGATAGCGGGCGGTTGGCTGACCCGCGCGCAGCCCGTACTGGCGCTGCTGGCGGATGGCGGGCAACAGGCGCTGGTCGTGGGCGGCTGTGTGCGCAACGCCTTGATGGAGGTGCCTGTCAGCGATGTTGATATCGCGACCGATGCGCGCCCCGAACGCGTGTTGGCGCTGGCCGAAGCGGGGGGGCTGCGCGCTGTGCCCACGGGGCTGGCGCATGGCACAGTGACGCTGGTGCTGGACGGGCGCGGGTATGAGGTCACGAGCTTTCGCCGCGATGTCGAAACCCATGGTCGTCACGCCACGGTCGCATTTTCGGACAGCGTGGCCGAGGATGCCGCGCGGCGCGATTTCACCATCAACGCGCTTTATGCGCAGGCCGACGGGCAGGTGCTGGACCCGCTGGGGGGTCTGGCGGATGTGCAGGCGCGCCGGGTCCGGTTCGTGGGGGATGCAACCGCGCGGATCACCGAGGATTATCTGCGTATCCTGCGCTTCTTCCGTTTTCAGGCGCAATATGGCGACCCGGCACAGGGGCTTGACCCGGACGCGCTGAATGCCTGCGCGCGCGGGGTCGAGGGTATTGCGCAACTCTCGGCCGAGCGGATCGGGGCCGAGATGCGCAAGCTGCTGGCCGCGCCCGACCCTGCGCCCGCTGTCGCTGCGATGGCGCAGACCGGGGTGCTGGCACAGGTTCTGCCCGGCGCGGATGCGCGGGTGCTGGTGCCGCTGGTGCATCTGGAAGCGGGCGATGCGCCTTCCAGCCTGCGCCGCCTGCTGGCCCTGGGCGGGCAGACCGACCGTCTGCGGCTGACAAAGCGCGAAGCGCAGGCGCTGGATCGCGGGCGCGCCGCGCTGGGTGACATGGCCCCGCCTGCGGAACTGGGCTACCGCCTGGGTGCCGATCTGGCCCGCGATGTGGTGCTGGTGCGCGCGGCGCTGCTGGACCAGCTACCCCCGCCCGACTGGCGGGCAGAGATTGCGCGCGGCGCATCCGCACGCTTTCCCCTGCGCGCGCGCGATCTGCCCCATCTGCACGGCCCCGAACTCGGCGACGCCCTGCGCGCGGCAGAGGCGCGCTGGATCGCATCTGATTTTCGGCTGGAAAAATCCGATCTGCTGGGCTGATCGGGGCCGTGGCTGGCCTTTGGCCCGGTGCCCGCCTATATCAAGCGCAATGCAGGGGGCAGCGTGCTACAGAAAACCACCACAGATTCCGAATCGACACATGGCCCCGCCCAGCGGCTGGCCGGGTTGATCGACGCTTTCGCGCCCGCTGACAGTGACCCGCCGCGCACGCTCTGGCCGTTCATCCTGTGGTCGGTGCGCGGGGCCTGGCCCGTGCTGCTGCTGGCGGCGCTGATCTCGGCGATTGTCGGCTCGACCGAGGTGATCTCGGCGCTGTTGCTGGGGCTGGTGGTGGATGCGGTTGTCGAATCCGACCCCGGCACGTTCTTTGCCGAACATCTGGGCCTGATGGTCCTGTTCGTTTTGTTCTTTGTCGTGTTGCGGCCTATTTCCTTCGGCCTGTCCTCGGCCGCAAACAGCATTGTGGTCATGCCCAATGTCTATGTGCTGGTGCAGTCGCGGCTGAACCGCTGGACGCTGGGCCAGCCGGTCACGTTTTTCGACAATGATTTCGCAGGCCGCATCGCGCAGAAACAGGTGCAGACCGCGCGCGCACTGACTGATGTCTCCAATGAGGTCATCAACACGCTGGCCTTTGCGCTGGCCTCGATCCTCGGCTCCGTGATCCTGCTTCTGACCATCGACGCGCGTATCGCGCTGGCCCTTGCCGTCTGGCTGGTGGGGTATCTGGCGCTGATCCGCTATTTCCTGCCGCAGGTGCGGGCGCGGTCCGGCGCGCGGGCAGGCGCGCGGGCGCAGGTCAGCGGGCAGGTGGTCGATACCATCACCAATATCAAGACCGTCAAGCTGTTTGCCCATTCCGAATTCGAGGATCGCGCCGCGCTGAATGCGATGGGGGTCTTTCGCGACCGCGCGGTCGAGTTTGGCGAGGTCCAGGTCTGGTTCCGCTTCTGGCTGATGGCCGTGGCGGGGTTGCTGCCGGTGCTGCTGATCGGCGGGACGGTCTGGCTGTGGACGCTGGGCGCGGCCAGCGCGGGCAATATCGCGGCGGCAGGCGCGGTCGCGATCCGCATCGCGCAGATGACCGGCTGGGTCAGTTTCGTGCTGATGGCGATTTACAGCAATATCGGCGAGATCGAGGACGGCATGAAAACCCTGACCCCGCGCCCCACGCTACAGGACGCGCCGGGATCGGTTGCGCTGGGCCGCGTGCAGGGTGAGGTGCGGTTCGAGGATGTCGATTTCGCCTATGGCCGGCAGACAGGCGGTGTATCGGGGCTGAACCTGTCGATCACGCCGGGTGAGAAAATCGGGATCGTGGGCGCCTCGGGCGCGGGGAAATCCACGCTGCTGGCGCTGCTCTTGCGGCTTTATGATGTCGAGGGCGGACGCATCACGATTGACGGGCATGATATCCGGGGCGTCACGCAGGAAAGCCTGCGGCGCAATATCGCCATGGTCACGCAGGAAACGGCGATGTTCAACCGTTCCGCCTATGCCAATATCGCCTATGGCCGACCTGATGCCACCCGCGCCGAGGTCGAGGCCGCCGCGCAGGCCGCCGAGGCGCATGAGTTCATTCTGGAGTTGGAGGATCATCAGGGGCGCAAGGGCTATGACGCGCATCTGGGCGAACGCGGTGTGCGGCTGTCGGGCGGGCAACGCCAGCGGATCGCGCTGGCGCGGGCGTTTCTGAAAAACGCGCCGATCCTTGTGCTGGATGAGGCGACATCGGCGCTTGATTCCGAGGTCGAGGCCGCCGTTCAGGACGCGCTGGAGCCGCTGATGGAAGGCAAGACCGTGCTGGCCATCGCGCACAGGCTGTCCACCATCGCGCGGCTGGACCGGATTATCGTGCTGGATGACGGGCAGATCATTGAACACGGCGCGCATGACGAATTGCTGGCCCGCGAGGGGGTGTATGCCCGCTTCTGGGCGCGGCAATCCGGCGGGTTTCTGGGTTGCGATGAGACCGAGGAGGCGTGAGCATGCAGAGCCGCACGCGATACCGACAGACCCAACGCGCGGGCACCACCCCCCCGCTGCACGTTGCATCTGCGCGCCCGGTATGAGCGCGCCCCCCGAAGTGACCATCCAGCGCCTTGGCCATCACGGCGATGGCGTGGCCGAAGGGCCAGTCTATGCGCCCCGCGCCCTGCCGGGTGAGGTGATCGAGGGCGAAATCACCGACGGGCGTATGGGGTCGCCCCGGATCCTCACCCCATCGCCCGAACGTATCCGCCCGCCCTGTTCGCATTACGGCGCCTGCGGCGGTTGCGCGCTGCAACACGCGCGCGAAGAGTTCGTCACCGGCTGGAAGCAGGATGTGATCGCCCGCGCTTTGGCCGCGCAGGGGCTGGAGGCGCCGTTTCGCGCCGCGCATGTCTCGCCCCTCCATGCGCGCAGGCGGGCCACATTTGCCGGGCGACGGCTGAAAACCGGGGCGCTGGTGGGGTTTCACGGGCGGGCCTCGCATGTCATCACGCCGGTGCCCGACTGCCTGATCCTGCATCCGGACCTGACGGCAGCGCTGCCGCTTCTGGAGGCGGTCACGGTGATGGTAGGCAGCCGCAAGGCTGTGCTGTCGCTGGCGCTGACCCGGTCCGGGGCCGGGCTGGACCTTGCCATCACCGGGGGCAAGCCGCTGCATGGCCCTTTGCGCGCCGCGCTGGGGCAGTGGGCCGGGCAAGCGAAGCTTGCCCGCCTTAGCTATGAGGGCGAGGTGATCGCCCAGGCCGCGCCGCCCTGGCAACCCTTCGGCGCCGCCCGCGTCACGCCCCCGCCCGGCGCGTTTCTGCAAGCCACGCCAGAGGCCGAAGCTGCGATGCTGGATGCGATATGCGAGGCGCTGGGCAGCGCGCCCCGGATCGTGGACCTGTTCGCAGGCTGTGGCACATTCAGCCTGCCGATGGCAGCGCAGGCGGAGATCCACGCGGTCGAGGGCGAAGCGGCCATGCTGGACGCGCTGGCCCAGGGCTGGCGGCATGCCACAGGCGTCAGGCGCGTCACGACCGAGCCGCGCGATCTGTTCCGCAACCCGGTCCTGCCCGAAGAGCTTGCGCGCTTTGGCGCCGCCATCATCGACCCGCCGCGCGCCGGGGCGGCCGCGCAGGCCGAGGCGCTGGCCGACAGCGCGATCCCCCGCATTGCCGCCCTGTCCTGCAACCCGGTGACCTTTGCGCGTGATGCGCGCGTGCTCATCCAGGGGGGCTATCGCCTGGATTGGGTGCAATTGATCGATCAATTCCGCTTCAGCCCGCATGTCGAGCTTGCAGCACAATTCACAAGATAGCATATCGCCCCCGACACCCGCGCCACTTTGGGAGGACGCATGCTGAGCCGAGAAAAGACCGCCGCCTTTCTGGAACTGGCCTGGGTGCGCAACGGGATCATTGCTGTCATCCTGTTCAATGCGGTCCTGCTGGGGATGGAAACCTCGGGCACGATCATGGATGTCGCCGGACCGCTGATCATCGGGCTGGACACGGCCTGCCTGACGATCTTCGTGATCGAGCTGGCGCTGAAATTCCACGCCCAGCGCGGGCAGTTCTGGCGCTCGGGCTGGAATATCTTCGATTTCCTGATCGTGGGCATCTCGTTGATGCCCGGCGCGCAGACCTTCAGCGTGCTGCGTGCGCTGCGTATCCTGCGCCTGCTGCGTGTCGTCTCGGTCAGTCCCAATCTGCGCCGCGTGGTCGAGGGGTTCATCAAGGCGTTGCCGGGGATGGGGTCGGTGTTTCTGCTGATGGGGATGCTGTTCTATATCGGCGCTGTAATGGCCACCAAGCTGTTTTCCGACAGTTTCCCGGAATGGTTCGGCGATCTGGGCAATTCGGCCTATTCGCTGTTCCAGATCATGACGCTGGAATCGTGGTCCATGGGCATCGTGCGCCCGGTGATGGAGGTCTATCCCTATGCCTGGGCCTTCTTCGTGCCCTTCATCATGGTCACGACATTCGCGGTGGTGAACCTGCTGGTCGGTCTGATCGTCAATTCGATGCAGGATGCGCATGCCGCCGAGAGCAATCAGGCGACCGATGACTACCGGACCGAAGTGCTCAAACGTCTGGCCGCAATCGAGGAGCGGCTGTCGGAACAGGAAAAGACGCAGCGCGACCCAGCAGAATAACGCGTTTGTGAGCGCGGGGTCAGGGCGGCGGCCCCGCTAATGCTTGGCAGAATCATGCGGCTGCGGCATTGTCAGCGGAAAAAACACCGAGGCAGTAAACATGAATTTCATCCGCGTCCTATGCGCCTTCGTCCTGCTGGGGCTGTTGGCAGCCTGTGGCGAACCGCCGAGCAAGTTCCGCACCTATAATGGCCCCGAAGTAACGCAGGTCGTCGTGCACAAGGCCGCGCGCCGGATGGAACTGTACCATCACCACACGCGCTTGCGCAGCTTCAATGTCGATCTGGGGGGCAATCCCATCGGGCACAAGCAGCGCGAATGGGATCGCCGCACGCCCGAGGGCGATTACATCATCGACCGGCGCAATCCGAACAGCCGGTTTCACCTGTCCATCGGCATCGACTACCCGAATGAAGCGGACAAGGCCCGCGCAAAGGCGAATGGCTGGCGGCCCGGCGGCGATATCTTCATCCACGGGCGCGGCCCGAACTTTCAGAACGCGCGCGGCGACTGGACCGATGGCTGCATCGCCGTAACCGACCGCGAGATGGAAGACATCTACGCCATGGTCCGCAACGGCACGCCGATCCGTATCTTGCCCTGAGTGCGCAGGGCGCGCTCAGGCCGCGAGGCCATGCGCGCCCATGTCCAGGAATTTCTTGCGCCGCTCGGCGCGCAGGGTGGCGGCATCCTTGCCTTCCAGCCCGCGCAACATGTCTTGCAGCGCAGCCCCCACGGCCTTGATCATCACTTGCGGGTCGCGCTGCGCCCCGCCCAGCGGTTCGGGGATGATGCGGTCAATCACATCAAGCTTGCGCAGATCCTGCGCGGTCAGGCGCAGGGCCTCGGCGGCCTCGCGCATTTTCTCTGCGTCTTTCCACAGGATTGACGCGCAACCTTCGGGCGAGATGACGGAATAGACCGAGTGTTCCAGCATCGCGACCTGGTTCGCCGTGGCCAGGGCCACCGCCCCGCCAGAGCCCCCCTCGCCGATGATGACCGACACCAGCGGCACGCCCAGACGCAGGCATTTCTGCGTGCAGCGGGCAATCGCCTCTGCCTGCCCGCGTTCTTCTGCGCCTTTGCCCGGATAGGCGCCGGGTGTGTCCACAAGCGTGATGACCGGCAGGCCGTATTGATCGGCCAGCCCCATCAGGCGGATCGCCTTGCGATAGCCTTCGGGCCGGGCCATGCCGAAATTATGCTTCAGGCGGCTTTGGGTATCGGTGCCCTTTTCCTGACCGATGACCATGACCGCGCGACCCTGCAAGCGCCCCAGCCCGCCGATGATGGCGTCATCCTCGCCAAAGTTGCGATCGCCTGCCAGGGGGGTGAACTCGTCAAACAGCGCGTCCACGTAATCCTTGCAATTGGGCCGGTCAGGGTGGCGGGCGACCTGACATTTCCGCCAGGGCGTCAGACCTTTATACAGGTCGATCAGGATCTTCTCGGCCTTCTGGTCCAGCGCGGCCGCCTCGCGGGACACATCCATCTCGGGGTTGGATGCGGCCATCGCGCGCAATTCGGCAGCCTTGCCTTCGATCTCGGCCAACGGTTTTTCGAATTCCAGATAGTTCATTCCAGCACTCCGCTGCGATTTGCCCGCTTATGCGCGAGGCGTGGAAAATTTGCAATCTGGTTGGGGCGGGGCGTAGCTATACGACCCGGCCTTGCGGATAGGGTCGCGCGGCGGCAGGTGGTGGCCCCTGTGGGACTCGAACCCACACGCCCATACGAGCCTCAGATTTTAAGTCTGGTCTGTCTACCAGTTCCAGCAAGGGGCCGCCTGGCCCCTTGTCCTAGCCACAAGGCGCAGGCCCCTCAAGCCCAATTTCCCCGGTGCCCTAATCATCGGCCAGCAGAATGCCCGAGATCGGCACCAGCGCGACCTGATCGGCCAGCCCGTCGGTCAGCCACATGTCCAGCGCTTCCATCGTGTCCTCGTTGGAGGCATCTCCAAAGACCACGACCTGACCCATCTGGCTGGCCTGAAACACGGCGCGGTCCAGATAGCGGCGGATGGTGAAGGGGCTTTCGCCGCCTGCGTCCAGCACGCGAAACACCTCGGTCTGCGCCACATCGGCGGCCTGCGCGGCGCGGTCCACGGCGGTCAGGCCGCCATCAAAGCTGACCAGCGCATGGCCATCCTGCGCCAGCAACGGCAGAACATTATCCAGCAGGCGGGAATTGCGGGTAAAGCCGCCTTCGGGCAGGTCAAGCACACCCACGGCCTGCGGCAGCGCGCTGAAATAGGCGTTGAAATTCACATCGAGGTCCGAGGCCGTCGCGCCCTCGGGCAGGCTGGACGCCATGATCAGCACTTCCTTGCCCCCTGCGCGATACACTTCGGCGGCATCCGATGCGCTGGGGTCCAGCGGGTTTAGAGCGATGGTCATGGGCAGGTCCATTGCGGCCAGATCGCGACGGATGGGCATGGGCAGGCCGGGATCGCCCAGAACCAGCGCCATGCGCGAGCCGGAGCCTGATATGCCCTCGTAAAGCGAATTGCGCTCAAGCGCCGAGAGTTGCGTGTCGCTTGCAGGCGGCACATCGGAATCGGCGCTGGGCAAGCCGTCGCGCAGCCCAAGCTGCGGCAGACCGACAGACCGCACGCCCGGCATTGACGGGCTGTCCTGCTGCGCGACTTCGGCGGGGTCATCCGCCGCGCCTGTGCCATTGCCTGCTTCAGGTTCCGCGCTGTCGGGGACGGCCTGTGCGGGCGGGGTGATCTGCGGCAGGCCCCCATCGCTGCGCAAACCGGGCCGGATGGCGCGTGGCAGGCCGCTGAGCGCAACCTGCGCCTCGGAAGGTGGGGCGGCGGGGCCTGTGTCGTCAGCCAGATCGCGGGCGTCATCGGTGACGTCAGACTGCGGAACATCGGGTTGCGGGGCCGGGGTCGCCATCGCGCCCGTCGGGTCCGGATCGGCAGGGGTGTCAGGTGTTTCGGCTGCTGTTTCGGATGCTGATGGTGCGGCGTCTTCCATGGCGGCCAGATCAGGCGCTTCCATGGCGTGTGTGTCCGGCGCAGCCTCTTCTGCCGGTGGCGCGCTTTCCGCCACGTCTGGGAGGTCATTATCGGGTGCCTCCGACGCGTCAGGATCGCGCGCGGTGTCGTCTGTCGGCGCGGCACTCTCCACCGTATCGGCAGGATCGAGATCAGGCGTGTCGGTGTCGGGTGTGGCTTCTTCCTTTGGTGGCGCGCCCTCCGCCGTATCGGCGGGATCAAGCTCGCGCGTTTCCGTCACATCGGGCGTGTCGGTATCTGGTGCGGTTTCTGTCGTCTCGGGCGCGTCCTCTGCGATCTCGTCCTCGGATTCGGAGTCAGCCACTGCAGGCGCGTCCTCGGCACCCTCATCCTCTGCGTCATCCAATGTTGCAAGCGGCTCGCGCTCGGGCTCGGGCGGGGCCGTATCCTCTGTCTGTGCGGCGGGTGGCGTGACTGTGGGCGCGGGTTCTGGCGGATACAACACGCTCAACCCGATACCCGTTGCCAGAACCAGCCCGGTCCCGGCGCCCAAACCTGCCAGAAGACTCGTGTTCACGACCCGCTCCTTGACGACTGCCTGACTTGTCACGACGCTTGTGCCGCGCCTTGGGCGAAACTGTCCCACAAAACGAGGCCCGGATCAAACGGATTGCGCCTGCTGGCCTTGACCTTTGGCAAGGGTGGCGGGCATGTAGGCACAGTGTCCTGTGGCCCCGGGTGCCTGCCATGCTGCTTCTGATCGATAACTACGACAGCTTTACCTATAATCTTGTCCATTATCTGGGCGAGTTGGGGGCAGATGTCGTCGTGCGGCGCAATGATGCGCTGGATGTGCAGCAGGCCATGGCGCTGCGCCCGTCGGGGATTGTGCTGTCGCCCGGCCCCTGCGACCCCGATCAGGCGGGCATCTGCCTGCCCCTGACGCTTGCCGCGGCCGAGGCGCGCGTGCCCCTGCTGGGTGTCTGCCTGGGCCATCAGAGTATCGGGCAGGCCTTTGGCGGGCGTGTCGTGCGCGCGCCTGATATCGTGCATGGCAAGCTGGGTGCGATGCATCATTCCGGGCAGGGGGTGTTCAGCGGTCTGCCCTCGCCGCTGATGGCCACGCGCTATCATTCGCTGGTGGTCGAACGCGACAGCCTGCCCGAGTGTCTGGAGGTCACAAGCTGGCTGGAGGATGGGCTGATCATGGGGCTGCGGCATCGCGAGTTGCCGATCGAGGGCGTGCAGTTCCACCCCGAAAGCATCCGGTCCGAACACGGCCACGCGCTTCTGCGCAATTTTCTGGACCAGACGGCAGTGGTGGCGTGATGCAGGATCTCAAACCCCTGATCGGTCTGGCCGCCACTCGCCCCCTGACGCGGGCCGAGGCGGAACAGGCATTCGATCTGCTGTTTGAGGGGCAGGCGACGCCCGCGCAGATGGGCGGGCTGTTGATGGCGCTGCGCACGCGGGGCGAGACGGTCGACGAATACGCCGCCGCCGCCGCGGTGATGCGCGCCAAATGCGTGCGTGTCCGCGCGCCCGAGGGGGCAATGGATATTGTCGGCACAGGCGGCGACGGCAAGGGCACGCTGAACATCTCGACCGCGACGGCCTTTGTGGTGGCGGGCGCGGGCGTGCCGGTGGCCAAGCATGGCAACCGCAACCTGTCCTCGAAATCGGGCGCGGCAGATGCGCTGGGCGCGCTGGGGATCGAAGTGATGGCCGGGCCGGATGTGGTCGAGCGTGCCCTGAGTGAGGCCGGGATCGGGTTCATGATGGCGCCCATGCACCACCCGGCCATGCGCCATGTCGGCCCCGTGCGGATGGAGCTTGGCACGCGCACGATCTTCAACATCCTTGGACCGCTGACCAACCCGGCAGGCGTCAAACGCCAGTTGACCGGCGCGTTCTCGCCCGATTTGCTGCGCCCGATGGCCGAGACGCTGCAGGCGCTGGGCTCTGAGGCGGCCTGGCTGGTGCATGGGGGTGATGGGACGGATGAGCTGTCCATCGCCGCCGAAAGCGATGTGGTCGCGCTGGACGGTGCGGACTTGCACAGCTTCCGCATCCATCCGGAACAGGCGGGCCTGCCCGT
>SL_7KL_010_BRINEDRAFT_10000345_pt1 | contig 21770 bp, 22 predicted proteins | sample SodLak_010_BRINE_FD_10663 | JGI IMG/M metagenome (IMG submission 10663)
TGCCCGGCCTGCGGCGCGTTCGAGATGGTGATGATCGAGGGCTGCATGACCTGCCGCGCCTGCGGACATTCGAAATGCGGGTAGCGGGCTGATCCGGGAACTGTTTGTAAATTCCCCGATACCTTTTCCATTATGGGGGGGTTACCCTCTTTTACGCCCCATTTTCTTCCACAGTCGCGTAAAATATTGAAAACTATGTGGGTGTAAAACGCTGCTCCGGCCGGGGTGGCGTTGGCAGTGGTGCACGGCTCGGGCCGTTTCCCCGATTGACGGGCGCAGTTCCGGCGGTCAATCACTGCCCCAAGACACCCGGGATCTTTTCTTCCAACACGCCTGCCGCGGCCTTCGGCCCCGACGGGGCGGCGTGGCGGCTCTTGCCGCGCGCCGAGCCAGAAAGGACTTCCCCCATGACCAAGCTGCCCTTCCTGTTGACTGTTCTCGATAACGACATTCCCGATGTCGGTGACGTCTCGGCCAAGCTGCGTCGGCACCTCATGCGTCGTCATCTACCTGCAGCGTTCAGGCGCATAGTTTGCACCCCTTTTGTCCCATCAAACGATCAAATTTGCACGCGCGAGCCTGTTACGCCAAGTTGGTGAAATCATCGCCCGGCGGGGTGTCGGCAAGGCGCAGTTGCTGAGCTCGTACCGGGAAATGCATATCCCGGCAGGTGGAGCCGCTGGAACCACAAGCGGTCACGGGCGCATGGGCGGTCGACATACCTTGCGCGAGATGTCAGATCTGAAGTCCATCACCTTTCATATCGGAGACGGATCATGAGCTCAAAGACCCCAAGGCTTTCACTGGCCATGATCGAGAAGGCGGCGGCGCGCATCCGGCCGCATATTCTGCGGACCCCGTCCATTCCCGCAGAGCATGTGCGCGACCGTCCGGTCGGAAATCCGATTCATCTAAAGCTTGAAAGCCTGCAGGTGACTGGATCATTCAAGACGCGCGGGGTCATGAATCGGCTCATGACCACCCCGCGTGAGGCGCTGGACAAGGGAATCGTCACGGCCTCGGGCGGCAATCATGGCATGGCAGTGGCCCGCGCTGGACTGGTTGCCGGTGTAGGGGCCAAGGTCTTCCTGCCGCCACAGGCATCAGTGGCGAAGCTCAGGGGGCTGAAGGAATGGGGCGCTGATGTCGAGGTCGTGGGCGAACGCTGGGATGATGCGGATCAGCGGGCCCGCGCCTATGCCGACGAGACTGGCGCGGTATATTTCCATCCCTTCAAGGATATCGAGGTGATCGCCGGTCAGGGCACGGTAGCGCTTGAAATGCTCGAAGCAGTGCCCGATGCGGATGTCTATCTTGTCGCGATCGGGGGGGGCGGACTGATCGCGGGACTTTCGACCGTGATCAAAGCACGCAAACCCAGAGCGCGGGTGATCGGGGTCGAGCCTGTGGGCAGTCCGACCCTGCATGCGAGTCTCGCAGCTGGAAAAGTGGTGACGCTCGACTCGACAACAACGGGGGTTGCCACCATGTCATGCGGCCGAACCGATGAAGCCGTTTATGATGTCATCGCGCAGAACATCGATCAGGTCGTGCTGGTCCAAGACGACGATCTGGTGGACGCTGCGCGCTGGATTCTGTCCGAGTTCGCGATCCGGGCCGATCTGAGTGCGGCGGCGGGAATTGCCGCATTGCGGAAGGGTAGGGTTGATCTCGCGCCGCATGAGACGATCCATACGCTTATCTGCGGGGCAGACGACGCCGCGCTTGGCTAAGCAGCGGCAGTCGTGCATCGCCCGGGGGCATGACGATGATGCAGGGGTTATCCCCGGTTCTTCACACCGTTTCGCGCGCCTCGCCGCTGCCTCAGGCGGCTTCAAAGCGGACCGGTTGCGCGCCTTTCCACAGCACATCGGCCCCGAGAGCGGGCAGATGCTCCAGCCCCTCGGTGATGGTGATGAAGTGATTGCCCGCCAGCTGCCCCATCTTAGAGGCGAAATGCAGACCGCCATAGGCGAGCAGGATCTCGGTTTCGCTGATCCCGCCCGGGTAGAGCAGGGTTTGCCCCGGCGCTGGAAAGCTGGTGTGGTTCTCGTAGTCCAGCCCGAAATCCGTGTCGCCAAGCGGAACCCAGACACCCTCGCCTGACCAGCGGACATGGACCAGCTGGCTGTCGGAAGGCAGGCGGGCGCGGAAGGCGGCCACCGTGGCGGGCGCGCGCGCAGTCTCGAAACGGCCGGCGAAACGGTAGGCGCCGGCAAGGATGGTGAGGTTGTCGGAGTCTGGCATGTCTGGGACACCTGTGATGGGGACGGCACGCCGCCCGGCACCCCGGCCGGGCGGCTTCGGGAGATTTTCAGGATTCGGCGTATTCGGGCGGCAGATCGTCGAGATAGTTCATGCCGTGTTTGTAGAAATCATCCATGTATTGCCCGAAATGGATCGGCGGATAGGCCGCGTCCGACCCGGGTTCGATAAGCGCCGGGATCGGGGCGATGATGGAATCGTAATCGGGATTGGCGAAATAGGGCATGGAATAGCGCGCCCGGTCCGCGCGGTTCACCACCCGGTGCGGGGTGGAGCGGAAGCGCCCGTTCGTCCAGCGCATCATCATGTCGCCGATATTGATGACGAATGTGCCGCGGATCGGCGGTGCGGCGACCCATTGCTGGTCGAGATGGCCGACTTCCAGCCCGCCGACCTCGTCCTGCATCAGCAGAGTGAAGGCGCCGGTGTCGCTGTGCTCGCCCGCGCCGATCTCCAGATCCTCGGGGCGGCCCGATTTCGGAGGGCGGTAGTAAAGCAGGCTCTGCTGGATCAGCGGGCGCTTGTAGAACGGGTCGAACCACTCCTCGGCCAGTCCGAGACCCAGCGCGAAGGCGTGGCGAAGCATGGCCGAAAGGACGTGCATCTCGTGCAGATAGGCCTCGATGGTGGTGTCGAACCCGGACAGATGCGGCACGCGGCGGTTGGGCAGGTGCATTGGCTTGCCGCGCAGCACATCCGGGTCATCGGCGGCGAGGTCGAGCATCAACCGGAAGGTCTGGATCGAGCCGCCCACCGCGCCACCCTCGGCCTCGAGCTTGGAGGGCACATAGCCGCGCCACTGTTTGCGGGTAGCGGCCGATTTCATCCGCTCCTCGAAAGGTTGCTCGAAGAATGCGCGGTTCTGGGCGAAGGCGTCATCGATCAGACTTTGCGCTACGCCATGCCCGGTGATGTAGAAAAAGCCCACCGTCTCGCAGGCGCGCGCGATCTCGGCGGCGACGCTCTGGCGGGCGCGCAGGTCGCCATGGCGCAGGGGGGCGATGTCGATCACTGGGATCTCGCTGACAGCGATATCTCGGGCCTTTTCGTAAACGACGGTTTGGGGTTCCTTGGTCATGCCGTGCGTCCTCCTTGTGTTTGGGATGCGGTGCGGGAAAGAGTGTCGAGCACATGGCGCAGCGCCCGCAGTTGCAGCGCAAAGCACATGCTTGGCAGCGACCGCTCGGTGAGTGGGGCAAGATCACCCCTGGCAGGGGCCTGCATCTGGAAGCGGGCGACCTGCTCGGGCAGATAGGGCAGATGTAGAAAGCCGCAGGGGCCGGGCAGCCCCGTCGCCACCATGGCGCCCGCGCTTGTATAGAGCGTGACGTTGCACAGATGCGTGCCCGCATGGTGCGACACCACGGCCGGAAGCCCATCGGCCCGCAGCCCGGCGACTAGGGCACGCGCGTCCCAGGTAGCCATGCGCGCGGGTGGGCCATCGGGGTCGATTGGGCGGCCATCGGCAGGGCGCTGGCCGAAATTGTCGGCCACAGCGAAATCGAGCCGGTTGATCGCCGTCGTTTCCAACCGCAGGACCGGGGTGCCGAGGGCAAGGCCAAGCGCCACGTGAAAGACTGGTCGATGCTCGGCGATCAGCCCGGCGATGGTCTCGGGGACGGTCTCTACACTAACGGGGGTGGCCACGCTGCGGATCGTGACACCGTGAAAGCTAGCGCCCTCGACCTCGGGCAGTAGATGCTCGGCGGGATTGTCGGGCAGACCTGCGAAAGGCTGCGAGCCAGTCACGAGTCCGATCATGCCTGCCCCTCCACCCGTACGAAGAAGGCCGCGAGATGGGCGGCAAATACCTCGGGCGCCTCGATCGGGGCCATGTGACCCACACCGGGCATCACATCGAACCGCGCGTCAGCGAAGCGGGCCGCGAGCGCGCGGGCCTCCTCGGGGTCGATGAAACTGTCCTCGGCAGCGACCAGCACCGAGACGGGGCAGGATATGGCGGCAAGCCCGGGCGCATAGTCGCAGCCATAGGGCGCGCGGAAGGAGTGAAACAGGCTCTCCTGATCCATCGCCGCGCGCCAGCGGCGGAAATCGGCCACGGCGTCGGGGTTCGCCTCGGCCCAGGCGGGGGCGAAGATGGCTTCGGCCTGTTCGGCGGCGAAAGCATCGGGCCCTAGCTGCCTGGCGCGTTCCAGCATCGCATCGACAGCGGCCTCGGCCTCGGGCGGGCAGGTGACGCCACCGCAGGCGATCATCAGCCCGGCGGCCTGCACCTCGGGCCGCAGGGCCAGATCGGTTGCGACCATGCCGCCCATGGAAAAGCCCACAAGGATCGGCCGCACCACCCCGAGTGCCTGCAATGCGGCGGCAAGGTCATCGGCCAGATCCGGCACATGCAGCGGCGCGCCGATGGGCGAAGATCCGCCATTGCCGCGCAGATCGGGCGCCAGCACGTGCCAGCCCCCGGCGGCCAGCCGTTCCATCTGCCCGGACCACAGCCGCGCCGCATCCCAGCCCAGCCCGTGGATCAGCACCACGGGCCGCCCGGTGCGGGGCCCGACGCTCAGCATGCTGAGCGTGATGCCGCCCAGTTCCACCGGGCGCCGCGCGACAATCGTTTCAGGAGCGTTTTTCGTTTCCATGGCGATTTCGAAGACCATCTGCCGCAGAACCGGGCAAGCCCTGATCGCGGCCCCCCCCCCCCCCCCGGGTGTTTCCGTCTTGCACAAATCCGCAGCCACGATGCTCAAATTTTCGATAATTAGATAATTTCCGATAAAGACAGTGCGGCCATAATTGATTCGGACTCTGCGCCTCGTGCCCTGCATGGTGAAAGATCGGGCTGTGGACGGCGGAAACTTGCGCCGCCACCGCCAGCGTTCGACACGTTCGACAAGGGATAACCCCGCAGAAAGGGCACATAGCCATGGCACACAAGACGCGCAGACCCACTCTTCATACCTCCGCCCCGGTGATGGGACGGCGCAGCTTCCTCGGCGCCTCGGCCGGGGCGCTGGCACTCCCGGCCGGGTTGTGGGGGCTTCCGGTGACGGCCGAGGAAATGGACCGCACCGTTCACCAGCTTGGCTGGGTCAAGTCGATCCAGTTCGGCGGCCATTACGCCGCCATTCATAACGGCTATTTCGCCGAGGAAGGCATCGAGGCCGAGTTCCTGCCCGGCGGCCCCGGCATGGCGGCCTCGGATGTGGGGGTGGCCACGGGCCAGTTCACCACCACCGATACCGATGTCGAGGGCACGATCCGCTCGCGCCTTGCGGGCCTGCCGGTCAAGGCCTTTGCCGCGATCATGCAGCGCGCGCCTGGCGCAATCATGAGCCTGGCCGAGACCCCGATCCGGACGCTCGAGGATTTCCCCGGCAAGACCATCGCGCTGCCCGATGGCACCCGGCCGCAGATGGCCAATCTAATGCGTTCTGCCGGTCTTGACCCTGAAAGCGTGACCTTCGTGCCTGTGGGCACTGACCCCGGCATTCTCGCCGCCGGGCAGGTCGATGGCTATTATGGCTGGGCTACTAATCAGGGCGTCATGCTGCAAACGCGCGGAGTGGATATCCATATCGCGCTGATGAACGACCTCGGCGTGCCTGGCCATGCGGGCGTGCTGATCGCCTCGGACGATGTCATCGACGAAAACCCAGATCTGTTGGTGCGCTGGCTGCGGGCCGAAATCCGTGGCTGGCAATGGCATCTCGACAACCCCGAGGAAATGGCGGAACTTATGGTCGAGACCTATGGCCAGCGGGGCCTGGATCTCGAGGCGCAGACGGCCGAGAGCCTGATGATGGCCGATTTTGTGCCCGTGGGCGCGGCTGCCGAGAATGGCCTGCTTTGGCTAGAGCCGGATGCCTTCGAGGCAGGGCTTGAGTTCCTTATGAATGCAGGCGAGATGGAGGCAGGTCAGATCGAGGTGACCGATGTCATGACCGACGACCTGATCCGCAGCGCCCACGAGACACTGGGCTGATCGCCCTGGGGGTTGCGCCGTGACCGACGCCGTGATCGCTTTCGATGCCCTGTTGCGCGGCCCTGCCGGCGCGGCGTCAGCCTTGTCGGCAGAACCGGGCGGCCTGCGCATGTCCAAAGGCCGAGTCGCGGCGCTGGAGCCTTCCGTTACATCGCAGGGTGGCGGCATACTGATGCCGGCGCTCTGCAACGCACATGACCATGGACGTGGGATGCGAACTGCTGCTTTCGGTGCGCAGGACGACATGCTCGAGGTCTGGATCGCCCGGCTGGGGCTCGAGCCGCGAGTGGACCCTTACCTGCGCGCTGCCGCCGCCTTCGGGCGGATGGCGCGCTCGGGTGTGGCGGTGCTGAACCATTGCCACAACACGCAGGACCCACAAGCCCTCGTGGCCGAGGCGGCAGACGTGGCGCGGGCCGCTGCCGATGTCGGGGTACGTGTCGCCTTCGCTGCGCCGATCTTCGGGCATAACCCGGTCACCTATGGCGATCCCGCGCCGCTGCTGGACGCTCTGCCCGAGAGGATACGCGCGCAGGCGGCCGCGCGCGGAAGTGCTTTGCCGTCGATGGCAGCTCAGCTCGACGCGGCCGAGACCGTGTTCGCGCACGCTTCGACGCATTTCCTGCCTCAATACGGGCCTGTCGGTCCGCAATGGGTGGATAGCGCTACGCTGGCCGAGATTGCCGACCGCTCGGCCCGCTACGGTCGACGCGTCCATATGCATTTGCTGGAAACACAGGCGCAGCGGCAGTGGGCGGATGCCACCTATCCGTCCGGGCTGATTGCGCATCTGGATACGCTGGGCCTCCTGTCGCCCCGGCTGACGGTAGCGCATGGCACATGGCTGCGGCGCGACGAGTGTGAACTGCTGGCCGAGCGCGGTGTGATGGTGTCGGTCAACACGTCGTCAAATCTGCGGCTGCGCTCCGGCATCGCGCCGGTCGCCGATTTCGTGGCCACGGGGCTGCGCTTCGGCATGGGGCTAGACGGGATGGCCTTTGACGATGACGAGGACGCGCTGCGCGAAGTTCGGATGCTGTGGCACCTGCAGCGCGGCTTCGGCACGACCGATGTTCTAAGCGCCGAGCGCCTATGGCAAGCCGTGCTCGACGACGGGCGCGCGGCGATCCTCGGCCACGATGGTGGCGGGCGGGTCGAGCCGGGCGCTCCGGCCGACCTGCTTCTGCTCGCGACCGACCGGATCATGGCCGATGTGCTGGCCGATCGCGTTTCCGCCACGGAACTGTTGCTGACGCGGGCAACGCAGGCCGATGTGGCGGGACTGTGGGTGGCTGGGCGGCAGGTGGTGGCGCAGGGGCGGTGTCTAAGCATTGACCTGCCGGCGATCGAGGCCGAACTGATAACGCAGGCTCGCGCTGTGGCCGGGCCGCTGGACAGTGCCGCGCAGGACCTGCTCGCCGAGGCCACGCGCGGCTATTACCGCGCCGGGTGTCACTGCGATGTTGCAAACCGGAAGGGGGTCGCCGAATGACCGAGATTATCCTGCGCAACGTGGCAAAGCGCTTCCTCTTGCCCGACCGAGAGGTGAGCGCGCTGGAGGGGATCGAGTTGACGCTGCCCACGGGCAGTTTCACGGCGCTGATCGGCCCGTCGGGGTGCGGCAAGTCCACTCTTCTTCGCCTGGTCGCCGATGTGTTGCGGCCCAGTGAGGGCGAGATCCGCATCGGCGCCAATGCCCCCTCCGTGGCCCGGCGCAAGCACGAGATCGGCTTCGTGTTCCAGGAAGCATCGCTACTGCCCTAGCGCAATGTGCTGGGTAATGTTTGCCTGCCGATAGAGGTGGCGCGCGTGCCCGCCACGCGCGACCCCAAAGCGCTGGTGCACATGGTCGGGCTGGCTGGATTTGAGGAAGCACGGCCCGCGCAGCTTTCGGGCGGTATGCAGCAGCGGGTGGCGATTGCCCGCGCGCTGGCGCTTGACCCCAAGGTACTCTTGATGGACGAACCCTTCGGCGCGCTCGATGAGATCACCCGCCAGCGCATGAACCTCGAGTTACTTCGGATCTGGAAAAGCACCGGCACCACAGCGGTGCTTGTCACCCACTCGATCAGCGAGGCGGTGTTCATGGCCGATACGGTGCTGGTGCTCAGCGCCAATCCCGGCCGCATCGCACACCGCATCGAGGTCGACATGCCGCGCCCGCGGCGGCTGGAGATGATGCGCCAGCCGGCCTTCAACGCGCTCGAAAACGAAGTGCGCGCGGCACTGTTCGATGATTCCGGTGCGGTGGCGTGATGCAGGGCCGGGCATGAGCGGGGCGCGGCAGGGACTGATCGGCGCGCTGGTGCCGCCGATGCTGGTGCTGCTGGCCGTCGGCCTCGGCGCGGAACTGGCCAAGGGCCTGGGTCTGCTGCCCATCACCGTGCCCGCCCCCAGTCAGGTGGCGGCGATGTTGCCGACCTCGTTCGATGATCTGATGTATCACGGCGCGCGCACGGTGCGGTCGGCGCTGACGGGCTATGCCGTGGCAGCCAGTCTGGCGCTGGCGCTTGCGTCCGTAGCGCTGGCGATCCGGGCGTTGGAACGGCCCATCGTCTCGATGGCGGTGCTGGTCGACTGCATCCCGATCATCGCGATCGCGCCGATCTTCGTCATCTGGATCGGCCAGGGGCCGCATCTGCATGTTACCGTGGCGGCGATCGCGGCCTTCTTTCCGCTGCTGGTGGGGGCGGTGCAGGGCTTCCGCGCCATAGACCGCAACATGGAGGAGTTGTTCCACGTCATCGCCGCCTCGCGCTGGCAGCGGTTGTGCAAGCTCGCGGTGCCGAGCGCGCTGCCCTATCTCTTCGCGGCGCTGAAGATCGCCGCCCCGCTGGCGCTGCTGGGCACCCTGATCGCCGAATGGATGGGCACCGACCGCGGCCTCGGCGCGATGATCGTGCTGTCGCTCTTTTCCTTCGACGTTGCGCGCACATGGCTGACGATCCTGACGGTCTGTGGGCTGTCGGCGCTGGCCTATGGGCTGATCGCGCTGATCGAATCCCGCGTCGTGACATGGACAGGCCCCGCCGATGGCGGCCACGGGGGGCGCTGAGATGAGCGGAACCGTCTCGCGCCCCGATGCACGCCTGCTGCCCGGTCGTCAGGCCGAGGCCGAGCGGATGCTGGCCGCCCTCTTGCGGGGCCTTGCCTTCGTGGCGCTGCTCTTGGGGGCGCTAGTGCTGATCTGGCACGCGCTGATCGTTACGCTGGCCGTTCCTGCCTATGTGGCGCCCAGCCCGCAGGCGGTTTGGACGACTCTGACGGGCGAGTGGCCGCGCCTGTCACAGGCACTGTGGTTCACGCTGCGCAGCACGTTGGGGGGCATGGCGCTGGCGCTGGTGCTGGCGCTGGTGCTGGCGGGGCTGTTCACCCTGTCGGACCTGCTGTCGCGGGCCTTCCTGCCGCTGATCGTGATCCTGCGCACGGCCCCGATCCTGGCCATCGCGCCGCTGTTGATCCTGATCTTCGGGCGCGGGCAGGCGACCTCGGTTGCGGTGGTGGTGATGGTGTCCTTCTTTCCAATGATGGTGAATGCCGCACGCGGCTTTCGTTCGCCCAAGGCCAATGTGCTGGAACTGATGCATGTTTGCGGGGCGGACTGGTGGCAGATCTTCCTCAAGGTGCGGCTGCCTTTTGCGCTGCCGTATATCTTCACCGGCATCCGCATGGCGGCGGCCGGCGCAGTGCTCTCGGCGATGCTGGCGGAATGGCTGTCGGGGGCGCCGGGTCTGGGAACGCTGATCCTCGAGGCCTCGTCCTTCCGGCGCCTGCCGCTGATGTGGGCGGGCGTAGTGCTGAGCATGGCTGCCGCCACAACGCTGTTCTTCCTGACCGTGCAGCTGGAACGGAGGATGACCCGATGAGCCAACCTTTCGCACTGACGGGCCGGGCGGTTTTCGTCACCGGCGCGGCCAAGGGCATGGGCCGGGCGGTCACGCTGGAACTGGCGCAGGCCGGGGCCGATCTGGTGCTGGCGGGCCGCGACACGGTAGCCCTCGAGGAAGTGGCGGCGGAGGTGCGCGCGCTGGGCCGCGCGGGGCACGTGCAGAGCTGCGACATCACCGATGAGGACTCTGTCGCGATAGCGGTGGGGGCGGCATGGGAGTCGTTCTCGCCGTCCGAGTGGGGCCTCGTGAATGTGGCGGGCGGCACCGGGCCCTCGGGCAAGCTGCTTTGGGAACACACGCTCGACGATGTGCGCGAGGTGTTCGATGTGAACGTCAACGGCAGTTTCCTGACCATGAGATATGCCTTGCCGCGGATGATCGCTGCGAGGGCGGGAAGCGTGGTCAATATCGGCGGCACCTTCGGCTTCAAGGGTGTACGCCGGAACTGGGCATATGGTGCCACGAAATGGGCGCTGCGGGGGCTCACGAAATCGGCTGCGCTCGAGGTCGGCGCGCATGGTGTGCGGGTCAACATGGTCTCGCCCGGCGGGGTGGATGGGCCGCGCCTGATGCGCCAACTGGGCGAGGCGGCAGAGCGCGAGGGGCGCAGCTATCAGGAGGCCTATGACGCCTTTTGCGCCACCACCGCGCTGGGCCGAATGAGCAGCGATCGTGATGTGGCGCTGGCCGTGGTGTTCCTTCTCGGGCCCGCGGCGGGCAACATCACTGGTCAGGACTTGCTGGTGGACGGGGGCACGGTGGTATGAACGCACCGCGCCATATCCCCACTGGCCAACCCGGCCNCAACAGCCCGCCCGGTGATCTCGACATGGGATTCCAGCATCTCGCGGAAGGTCTTGGCGTCGCGGTCGAGCGCGGCCTGCAGCAGCGCGTCATGCTGGGCGCCAAGCGTGTCCTGCACGGCGCGGCTGGGCGGAAAGAAGCGGCGGTAGCGGTCGAACTGATCTGCCAGCAAGTCGCAGAAATTGAGGGTCCAGGCCGACCCGCAAGCCGCGATGAGCGCGCGGTGAAAACCCCGATGCGCAGCCTCCCAGCGGGCGATCGAGGCGCTGTCAGCCGGATCCTCGAGCAGAGTCGAGACAGAGCCAAGCCGCCCGAGGCGGCGATGCGCAAGGATAAGGGTCTCTTCCCACGCCTCATCCCCTGCGGCGACCGAGGCCGCCGCAGCGGCGGGTTCGAGATGCCGGCGCGTCGCGACCACATCCGCCCATTCTGCCGGGTGCAGCGGGGGCACGCGGAAGCCGCGATTGCTCTCCTGCTTGACCAGTCTCTGGCTGGTCAGTCGGAACAGCGCCTCGCGCAGCGGGCTTGGCCCGATCCGGTAGCGCTGGCGCAGGTCCGAAAGGCGCAGCGCCCCACCCGGCGGATGCACACCCATCAGGATGTCACCCCGCAGCGCGGCATAGGCCCGGTCGCTGTCAAGCAGCGACACGCCGCGGTCGCGGTCGTGGCGCAGAGTATCAGGCGGGGCACCTTGCGTGGACATCCTGTAACCGTGAATTTCAGCGATGTTCCCTCATATCGCCGAGGCGAGGCCCGGTGCAACCGGGAATACGTGCAGCAGTCTGTAGCGAGGGGAGGGCGATGATGCATCTGTCAGGGTGCCGGGCGGTAATTACCGGCCCAGCAAAGGGAATGGGCGCGGCGATCACTCGCGCCGTGGCCGAGGCGGGCGCCAATCTGGTGCTGGCGGGCCGCGACACGGACGCGATCGCGCCGGTAGCGGCCGAAATGCGCGCGCTGGGCCGGCAGGCCGAGATCGTCGCCTGCGATGTAACGCGGGCCGAGGATGTCACGGCCCTTGCCGCCAGCGCAGAGGCCGGGGGCGCGGTGGATATCCTGATCACTGTCGCCGGGGGGCGTGGCCCACTTGGCAAGACCGGGGTCGAGACCACCGAGGCCGAGTTTGAGGAGATCCTGCGCCTGAACACCACGGCCATATTCTTGCTGATGCGCGCCTTCGCGCCGGGCATGATCGAGCGCGGGGGCGGGCGGATCGTCAATATTGGCGGCACGTTCGGGCTGCGCGGGCGCGCCGGCCGGGCAGCCTACAGCGCCTCGAAATGGGGGATGCGCGGGCTGACCAAATCCTTCGCGCTGGAACTCGGACCGCATAACATCAACGTCAACAGCGTGTGCCCGGGGATGGTCGAAGGGCCGCGCTTTGACACCGTCTGCGCCGAGCTGGCCGCGCGGCTGGGCATCTCGGTAGAGGAGGCCCGGCGCCGTCATGCCGAGGATTACGCCATGCGCCGCGTCTCGACCGCCGATGATGTGGCCCATGCCGTTGTCTTTCTCGCCTCGGACAAGGCCCGCCAGATCACCGGTCAGGATCTGGCCGTGGACGGAGGCTGGGTGATCTAACCCATCGCGCCGCGCCCGACCGGCCGCACGTAACCCGAATACGCAATGACAGGAATTTTCACATGACTCAGACACACTTCGCCACCCTGATTGCCGGCGGCACCCTGCTGACCGAGGAAGGCCAGTTTGCCGCCGACCTCGCCATCGGACAGGATGGCCGCATTGCTGCCATTGCCGCCCCCGGAGCGCTGGGCCCGGCCGCCGAAGTGATCGACGCCAGCGGCCTGTGGGTGATGCCCGGTGTAATCGATGTGCATGTGCATTTCCGCGAACCCGGCATGACCCACAAGGAAGATTGGGCCACCGGCAGCGCCGCCGCCGCGCTGGGTGGTGTGACCTGCGTGTTCGAGATGCCAAACACTGACCCGCCAGTGGACAGTGTCGCGCATTTTGAGATCAAGCGCGCTGCCGCCGAGGCACAGTCGATCGTGGATTTTGGCATCTACGGCCTGCTGGGCGAGCACAACCTCGCCGATCTCGAATCGCTGGCCGAGGCCGGGGTCTGCGGCTTCAAGCTGTTTCTGGGCAATACCACGGGCAATCTGCCCTGCCCGAATGACGGCGCCGTGCTCGAGGGGCTGGAGATCCTTGCTCGCCTCGGGCTGCGGTGCTCGGTCCATGCCGAGAATTCACCGATACTGTTCTGGCGGCAGAAGCGCCTGCAGGAGGCCGGGCGCAACGATCCGCTGGCCCATCTGGCTGCCCGCACCGATATCGTGGCCATCGAGGCGCTCACCCGCATCGCCACGCTGGCGGACTGGACTGGCGCGCGCATCCATATCGTGCATGAAAGCTGCGCCGGAAGCCTGCCCTTCATCCGCTTCTTCAAAGATCGCGGCACCGACATCACCGTGGAAACGCTGCCGCAATACCTCACCCTGGCGGCCGAAGAGATGACGAGCAGCAAGGGAGCGCTGATGCGCATGAACCCCCCGATCCGGCAGCGCGCGCATCAGGCGCCGTTGCTGGCGGGGCTGATCGACGGCACCATCGACATGCTCGCTACCGACCACGCCCCTCACGCCCCCGAGGAAAAGGTCGCCGCCAGCATCTGGGATGTGGCCTGCGGCTTTTGCGGGGTGCAGACCTCGCTGCCGCTGATGCTGACCACCGTGGCCGAGGGGCGGATTTCGCCCGCGACGCTGGTTCGGGCGATGTGCGGCGCGCCCGCGCGGGCCTTTGGGCTATGGGGGCGCAAGGGGGTGCTGCGCGTGGGCGCGGATGCTGATGTGGTGCTGGTCGATCCGGCCGCGCGGCGCGTGCTGCGCGCAGCCGACCTCGCCTCGCGCGGCAATGTCACGCCCTATGAGGGCACCAAGGTAACAGGCTGGCCGCTGCGCACGCTGGTGCGCGGGCGCACTGTGGCGCTGGATGGCAAGGTGGTCGCGCCTGCGGGCAGCGGGCAGATGGTCCGGGTCGAGATGTCGCCGCCCGCGGCGCGCAACACGGCAACCACGCTGGCCGCGCAGGTCCGCCCCTGCGCGCGGCCCTGGTGAGGGAGGGCGCCGTGGCATTGCGCATCGGAGTGATCGGCGCCGGCATGATCGGCAGCTGGCACGCGCGTATCCTGTCCGAAACCGGTGGGGTGGTGCTCGCAGGCGTTTGCGACAGCAATCGCGCGCTGGCCGAGGCCGTTGCCGGGCCGTTGGGCGCGCGTGCCTGGGCGGCGCCCGAGCGCTTCTTCTCCGAGGTCGGGATGGATGGTGTGGTCATAGCCAGCCCCGAGGTGGTGCATGGCGATCATGTCGAGATGGCCGCCGCCGCCGGTGTCGGGGTCATGATCGAAAAGCCCGCCGCCCCTGATACAGCCGGCGTCCGCGCCATCATGGAGACAGTCGCCCGTTCGGGCATCCTCGCCATGGTAGGACATGTCGAGCGTTTCGAGCCTGGATCGGCCCTGTTGCGCGATGCGGTGGCCGAAGGGGTCTGCGGCCAGCCGGTCGCAATCATGGCGCGGCGCCAGTTCGGTCGCGCGGGGGCTGAAAAATATGCTGCATCCTCGACTCTGCGCATCCTGGCGGTGCATGATTTCGACCTGCTGCGCTGGGTGCACCCCGCCTCGGTGTCCGAAGTGCATGCCGTGGGCGGGCAGGGTGTACTGCACGCCACTTGCGGCCTGCATGATCACGTTGTCACCACGCTGCGATTTGCCGATGGCGCCGTGGGCGCTGTGGAAAGCGGCTGGACCCTGCCGCCCGCCTATGCCGATTTCGAGCGACCCACGGGCTGGCAGGGGGCGGGGAACAACCGATTGGATGTGTATGGCACCGACGGCTTCGTTTCCAACGACATGAGCCTGCGACATCAGCCACTAGTGGCATTCGATGCGCGCGAGGGCTTTCGCGCTGCCGGTATCCGCCATCAGCCGGTGATCCATGGCCGGGTGCAGGGCGCGCTTGCCGCCGAGATCGTGCATTTCGCCCAGTGCCTCGGCACCGGGGCCACGCCCATCGTCGGGCTGGAAGACGCGCTGCGCGCCGTGGCGCTGGTCGAGGCCGCCGAGCGCGCGCTCGCCCTCGGCCAACCCGTGCGCCCCGAGGTCTGAGGATGCTCGCCTATCGCGGCCCGGTGATCGACGCGCATCACCACCTGTGGCACGCCACGCCCGGCGCCTATCCGTGGCTTGATGGGCGGGCGGAACTGTGGCGCGATTTCACGGCCCGCGACTATGCCAGCACCTTCGCGGGCCAGGACATCACTGCGACCGTCTTGATCGAGGCGCTGGCCGCCGACCCCGAGGCCGAGCTGACCGCGGCCACGGTCGAGCGGCTGGCCTCGGGCGGGCGTATCGCCACGGCGCTGGTGGGCCACGCGCCGCTGGATGCGCCCGATATCACGGCGCGGCTGGATCGTCTGGCTGCGCGCAGCCCCGCGCTGCGCGGCATCCGCGATATCGTGAGTGCAGGCGCGGGCCGGCCAAGCCCCGCGCGGAATCCCGATCTGCTCGAACGGCCGGGGTTTCGCCGGGGTCTTGCCGCGCTCGCTGCGCGCGGCCTCGTCTTCGACCTGATGTTGCGGCCGCACCAGATGCAAGACGCCGCGCGGCTGCTGGAAACCCTGCCCGAACTGAGCGTTGCCATCGAGCACGCCGCCGACCCGTGGGACCAGTCGCCCGAGGGGCTCAGGGCCTGGGCGGTGGGACTCGGGGCGCTGGCGGAGATGCCGGGCTGTGTTCTGAAAGTTTCGGCGCTGCAATGCCACGATCCGGGCTGGACGACGGACAGCCTGCGCCGCCTGCTCGACGTCATGCTGGACAGTTTCGGGCCTGCCCGGCTTGCGTGGGGGTCGGACTGGCCGGTGCACGATCTGGCCTGCCCGGGACCAGTGGCGCTGGATGCTATGCGCGAGGTCACCGCCGACTGGCCCGCAGAGGCGCAAGCGGCCTTCTTCGCAGGCACCGCGGCGCGGCTCTACGGGATTGCGGTCGATCCGGGCAGTCGGCATCCGTAGGTTATCCGAAAAGCCGACTTGTAAGTGGTGGCAGTGTTCGGGCGACGATTGTCGAAGTCAAGGCACGGCAAGGCGGCGAGGAGAGGGTGATAGATGGACGAGGAATATGCGATACGGACTTCGAAGTTCAAGGCAGGGAAACTCAGACCCGGGACTCAAGCACTTGCATTACTCTGAACTATTGTGAACCCTGCTTTCCTAATGCTACAGTTTCAGTTGCTTGAGGTGTCTGATTCAGTCTTGCCCGATCACTGACTCTGGGGCGCGTATGGCGGTATCGGATTGGGCTGTATCTGTTTCGGATTGGCGGGCGGCGCTTGAAGGACTGAAAGCGCAGATTTCCTCTGCCTTTGTCAGGTCCGAGCAGAGGGCATCGGCCGGGGCGTTCATTGATGGCTTGCTCTCGGGCGCCGAACGCAAGACGGGCTGGATGTTGGCCGAGGAAGCCAGCTTGGCACGGCCTTACAAGATCCAGTCGCTGTTGGGCAGGTCGCGTTGGTCTGCGGATGCGCTGTGCCAACCGGTGCGCGACTATGCGCTTGAAGCTCTTGCTGATCCTGATGGCGTTTTGGTTGTCGGTGGTGAGCCGGGATTGCGAAAGATCCGGTGAATCTTTCGCCCGGCGAACGGTTTTCTGAAGAAAGGCATCCATTCGGTGGGGGTTGCGCGGCAATACTCCGGCACGGCTGGGCGCATCGAGAACAGCCAGATCGGTGTTTTTGCAAGCTATGCCAGCCGCTGGGGGCATGCGCTGATCGACAGGCGGCTGTATCTGCCGAAATCATGGGCCAATGATCCGCAGCGACGCGCGAAGGCCCATGTGCCCGAAGAGATTGCCTTCGTCACCAAGCCTGAAATGGCGCGCGACATGGTGGCACGGCTGCTTGATGAGGGCATTCCCTGTGCCTTCATTCTCGCCGACGCCGTCTATGGTGCGGACACAAGGTTCCGCCGCATGCTGGAGGAACGCGGGCAGCCTTATGTGCTGGCGGTGCGCAGCAATCAGACATTGCGCTTCATGGAGGACTGGACTCTTATCCAGTCGGACCCGTTCACGATGATCGCCGAATTGCTAGAGGATGCCTGGATGCCCCTGAGCGCCGGGGAGGCTGCAAAGGGGCCCAGATTGTATGACTGGGCGCGGATCCAGCTCAAATATCATGCCCCGGAAGGATTTTCCCGCTGGCTACTGGCGCGGCGCAGCCTGCGCGACCCAGACACCATCGCTTGTTATTTTGCCTATGCACGCAGGACGATCGGGTCAAGATCGACGATTGGGAGTGCAGGCTTCTCTTGGAGACCGAATCGAACGTCATCTTCTGCGCTGTTGGTCATGCCGCACAGACGCAAACCTACGAGATTGAGCCCAGCATGCGCGCGATCGTCGAGCGGCTTTTCCGCACGATGGCAACCTCGCTCATGGCGCATCTGGACGGTCGCACCATGTCCAACCCGCAGGAGCGGGGTGATTATGAGTCCGAGAAAGCGGCCTGTCTGTCTGTCGAAGATCTCTGCAGCCTGCTGGTGCGCTGGTGCGTGTTCGGCGCGCCCGTAGCGCAGCGGCGCAAAAACACGGTCAGCAGCCTGTCCCGCACTGGCGGAATTCACCCGAAAACTCTCGCGCGCGCACTCACATACACGGGTCTGGTCGACGTTGAAGACGTGGTGCCGACATCGAGTCAGGTATTCGATGCACCTGCCGGTGAACGGCTCGTCCAGCGGATCCATGACTCTCTCTCACTGCAAGACCTTCCGCGCTATCTCAATTGTAATCGGACGCAGGCCGAGATGCTTGTCAGGACGGGCTTCATCCCGAGGCTGACCCGGGACGGCCCAGGCGTCACCGGCGTCTTGAAAAACGTCGCCCGCGAGAACGCGGACCTCTATGTCGGTTTGGTCTACGGGGTCTTTCATTGGCATCAAGGCTGCCGCACAAGCCTGGCGCCGCGGCCAATCTGTCTCGCTCAATGATCCTGATTCGAGATCCCCTTGCTGCGTCGCACGATGCAATGATGCTGATCAACGGGCAGATGGGCCATCCAGGTTATACTTGCCTGGTGTTCGCCGCCTTCGAGATGACGGTCCGACCACACCAACCGCAACGCACACGACCGAAGCTTGGGGGATGCATGGAAGACCATGGTGAACAGATCATCCGTTTTGATGACCTTGCAAGGGGCGATGTCGCGCATGTGGGGGGCAAGAACGCGTCGTTGGGCGAGATGGTGCGTCACCTCGGCGCGCGTCGGATCAATGTCCCGCCGGGGTTTGCGACCACGTCTCATGCGTATTGGCAATTCGTCGATGAGGGTGGTTTGCGCGACACTGTCGCCAGCGCATTGCAGGCGATGCATGATGGCAAGGCGACGCTTGCGGAAACCGGCAAAATCTTGCGGGATGCGTTCCTCTCAGCCGACTGGCCAAAGCAGATAGAGGACGCGATCCGCGCCGAATATGAAGCGCTGTGCACGCGCATCGGGCGCAAGGATGTGGATGTGGCCGTGCGCTCATCCGCGACAGCCGAGGATCTGCCGGATGCCAGTTTCGCGGGCCAGCAGGAAACCTTTCTGAACATCCGGGGGCCAGAGGCGCTGCTATATGCCTGTCGGCGCTGCTATGCGTCGCTGTTCACCGACCGGGCCATCAGCTACCGCGAGGCGAAGGGGTTCGACCATCTGAAAGTCGCGCTCTCGGTCGGGGTGCAGGTGATGGTGCGGTCCGACATCGGTGGCTCGGGCGTGATGTTCTCGATTGATACGGAAACCGGGTTCGACCGCGTGGTGGTGATTGATGCGGCCTGGGGGCTGGGCGAAACAGTGGTGCAGGGCATCGTGGACCCGGATGAATATCAGGTGTTCAAGCCGCTTCTGGCACGCGAGGGCATTGTACCCATCGTCGAAAAACGCCTTGGTGCCAAGGCCGACAAGATGATCTATGCCCGCGCTGGCAAAGGGACAACGCGTATTGTGCCGACCTCCAAAGCCGAGCGCGCTGGGTTTGTGTTGAGTGAGCCCGAGATCGTCCAGCTTGCCCGCTGGGCCTGCGTGATCGAGGAACATTACGGCTGCCCGATGGACATCGAATGGGCCAAGGATGGCGAAACGGGGGCGCTGTTCATCGTGCAGGCGCGGCCGGAAACCGTGCAGTCGCGCCGCGAGGCCGGGGCCTATCGCAGCTACAGCGTGACCGAGACAGCCCCGCAAGCTGGTCACCGGCCTGAGCATTGGCGACGCCGCCGTGGCGGGGCAAGTCTGTCTGCTCGATACGCCGCAAGAGATTGACAGTTTCGTGGATGGTGGCGTGCTGGTCACTGGCAACACGGACCCCGACTGGGTGCCGATCATGAAGCGTGCCTCGGCCATTGTCACCGACAGGGGTGGGCGCACCAGCCATGCCGCCATTGTCAGCCGTGAATTGGGCCTGCCCGCCATCGTGGGGGCAGGCAATGCCACCCATGTCTTGCATGACGAGCAGGAAATCACCGTGTCCTGCGCCGAGGGCGATCAAGGCTTTGTCTATGAGGGGACCGCGCGGATCACCGAAGACATGCTCGATCCGGCCGCCGTGCCCGAAACCCGCACCGAGGTGATGCTGAACCTTGCCAATCCGGCTGCGGCCTTTCGCTGGTGGCGCCTGCCGGCCGATGGTGTGGGATTGGCGCGCATGGAATTCGTGATCAACAATCATGTGCGCATCCATCCCATGGCGCTGATCCATTTTGATACGCTGCAAGATGCCGAGGCCAAGGCGCAGATAACGGCGCTTACTGCGGGCCATGACGACAAGGCCGGGTATTTTGTCGATCGCTTGTCGCGCGGGCTGGCGCGGATCGCGGCGGCGCTTTACCCCAAGCCCGTCATCATCCGGATGAGCGATTTCAAGACCAATGAATATGCCGAGCTGATCGGCGGCGCAGGGTTCGAGCCGCCCGAGGAAAACCCGATGCTGGGGTTTCGCGGAGCCTCGCGCTACACCTCGCCGCGCTACCGCGCAGGATTTGCGCTGGAATGCCGCGCCATCCGGCGCCTGCGCGACGAGATGGGGTTCGACAATGTCGTGGTCATGATCCCCTTCTGCCGTTCAGTGGCCGAGGCGGACCGTGTGCTGGCAGTCATGGCTGAAGAAGGGCTGGCGCGCGGCAAGAACGGACTACAGGTCTATGTCATGGCCGAAATCCCGTCCAATGTGGTGCTGGCATCGGCTTTTGCGGAACGGTTCGACGGCTTCTCCATCGGGTCGAACGATCTGACGCAACTGACCCTCGGTGTGGACCGCGATTCCGAGACACTGGCCGAATTGTTCGATGAACAGGACCCGGCGGTGAAGTGGATGATCGGCCATGTGATCGCGGCGGCAAAGGATGCCGGGGCCAAGATCGGGCTTTGCGGTCAGGGGCCAAGTGACTATCCGGAATTTGCGCAGTTTCTGGTCGAATGCGGGATCGATTCGATCTCGGTCACTCCTGACAGCTTCTTGCGGGTCAAGGAACAGGTTGCCCGCGCCGAAAGGGATGGATCCTGAACAGCCCCATACCTGCCCTCATCCGCAAGAACGCCGCGCAGACCGCCGCTTCGGATGGTGCAGCCGCGCGCGCGCAAGTGCTGCTGGGACACGGCCTGCGCCCATCTGCCCGGAGCCTGGTGGCGGGGTGAACATTGCCGATTAGGCTGCCCTGCAGTATCTGCCGGCGCTGGGCGTCCTGACGCAACATGCCGAACTCGGGGGGGTGATCTGCCCATGACCGGCCGCTCGATCACGGCAGGCCAGACCTTTGCTGTCTGGACCGGCGACTGGACGGCATCGCGGCAGGACGATCTGGACCTGATCCCGAATGTTCATGGCAATGTGTTCCAGAATGCGTTCGACACGCTGGATGCGCAGCTTTCGCGCGCCGGGTAATGCGAACCCTGGCGACATGGTGATTGCGCGGGCTGCCGGAAATATGCAAGGCATGACAGGGTAGGTCTGTCATGAGGAACCTTGGATGCAACGTGTCACTGTCACCCTGCCCGAAGCCCTGTGCGCCACGCTCGATCAGTTCGCGCAGGACCACAGCTATGACAACCGGTCCGAGGCCGTGCGCGACCTGTTGCGCACGGCGCTGCGCGGCAGTGATGGCGATGTGACGGGTGATGCGCTGGGTGTGCTGAGCTATGTCTATGACCACCACACCCGCGATCTGGCCAGTCGCCTGATGAATCATCACCACGATCATCATGCGCTGAGCGTGACCACCTCGCATGTGCATCTGGACCATGACACCTGCCTCGAGACCGCCATCCTGCGCGGCCCGGCACAGGACCTGCGGGCCTATGCCGATGGTGTGCTGGGCCAGCGCGGGGTCATGCATGGCAATCTGTTCCTGATCCCGGTCGAAGCGCAGCAGGCCGCACATGAACACGCCCATGGGTACGGGGCGCATGAGCACCTGCATGTGAGGGAAAGCTTCTGAACACGGAGTAAGCGCAGGCCGCTGCCCCATCCATCCTGCGCATCTACTCTCCAGACGCCTGAACCGGGCGTTACATCAACCCACGCCCCGCCAGGTTGCGCATCAAGTCGGCAGCGCCGAATGTCCAGGGCGGGGCCTTGGTCGACAGCGTCACGCGATTGACCAGCGCGCCCAGCCCCGGCGCGCTGATCGTGACCAGATCGCCCTCGTGATGGGTAAAGCCCGCACCCTTGGCGCCGCGATCCTCTATCGGGGCGAACATGGTGCCCAGATACAGCATGAACCCGTCCGGATACTGATGATGCGCCCCGCAGGTCTGCGCGACCAGATCGGCCGGGTCGCGGCTGATCTCGCGCATCGACGAATGCCCGCTGAGCACGAA
>SL_7KL_010_BRINEDRAFT_10000346_pt1 | contig 21712 bp, 24 predicted proteins | sample SodLak_010_BRINE_FD_10663 | JGI IMG/M metagenome (IMG submission 10663)
CGCTCGCTGATGTCGAACATGAAACCGACCAGGGCCTCCACCTCGCCGTCCCTGCGCACCACGTGGACCACATCGCGGATCCAGATGTAGTGCCCGTCCCGCGTCAGCGCACGATAGTCGGCCTCGTGGTCGACCCCGGACTGCGACTGTGCCACGCAGAAGTTGACGACCGATTCGCGGTCGTCCGGGTGCATGCGCTCCACCCAGTTGTCGATGCTGACCCAGCTCTCCGGTGTCCAGCCCAGCAACGCCTCGATCTGCGGGCCGATATAGGTGAAGCGCATGGTCGCCCAGTCGATCCTCCACGGGATGGCGCGGGTGGATTCCAGCAGCGTGCGATAGACGGTGCTGTCCGGTTCCATCTCGGGGTGCGTGGTGGGCGATTCGATGCCCGGTCCCGGGGCCGTCCCTGTGTTCTCCGGCTGGTCGGCTGCGGTCGCGTTCATGGCGAATCAAGTCCTTCTTTGGGGCGCAGGCGGTATTGCGTGGTGGTTGGATTGATCAGCTGGCGGCGAGGGGCTGGATCAGCAGCTCGATCTGCGGGGAGAATGCCTCGCTGCCGAGGTTCCCGGCCGGAGTGGTGGTGCCGAAGACGCGCAGGACCAGGCGTTCGGGGGCGACCCCGGCGTTCTCCAGGCGGCGGCCCGCCGCCATCGCATCGTCCTCCGTGCCCTCCGACGAGGTGTCGGATGCGTCCATGCCGTGTCCATGCGCGATGACGGTCACCAGGCTGGCACCAAACTCGTCGAGCAGCCGGCCGATGGTATCCAGGGCGCGGGCCTGGTCGGCACCTTCCGGCAGGGTCACGCGGATACCCGAATCCTGATGATCGATCGCGCTGGGCTGTCCGGACAACTCCTGGCGCAGGCGGGCCCCCAGGACGTCCATGTAGTAGCCCAGGCGGCCGGGGTCCAGGGTTTCGTGACCCTGTTCCCTCAGGAAGACGCGTCGTTCGCTTTCGGCGCTGGACGAGCGGGCGATGTGCAGGCCCAGCGACGGTTCGGTGGGTTCCGTCGAGCGGGTTTCCGTCTCCGTCTCGGTATCCGTATCCGTACCTGCCGCCGTGTCCGTGTCCGTATCCGTTTCGGGCTGGCTATCGGTGCCTTCGGGTGGCGCCGTATCGGTTTCCGGCGCCGCGGGTTCGGAGGCGGGGCGGTCGCCAGTGGGAGCCGGTGCATCCTGCTCCACCGGCAACAGGGCACAGCCCGAGGCCATCGCGGACAGTAACAGGGGGAGCGCCAGGATTCGGCCCGAGCGACGGGTGTTCGAAGATTGGAACATGGTCTCCTCAGTGTTGGCGGCACCAGTCGAGGAAGGCCTCGGCGGACAAGGGCCGACTGAAGTGGTAGCCCTGTCCGCCTTCCACGCCCTGCGCGCGCAACCATTCCACCTGGTGGGCCGATTCGATGCCCTCGGCGACGATCTGCAGATTGAGCGAGCGCGCCATCTCGATGATGTGGCCGATGACATTGCTGGTCACCGCTTCGTGGGCGATGGCATCGGCAAAGGTCTTGTCGATTTTTAGTGTATCGAGTTCGAAACGTTCCAGGTAGGAAAGGCTCGAATATCCTGTGCCAAAGTCGTCGATGGCGATGTGGTGGCCGCGCCGGCGCAGTTCCCGCAGGCGGGCGCGTATGGCGTCTTCGTTGAGCAGGGAGCGTTCGGTCAGCTCCAGCTTGATCGCGGAGGGTGCGACACCTGCCTCGCGCAGGGCCTTGCGCAGCGCATCCCCGAAGCGGTCGGAGGCCAGGTCGTGGCCGGTAATGTTGAGGTTGATGGCCTGCTCGGGATGCGCCCGCAGGTTGTCGCCCAGATCGCGGAGGATCGCGCGCAGGATGGCCAGGGTCAGATCGGTGGCCTGCCCGGTGTCCTCGGCGAGCGGCACAAAGACATCCGGGCGGATGGTCTCGTCGCCCTCGCGATGCCAGCGGGCCAGGGCCTCGGCACCCCGGCAACGGCCGTCCGCGAGGTCGACGATGGGCTGGTACTCGACACTCAGGCGCTCGTTGGCAATGGCCTCGCGCAGCTCGCTGGCCAGGCTCAGGTGGCGGCGCAGGTAATGCAGGACCAGGAGTAGCCAGAGGGTCACCAAGAGCAGCCCGAAGATGCCCGCCACGATCAGGGTGGAAAGGTAGCGATCCCAGAAGGCCGCCAGCGGCTGCGCGGCAATGATGTCGACCGGGAAGATCGTGTCCAGCGAGAAGCGGCTGACGATGCGCCCCTGGGCGCGGTCGACGCTCAGGCCAATGGGGGTGGTGTCGGGTGATGGCAGGTCGGCGTCAGCGGGATAGCGGCTCATGGGAAGGCCTTCGACCCACAGGCCGACCCGTTGCTTGTCCAGCAGGCCCGGACTGATCAACAGGCGTGGGTCGATCGCGACATCATGCTGGCCGAAGCGCATCAGGAACAGCTCCACACCGCCCACGGCGGTGTCCGCGCTCGGCCACCAGGCGACCACGCCGGTGTCGTAGATGCGGCTGGCACGCGGTGGTGTGAGGGCCTCGCCCTGGACAAACCCCGCACCGCACTGGCGTTCGGCCGCGCGCCAGTAACCGATGGCACGCACATGAGGCCGTGCGATGGCCGCGTCCTGAAGGCGTTCCAGGTGCTCCGGGGAGCAGGGTTCCAGGTCCAGCTGATTGAGGCTGTCCAGTAGTTCGCGGGCGTCTACCAGCGCGGCTTCGGTCTGTTCGCCCAGACGCTGGGAGAGTTCGGCCAGGCGCTTCTCCTCGGCGACCACGGATTCCTGCCACAGAAACCAGGCCAGGGCGGCGAGCGGCAGCAGGATGCCGAGCAGGGTCGCGGCGGAGACCGAGAGCAGGACCTTGTCGCGTCGGGTGACCATATTCACCAGGGGCCGGGATCGAACGGATCGAGAGTAGCACGGGGCGGAGCTCAGGCCCGTACCCGCAATCCCACGGAGATTCGGCAACGTCTATGGTCAGAATGAGGAGTCCGTGTCGGGAGGTGTTGCCATGAACCAGGGTCGGGAAGAGGGCGGAGATGGGGGCACGACGATGTCGCACGAAACATCCGGAACGCGAATGCCGCAGGCCGTGCGCAGCCGGATCAGCATGCATGACGGTGTAACCGATCGGTGCGACTGCTGTTCCTGTGAGGCCGAGCCGTACTGGGCGGAGGTGGCGGAGGAGCTGGGAATTGATTCGGATCCGGGCGTGGCACGTGGAGGGCGCGCCGCGGGTCAGTCGCAGCTCCCGACTGAGTCACGGGCGCAGATGCGGCCGTCGGTCCAGATGCTGCGGCTTAGGTAAGCAGCGTCCAGCCGGGCACCGGAGAGGTCGGCGCCGGTCAGGTTGGCGTGGGCGAGATTGGCGTTCTCGAGGTTGGCGTCGACCAGGCGAGCCTGGATCAGGTCTGCGCCGGTCAGGTTGGCGCCAGCCAGATTCGCGCCCTCCAGTCCGGCCAGGGCGAGGTCCGCGAAACGCAGATCCGCGTCGGTCAGCCGTGCACCATGCAGGCGCGCGCCGGCCAGGCGGGTGCTGTGGAGTGACGCGCCCGTCAGGTCGGCACCGCGCAGGTCGGCGCCGGCCTTGTCACAGTAGTTCCAGTTGACCCCGGGCCCCGCGGCCTGTTCGCAGTCGGGCCCGGAGTCACGCTCGAAGGCAATCCCGAAGCCGAGCAGCAGGCCGATGGCCAGGGTGACTGCAAGGCCACCCGCGATCCAGGGCCGCGGCCCGCGGACCCACTCACTCCAGGGCGGCGCCGGCCGTTCCAGGATCTCGGCCCATTGTTGGCGATGGGAGATCGTCGCGGGCGATTCGGGACAACGGCGGTCCCCCTTGCGGCGCTCGCGGATCTCGGCGGGCGGGTTGTCGTCGCGCCGTTCCCGCCGGCGTTCGTCCTCGCGCAGGCGGGCCTGGTTCAGGCGTTCGCGGCCCTCTGGGGTGTGGGCGTTCTGCAACTCTTCGGGGATCAGGTGAGGGCGCTGGTCGATGCGCCACCAGGTCTCGCGGTCGAGGCTGACCTGGTCATCCGGGCGCAGCCGGCCCAGGATCAGGAAGCGGCCGATCGAGCGCTGAGGGTAGGGCCCGCATACCTGATCATCGCGTCGGGTAAACCACAGCTCATGGCGTCCGTCGCCGGTTCCCGGGGGCGGATCTTTTGCGTCTGGCCGGGGATCGGGGTTATCGCTGGTCACGGTTCTTGCAGGCTTCCCTTGGCACCGTGTCCGTTACGGTGGATGCCGCGAGTATAGGGCATGAAACAGGGATTCTGGGCACGGATTACCGGCTGGGGGCCGGGGGCTGGATGCCCCAGGTATCGAGCTGGGCGCGGAGTTCCCCGGCGGCGGGCTCCGCCTTCTCCAGGATTTCGTCGATCCGGTTGAAGTGCAGCAAACGGATGCCACCAGTATCCGGTACCAGGTAGAGATCCGGCGGGTCGAGGCGGGTCATGTGGCGGATGATGGAGCCCTGCATGATGCTGAAGCTCTTGAACAGCAGGTCGGTGATGCCGATNTCCTCGGTGGCGTTCGGCGAGCCATTGCCGGACACGTCCACGGCGATCACGTAGTCGTATTCGCCCTGCAGCAGATCATAGGGCAGCGGATTGGAGGCCCCGCCGTCGATCAGGGTCTGGCCGTCGTCGTGCCGGACCGGTTCGAACAGGCCGGGCACTGCCATGCTTGCCTCGATCGCCAGGAACAGGTCGCCCTGGTCGATCACCACGCTCTCGCCGGTGCGAAAGTCGGTGGCGACCACGGCGAAGGGGATGCGCAGGTCGTCGAAGTCGCGCGCCTCGGTGTGTTCGGCGAGGAAACGCAGGAACTCGCCCGAATCGAACAGGGCATTGCGGCCCAGGCGCAGGGGGACAAGGTCCAGCAGCTTGATCTCGGAGCGCGCCAGCCCGGTCAGGGCATCAAGCTCGGATCCGGAAAAGTCGTCGAACAGGTCGAAGATCTCGTCGGCATCGAGCCCGGCGGCGTACAGGCCGCCGATCACGGCGCCGATGCTGGTGCCGGTGATGCGGTCGGGCAGGACCCCCCGGTCGTCGAACACCTGCAGCATGGCGATATGCGCCAGTCCCCCGGCCCCGCCCGAGCCCAGCGCCAGGCCAATGGTGGGGGCGGGCGGTTCAGCGGGGTCCGCAGCCAGTGCGACCGGGGCGGTGGCCAGGAACAGGGCGAGGAAAAGGAACGACAGCCGTCTCATGGGGCGATGCGCTTCCGGGGCGTGTGGGTCATGCTGCTACCCTGAGCCCGAATGCACGGACGGGCAAGAAGAGGGGCGCGCATGCGGGTCACAACAGGCAGTGGCGAGAGGGTCCCCCGCGCCTTCAAGTGGAGCTATCTCGCCTTCGTGCTGGTGCTGGTTCCGGTGTATGCCGTGGTGCACGGCTGGTTCAATTTTCTCTGGTTTTCCAACGTGGCGTTACTGGGCGGGCTGCTGGCGGCCTGGCTGGAGAGTCGCCGGATCGCGAGCATGATGCTGGTGGCCGTCGTGCTTCTGGAGCTGGGCTGGGTGCTGGATTTCCTGCTGAGCATGGCGGTCTGGGGCTGGGCCCCGCTGGGGGTTGTGCACTACATGTTCAACCCCGAGATCCCGCTGTTCGTGCGCCTGCTGTCGCTTTACCACCTGCCGCTTCCGTTCGTGCTGATCTGGATGGTCTGGCGTCTCGGGTATGACCCCCGTGCCTGGCGTTACATGGTGGGGCTGGGCTGGGCCATCCTGTTGCTGACCTTCGCGCTGGCGGATGCCGACAACAACGTGAACTGGGTGCTGGGTCCGGGTGGGCAGGTGCAGGAGTGGATGCACCCTGTTGCATGGCTGGCGGTGGTCATGGCGGTATGTTCCGGGGTGTGGTGGCTCACGCATCTGCTGTCTGCCTGGCTGTTGCCGCAGCGCAGCACCGCGCGCTGCGGGCGGGCTTGGTAGGCTGACGGGCTTCCCCGAGCGAGGAAACGGGAGCGGAAATGATCGAGACTACGCCGGTAGAGCGGGTCGGGTTTGTCGAACCGGACACGTTCCTGCGGCAGTACAAGGCGGTCGCGCAACCGGTGATCCTGGAGGAGCTGACCCGAGAGTGGCCGGCACGGGAGCGCTGGACACCCGACTATTTTCGCGAGGTCGCCGGGGATGCCGTGGTGCCGCTGTATGACAGCCGGCCTGCGCGCGACAACGGGCATCAGCACGCCGCGTCCCTGCACATGCCGATGGCGGAGTACCTGGACCTTCTGGAGGGGGGCGAGCGCGACCTGCGCCTGTTCTTCTTCAACCTGGTTGCCGCCCGGCCGGCGCTGGCGTGCGACTTCGAGTTTCCCGAAATCGGGTTGCACCTGTTCCGCAAGCTGCCCGTGCTGTTCATGGGCGGCAAGGACGCGCGCGTGCAGATGCACTTCGACATCGACCGCCCGGATATCCTGTTGTGCCACTTTGGCGGGCCGAAACGCGTACTGCTGGTCGCTCCCGAGTACACGCCGTACATGTATCACGTGCCTTTCTCGTTCAGTGCGCTGGCCTCGGTGGACTTCGAGGATCCCGACTACCAGCGCCATCCGGCCCTGCGGCATGTGCGGGGCCACCTGGCCGAATTGCGCCACGGGGACGTGCTCTATATCCCGCCGGGGTTCTGGCACTACGTGCTGTATGACGACATCGGCTTTTCCATGGCACTGCGGGCGTTTCCGCGTGACCTGCCGGATGTCGCGCGGATGCTGAGCAACCTGCTGGTGACGCGGACCATCGAGGGCACCATGCGCAGACTGGTCGGGCAATCCTGGAACGACCGCAACGAACGTCGCGCGGTGGAACGCACCGAACACTTTCTCGCCCGGCATCCTGCGGCCTGATGGATCCATGCACGCGCCCGCGGAGTAAGATCAGGGTGCTGACCTTTTCTTCTTCTGCCTGGAACGAGGTGCTGCCGTGAGTGAAGCCCTGCACGTGGTCTGTCCGCATTGTGACGCGGTGAATCGAATCCCTGCGACACGGCTGGGTGCCGGCCCGAAGTGTGGCCAGTGTCATCGGTCGTTGTTCGGCCAGGATCCGCTGGAACTGACCGCCACGAATTTCCTCCGCCACCTCGAGCGTAATGATATCCCGCTGTTGGTGGACTTCTGGGCGCCGTGGTGCGGCCCCTGCAAGATGATGGCCCCGCAGTTCCGCCAGGCCGCGGCGGACCTCGAGCCGACCGTGCGGCTGGCGAAGGTGAATACCGAGGCGGAGCCGGAGCTGGGCCGGCGGTTTGCGATCCGCAGTATCCCGACCCTGGCGCTGTTCCGCGGCGGACGCGAAGTGGCGCGCCAGGCGGGCGCGATGGGGGCGGCGGATATCGTGCGCTGGACCCAGAGCCAGGTTTAGCCGGGCAAAGGTGGCTTCGTCGCGGTCGTCAGCATCGTAGGGTGCCGACGGTAATCAATCAGCGGCTGCCCAGTTCGCGCCAGGCCTCGTGGCCGCAGCTCATGCAGTGGTATTGCGCCTCGAAATGCCCCGGCTGGTTCGCACGTTCCCGGATCGTACCGTCCTGGAAGGTGAAGCTGCGCAGGGTGCAGCGCGGGCATTTTTCGACCGGGTCGCGGGGCGCACGTGGCTCGCTGGCCGCAGGCGTGTCGGTGCCTTCGGTCCTGTCGGCGGCGTCCTCCATTGCCTGATTGAGCTCCCGGGTCAACTCGGCCGTGACCCGGTGGGCGGCCTCTGTGGTGTCCTCGCGGGCCATGGCCTCCAGCTCGGCCAAGCGGTCACGGATGTGCTTTAGACGGGTTTCGAGTTCGGTCACGGGCGCCTCCAGGGTGGTATGCCCAGCATAGTCGGTTCGCGTTCGACGGGGGTTAATCCAGCCGGACTACTGTACGGCCGCGGATCTGGCCCTTCAGGATCGACTCGCCGTAGTCCGGCAGGTCTTCCAGGCCGATCTCGCTGGTGATGGCGTCGAGATCGGCCCCAGGGAGCAGAGCGGCCAGGCGCTCCCAGGTGCCCCGCCGCCGCTCGGCGGGGCAAAGGACCGAGTCGATCCCCAGCAGGTTGATCCCGCGCAGCAGGAACGGCAGGACCGTGGTCTGGAGCTGCGCGCCGCCGGCCAGGCCACAGGCGGCCACCGAACGTCCGTACGCCATCCCGGCGAGTACATGGGCCAGCATGTCGCCGCCGACCGTGTCCACACAGCCGGCCCAGCGTTCGCCCAGCAGCGGCTTGGCCGGCGCGTCGGCCAGCGCCTCGCGATCCACGATGGTGCTGGCGCCCAGTTGGTGCAGGTAGTTGGCGTTCTCCGGGCGTCCGGTCACGGCGGTGACCGTGTAGCCCAGGCGTGCCAGGAGCCGCACGGCGATGCTGCCCACGCCGCCGGAGGCACCGGTGACCAGAACCTCGCCGGTGCTCGGTTGCAATCCGTGGTCTTCCAGGGCCTGCACCGCCAGCATGGCGGTAAAGCCGGCGGTGCCCGCGGCCATCGCCTGGCGCGCGCTGTAGCCGGGCGGCTGAGCGATCAGCCAGTCGCCGCGGACGCNCGCGCGCTGGGCGTAACCGCCCCAGTGGGCCTCGCCGACACGNTAGCCGGTCAGCACGACGGGATCGCCCGGGCGGTAGCGCGGGTCCGCCGATTCGAGCACGGTCCCGGCCAGGTCGATGCCCGGCACGTGGGGATAATCCCGCACCAGGTTGCCCCGCCCCTGCAGGATCATGCCGTCCTTGTAGTTGAGCCCCGAATAGTGAACCTGGAGCAGGACCTCGCCCGCGGGCAGGTCGTCGAGGGTGAGTGTCCGGATCGTGGCCACCGGGCCGTCGGGCTGCGGTTCCAGGAGCAGGGCCTTGAAGGATTCGGTCATGCGAATCAGCGTCTCGTCAGGGAATGCAACGGCAGCCTAACAAACGGCCGTCTTTTCTGGCGCGAAGGGCGGGGAATGTTGCTAACCTCATTGGGATGGGCGAACGGGATTGCGCGTGTTCGCCGGGCGGCGTTGCGCCACGCGCCGATTGTTTCCCGTTGCGAGGATCATCATGGCGGCAGACCCCTCCGGGTGTTTCCATTCACAGATCATTGAATACGCCCCGGTCTGGGTGAATACCCTGGATCCCGAGGGGCGGGTGACGCTGTGGAATCGGGCGGCGGAACGGATCAGTGGCTATAGCCGCGAGGAAGTGGTGGGACACGCGAGTATCTGGGAATGGCTTTTCCCCGACCCGGACTATCGCGCGGCGGTCTTCGCCGAGGGGAAGGCCATCATTCACGAAGGCCGCGAGATCGCGGGCCTGGAGTCCACCATCCGCACCCGTAGTGGCGAACAGCGCACGCTGTCCTGGTATGCCCAGCGGTTTTTCGATACCGAGGGCACGCTGCTTGGGGCCAGCGTGATGGGCGAGGACATCACCGAGCGCAAGCAACTGGAACTCAGGGCACAGCACCAGTACCGGTTGCAGGAGGTGGTGTCGGCGATCTCCGCGCAGTTTGCGGACCTGTCGGCGGACGCGGTGGACGCAGCCGTTGTGCAGGCCCTGCAACGTCTGGGCGAGTTCTTCCGGATGGGGCGAGCCTACGTGATCTGCTTTCGCCCGGACCATGAGACGATGGACCTGGTGAGCGAGTGGTGCGCGCCCGGTATTGCCCCCTTCCTCGACGAGATGCAAGGGATACCCATGGAGGCGCATGGCTGGGTGACCCGCCAGATTCGGCAGGGACACCCGGTGCATGTCCCCGATGTGGGTGCGCTCCCCGAGGCTGCGGTGGTGGAGCAGGCCGAGTTCCGGCGCCAGGATATCGAGTCCCTGTTGCTCATCCCGTTGATCAGCGATCAGAAGGCCTTCGGGCTTTTGGGCCTTGATTCGGTGGCCCGGCACTACGAGTGGAGCCCCGAACAGATCGGCGTGCTGCAGGTGGTAGCCGATATCATCGCCGGCACCTTCGCGCGCAAGGAGGTGGAGGCGGAGCTGGCCCGCCAGGCGCGGGTAGATGGCCTGACCGGCCTCGCCAACCGGCGCGAATTCGATGCCGTCCTGGAGCGCGAGTGCGGTTCGCGGCGCGAGGTGAACCTTGCGCTGTTGATGATCGATATAGACCACTTCAAGCCGTACAACGACCGCTTTGGCCACCAGCGTGGGGATGACTGCCTGCGCCAGGTCGCGGAGGTATTGCGCGCCGCGGCACACCGGCCCACCGATCTGGTGGCGCGTTATGGCGGCGAGGAGTTTGCCTGCATCCTGCCGGACACCACGCTGGAGGGTGCGCGGGCGGTCGCCGAACGGGTGCGCCGCAAGGTCGAATCGTTGCAGCTGGGCCACCCGGATAACGTGACGGATGCGGTGACGGTCAGTCTCGGGGTATCCGCGGTCGACGGGGAGCGATCCGTGGCGCCGGAGGATCTTCTGGGGGAGGCGGACCGGCAGCTCTACCGCGCCAAGCGCGAGGGACGCAACCGGGTCTGCGCGGCGGGGCTATGATTACCCCCGCCGGGGTTATTCTGCGCCGGCGGCGCGCGTCGGGCGTTCGCGCGGATCGGCGGAGCGGGCATCTTCGCGCTCAAGCAGGGTGACGACCGGGACCGACTCGCTGTCTTCGCTCACCAGCTGATCGCCTTCCATCCACGGTGGCGGCAGCTGCGGACGCATGTCCTGGACCTGGGCGAAATTCGGGAACTCCACCTTGGAAAACAGTTCCGCGGCGGATTCCTGCGCCTGCGGGTTTTGCAGGGTCAGCACGAAGCCGGTGGCCAGCACCAGCAGGGAAAACTGGAAGCGCTGATCGCTGTAGGTGGAACGTGAACGCAGCAGGTCGAGCATTGGATGGTCTCTCGGGAGTCTTGCCTGCATAGACAGTACGCCCGGACGAGGGTTTCCATCAAGCAGGCCCGGTTCGGAGCGGGGCTTTGAGTTGCCACCGACCCGGGTCGTGTCAGGGGCAGCCGGGGGCGTGTTGCTTCAGGATGCGCGGCGGCAGACCAGAAAGACCTCTTCGACGCCGTCGGTGGCGACCATGCCGGGGGTCAATTCGAGGGGCTTTTGCAGGCGCAGTCCCAGGGGCATCAGGAAGCGGTTGTAGACCTTCATCGCGACCGGCCGATGACGTTGCAGGAACCACATGCCGAGGTCATTGAGGCGCGAGGATTTGGGCTTCATGCCGAAGATCGCGCTTTGCTCGATCTGCAGGTGGTGGCGTTCCAGCAGTTGCGTCAGCTTGGCCGGTTCATAACGCCGGTAGTGGCCGACGATGTCGTCGAACGGCGTCCAGTATTCCGGGTGTAGCGGGGTGGAGAGCAGTACCCGGGCCCCGGGTGCTGCCACCCGCGAGAGCTCGGCCAGGGCCGCCTCGTCGTCTTCCACGTGCTCGACGATGTCCAGCGCGCACACCAGGTCGAAACTCTCGTCGGCGTAGGGCAGGGCGGAGATGGGGGCGGTGTGGGTGATGCCGCCCGCGCTTTCCAGTGCTGCCAGGGCCGGTGGGCTGATATCGACAAAGTGGGTGCCGGCGATCGGCAGGCGCGGGCGCATGCCGGGCCCTACCTCGAGCCGGCGGGTATGCGATTCGGCCAGGCTGGATACCAGGCCCCAGGTGTTGAAGCGCTCCGGGTGCACCAGACGCGTGTCCGCCCACAAGCCATCGTAGAAGCGCTGGTTGACGTCGCCGATGTCCGAATGTTGCTGCGGGGCAGTATCGTGGGTCACGCGGTGGCCGGGCTTGAGTGGTGCGCAACAGTGTAACCAACCTGACAGGTGGTCACAGGCTGACTGGGTAGACTCCGGGAAGCCGTTCTCGGTTTGGTGGGCGGGTCAGCGCCATCCGCTGTGTCATTCGTCGGTCTCAAGGCGCCGTGAGTGGCGGCGCTGAATCCGGTGGCGCAGCGCGGCGCCCAGCAACAACAGCACCGCCAGCGCAAACAGGGGCAGGAGGGTTTGCGGTTGCAGGGCCTCGCCGCTCGCGAGGGCGTCGGTGGTCCCGTGGATGGCGGTGGCGTACACGCTCCATTTGACGGCGAGCCCAAGCACGGCTGCCAGCAGGAAACGGCCAAGTGGAAGGCCCAGCGCGCCGCCGGCGTAGTTGACCATCGAATGGGGAAAGCCGGGGAGCACGCGCAGCGCGATCTGCGTGGCGAGGCCACTGTGGCGGTGCAGGAAATCGGCCAGCCAGGCGTCTTCGCGGCGTTCGTGATCGGGATGGCGCGCCAGGCGGGCGGACACGCGGTACGCACCCCAGGCACCACTGACGCTACCTGCGAGGAGCAGACCGATGGCTAACAGGGGCGGATGGAACGGGGCGATCAACCAGAGGATGAGCGTGCCGGGCAGGGCAAAGGTCAGCATCAGGGCCATCAGGAGCACCAGCCCTGCCGTGGCCCAGGGGCCGCCCGCGACGGCATCGCCCCAGGCCAGCAGGCGGACCGGATCGCCGATCCACAGCGCGATGCCGATGCCCAGCGCGATCAGCAGCACCAGCAGGCCGCGCCCGATGTTGGTGCGGGAACATCCGTTGGGTCGGGGGCGGGGGGGCGTCATTGAGCGGGGCCTCCGGGGAGCGTCCGGCGTGATGCGGTCAGAGTAGCGGATGCGCAATCCCAAGGTTCGGTGGGCAGGTCGCATCGGCGCCGCGGATCGGTACACTCGGCTCAGGCACCCGGGGAGGAGACGCGCATTGAGCAAGAAGCTGGAGAATCAGACGGCACACAAGATCCTGCGCGGGCTCAAGTCGCACTATCCGGTGTTCTACCTTCTCGGCTGGGACGAAGATCGCATGGAGCGGCTGCTGCGTTCGGTCGCACGTTCGTTCTACGGCGAAGACGGCCACCTGGAGGTCTGGTCGGCGAGTCACGGATTTGGCGAGCACGACGACCCGAATGCCCCGACGACGGACCCGGTAGCTGCAGTGGCGCGGGTGGCGGCCGGCGAGACGGATGCCCCGCGCATGGTCCTGCTGAAGGATCTGCCCATGTGGTTCGATGACAACCCGGCGCTGGTGCGCGGAGTGCGCGACCTGTACTACCAGCTGAAGAAGGGACGCAACGTGGTGTTCCTCAGCTGCCCGTTGCTGAAGCTGCCGGAGATCCTGAAAAAGGAGGTCTTCCTGGTCGAGGTGGAGCTGCCGTCCGAGGCCGAGGTGCTGGAGCAGCTCGAACACACCCGCGGCGCCGAGGCGGTCCCGCGCGAGCAGTTGTTCCGGGTGGCGGCGGGAATGCGCGGCCTGTCGCTCAACGAGGTCGGGCACCTGAGTGCGCGGCTGTTCCGCGGCAAGCCGCTGCCCGAGGCCGACATGCTGGCCGAGATCCAGGAGGAGAAGGGCCAGATCCTGCGCAAGGAGAGCTGCCTCGAGTTCTATCCGCCACAGCGCTCGCTGGAGGATATCGGCGGTCTGGAGAACCTCAAGGAATGGGTGCGCACACGCGCCGACCTGTTCACCGAGAAGGCCTGGAACGACAACGTCCCGCTGCCGGCCGGGGTGCTGTTCATGGGGGTGAGCGGCTGCGGCAAGAGCATGGCCGCCAAGGCCATCGCCACCGCCTGGGGGCTGCCGCTGGTGCGGCTGGACATGAGCCTGGTGCTGTCCGGCAGTTTCGGTACCCCGGAATACGCCTTTGCCCGGGCCACCCGGATCGCCGAGGAGATCGCGCCGATGGTGCTGTGGGTCGACGAGCTGGAGAACGCCTTCGGTTTCGACAGTCACGCCGCGGGCAGCGCCGGCAATGTAAACATCTTCTCCAGCTTTCTCACCTGGCTGCAGGAGAAGTCGCCCCGGGTGTTCGTGGCGGCGACCGCGAACCGCATCCAGCAGCTCCCGGCCGAGCTGATGCGCAAGGGGCGCTTTGACCAGCTGTTCTTCCTCGACCTGCCGAATGTGGATGAGCGCAAGGAGATCCTGCGCATCCACGTCGAGCGTCACGGCGGCAACCTGGAGGACTTCAACCTGAACTACATGGCGGCCAGCACCGAGGACTGGAGCGGGGCCGAGATCGAGCAGGCGGTGAAGTCGGCGCGGATCGACGCCTACCAGGAGGGGCGGGTGTTCAACCAGCGCGACGTGATCCGCAACGTCATCAACACGGTACCGCTGTCGCGGACCATGGTGGAGCAGATCCGCGAGATCAAGAGCTGGGTCTTCCAGCGCGCGATCAATGCGTCGAAGCCGGAGCCGAAGGGCGCCGCGTCCGGCCCGCCGAAGCCGCCCGGCTGACCGCCCGGCCTGGTTTTCCGGGCGCCGGAGCGTGGGCCCCGGGTGGCCTATACTCCGGTCAGGGGGACGCCAGAGCCGGTACGGGTCCCGGTCCCCCACGGGTTCGGATACGGGTCGCCGGTGGAGGAATGCTCATGTGGCGCAATGTTTCTTTCGTGATTGTCCTGGCGGCGGTCCTGGGTCTCGGCGGCTGTGCGACCTATCAGGGGTCGCAGGAACAGGCCGGGATGGTGATCGGCGGCGTGCTGGGGGGCGTGCTTGGCTCGCAGGTCGGCTCCGGGCGTGGCCGGACCGCGGCGATCATCGCCGGCACCCTCGCGGGCGCGGCGATCGGTGGCTCGGTGGGCCAGTCCATGGACGAGGTCGACCGGTTGAAGACGGCCCAGACCCTGGAGAGTGTGCGGACGGGTGTGCCCTCGCGGTGGGTCAATCCCGACAGCGGCAACCAGTACACCGTGGTGCCGACGCGGACCTACGAGACCACCGCCGGCCCGTGCCGCGAATACACCATCGACGCGGTGGTCGGAGGTCAGACCGAGCAGGTGTACGGGACCGCCTGTCGGCAGCCGGACGGCAGCTGGCGTATCCAGGGCTGAGTGGCGGGCCTGGTCCGCGTCTCAGACAGACGGTTCCGGGGTCGGTTGCCCCAGCCCGGGCGAGTCGTCGGCGGCGTGGGCGTCCTGGAAGTCGGATTCGGCTCCAGCATCCAGGGTGCGCGAGACGACGCAGTCACGCCCCTCGCTCTTCGCCTGGTAGACGGCCTGGTCGGCGACCCGGAAGAGGTCGTTCATGTCGATCTCGCGACCGCAGGGACGACTGGTCACGCCGAAGCTGGCGGTAATGGTCAGTCCGGCGGGCTGGAGTTCGCGCAGTTGCTGGCGCAGCTCCTCGGCACGGGTATGGGCATCGAACAGGTCGCACTCGGGCAGGACCAGCAGGAATTCCTCGCCGCCGAAGCGCAGGGCGACATCGGCCTCGCGCCCGGTGGTGCGCAGTAGTTCGCCGATGCCAACCAGGACCTCGTCGCCCACCAGGTGGCCGTGGCTGTCGTTGATCTGCTTGAAATGGTCGATATCCAGCAGGATCAGGCTGAGGGCCATGTCCTTCTGGTTGGCTTCGGTGAAGAAGCGTGCGGCGCATTCGGCCAGGACATTGCGATTGCGCAGGCCGGTGAGGGGATCGATCATCGCCATGTCGTAGAGTTTCTGGCGCTGGCTCTGGACTTCCTCGAGCAGGCGCTTGTTCGCCAGGAGGTTGCCGATGCGGGCGCGGACCTCGTCTTCCAGCACCGGCTTGGTCACGAAGTCGTTGACCCCCAGGCGGAAGAGCTCGGCGCGTCGGTTCGGGTCGTCGAGGCCGGACATCGCGACGATCGGCAGGCTGGTCTTGTCGGGGAAGCGGTGGCGCAGGCGGCTGACCAACCCCATGCCGCTGATGTCGCCCTCGACCAGGATATCGCTCAGGACCAGATCCCAGGTGCCCTCGTCGAAGGCAGTCAGGGCGGCGGAGGCGCTGCGAAAGTGCGCTACTTCCAGACCCATGCCCTCGAGGATGCGAGTCATCACCCGGGCGACGGTGGGGCTGTCCTCGACATACAGCACATGCCCCTCGTGGGCGTGTTCCACCGGCCGGCCGTAGCGTGCGGCCTGGTGGAACAGGTCACGGATGTTGGTCTTGTCGTGGAGATCGGTGGCGCCGGCCTCGAAGGCCGCGCGGCGTATGTCGTGGTCCTGCTTGGTGGTCAGCAGGATCAGTGGCAGATCATGGCCGGCGGGTTTGGCGCGTGCCTGGCGGCAGAACTCGATCCCGCTCATGTCGGGCAGGGTAATGGAGGCGCAGACCAGCTCGAGGTCGTTTTCCTCGATGCGGGCGAGGCCCTCCGCACCACTTGCGGCCATGATCGGCTTGTGGCCGGCGGCCAGGACCATGCGGCTCCATAGCGCCCGGAACACACGGGAGTGGTCGACGACCAGGATCTTCATGGCCGGCCGTCCATTGGCCGGTCTCGCCGGGGCGCGGTCGTGACCGGCGGTCGGAGCGTGTCTGCCGTCATGCTGGGTCCTGACTCCATTCAGTGATCCGCAGGCAAATCCGGATAATGCGCGTCTTCGCGCCGGGCTTCAAACGGGCCGTCAAGGCGCGCTGGACAGGGCGTGCGGGCACGGGAACAATGCGGTCATCTGGCGTGCGACAAAACACTACGGCCAGGGGAAAGGAGTCCGGCATGAGCTACATGCAGCGAATGGGGAGTCTGCTGCGGTTCGGCAAGGCCGGCGAGCGGCGTACAAAGGCACGCCAGGAGGCCGCTCGCGGGCTGCGGGTGCTGGTGGTGGATGATTCGCGCACGGTGGTCGCGCTGCTCACCAGCATGCTCAAGCAGAACGAGCTGGAGCCGATTGGCGTCGGCGATGCCGAGGAGGCGCTGGCTTTGGCGCGCGAGAATCCACCGGACCTGATCTTCCTGGATATCCTCCTGCCCGGGATGACCGGGTTTGCCATGCTGCGTCAACTGCGCCGGGACCCCGCCACCGCGAAGGTGCCGGTGATCATGATCAGCGGCAACGAGGACGCGGTCGAGCAGTTCTTCCTCGATCGCATCGGCTCCGACGACTTCATGAAGAAACCCTTCGGCCGCGGAGAGGTGTTCACCCGCATCGAGCGCCTGGTGGCGAAGGGGCGTCTTCCGGCCCGCCCGACGCGCTTCTCCGGGTAGGAATCCCGGACCCGGACCCGAACTCGCGTTTCAGGCGGCGTGCCGGGCCCGCCAGTCGCCGATCTCGTCGTGCAGGCGCTGTTTTGCGCTGGCTTCCAGGAACGCGGCGTCGACGGCGTTGCGTGCCAGTTTTTCCAGGTCATCCAGGTCCAGCTGCAGGGCCGCGGCCGTGGCGCGAAAGTTTTCCCCCACGTAGCCGCCGAAATAGGCCGGGTCATCCGAGCTGATGGTGACGCACAGCCCCGCGTCCATCAGGCGCTTCAGGTTGTGTTGTTCCAGGCGCTCGAACACGCACAGCTTGATGTTGGACAGCGGGCAGACGGTCAGCGGGATCTGCTCCCGCGCCAGGCGCTGCATCAGGTCGGGGTCCTGCTCGGCCTGGACGCCGTGGTCGATGCGCGCGACCTTGAGCAGGTCCAGTGCCTGCCAGATGTAGTCCGGTGGTCCCTCCTCGCCGGCATGCGCGACGGCAGGGAATCCCTCGGCCCGCGCGCGCTCGAACACGGCCTGGAATTTCTCCGGCGGGTTGCCCAATTCGGCCGAGTCCAGCCCGACTGCGTGGATGTGCTCGCGCCAGGGCAGGGCGGTCTCCAGGGTCTCCATCGCGGCCTCGGCGCTCAGGTGGCGCAGGAAACAGAGAATCAGGCGGCTGGTGATGCCGAGTTCCCGTTCGCCGTCGGCCAGCGCGCGGTGGATGCCGTCGATGACCGTCGCGAAGGGCACGCCGCGTTCGGTGTGGGTCTGCGGGTCGAAGAAGATCTCGGTGTGGCGGACGTGGTCGTCCCGGCAGCGTTCGAGGTACGCCCAGGTCAGATCGTAGAAATCCTGCTCGGTTAGCAGGACGCAAGCGCCCGCGTAGTAGATATCGAGGAAGGATTGCAGGTCGTGAAACTGGTAGGCGGCCCGAACCTCCTCGACCGAGGCATACGGGAGATCGACATCGTTGCGCTCGGCCAGGGCGAACATCAGCTCGGGTTCCAGGGAGCCCTCGATGTGCAGGTGCAGCTCGACCTTGGGGAGCGTGGCGATGGCGTCTTGCATGGCGGGATCCTGCGGTGTCGGGGAGGAAAGTGCGCAGAGGCTAGAACTGCCCGGGGCGTGCGACAAGTAACCGGGGTCACCCGAGGGGCGAGAGCAGTTCCTGGAAGAACCGCGCCAGCAGGCTGGGTTCCAGCCACAGCATGAAGGCGATGCCCCAGGCGCCGCCCCACAGGTGGGCGCTGTGGTTGATGTGGTCGCGGTTCTGGCGCTGGGCATAGAGCGAATAGCCGACATAGAGCGCCGCAAACACGATGGCCGGGACCGGGATAAAGAACACGAACAACAGCGACCACGGCTGCAGCAGGATGTAGGCGAACAGCACCGCGGAGACCGCGCCGGAAGCGCCCAGCGAGCGGTAGCCCGGGTCACGCAGATGGCGCAGGTGGCTTGGCAGGCTGGCGAGGACGATGGCGGCCAGATAGAACAGCACGAAGCCGCCCATGCCGATCGCGGGCACCAGCACGCGTTCCATGGCCATGCCGAAGAAAAACAGCGTGATCATGTTGAACGCGAGATGGGTGCCATCGGCATGGATGAAACCGTGGGTCACCAGGCGCCAGTATTCGCCGCGCTGCACCGATGGCGGGTGATGGATCATCGCCTGCAACCAGCGCGGGTTCTGCCATGCGAGCAGGGAGACCGCGACGGTGGCGACGATCAGGTACAGCGTCACACTCGGTTCAAAGTTCACCGGCAACCTCCAAGGACCCGTAGCGCCAGGCCTGCAGGCCGTCGGGCCAGCTGCCCGGCGCCAGCCCGGCCTTTTGCAGCAGGGCATCGAGGAAGGTCTCGGGGTCGGGCAGTTGTTCCCAGACCGCAGGGAGGAAGGTGGCGCGGCGCGCTCCGGCCTGAAGGACCAGGCCGTCCCGGCCCGGTTGTAGCTGATCCAGCAGGCCCTTGCGCTGCGCGGCCTCCATGGGTCGCGAAGCGGTCAGCAACGTGACCGAATAGGCGAGACCGGCCAGTTCCGACGTGCGCAGCGGCGGAAAGCGCGGGTCATTGAGCGCCGCCGCGCGAGCGTTGTGCAGGACGTCCGCAGCCAGGGGCCGGTGGGCCTCCAGCGTGCCGATGCAGCCGCGCAGGGTTTCCCCTTGCTTCAGGGTGACGAAGCTGGCGCCGGGATCGGGTAGCGGGTCGGGCTCCTGTTCCAGTGCAATGGGGCGGGCGGGGGCCTGGTGCGCGGCCCGCCGGATGGCATCCGCGGCCAGTTCCAGCAGGCGCTCGCGCGCCGGCGCGGGCAGGTCGATGGCGTGCGTCATTGCAGCATCCAGGCGCCGTAGCCGACCACCTGGTCGCGCGGGCCGGCGGTGTCGCCGGAGTTGCGCTGGTCCAGTGTGGTGATGGTGAGACCGCGCTGTCGCGCGAGCCGCAACAAGCCCGCCAGCGGCCGGCAGCCGCAGGCCTGTTCCGGCCCCAGCGCGTGTTCGTCCAGCTGTTCGATGGCACGGGTGGTGGCCGTGTCCAGGCGGCACGCGGTGGCATAGTCGTGGAAGTGGGAGAGATCCGAACTCACGACGATCAGGGTCTCCGGGCCGCCCCACAGCCGTTCCAGCACGCTCGCGACCTGCTCGGACAAGGCATCCCCGACCACCAGCGGGACGAGTTCGAATGTCCCCAGTGCCACCTGCAGGAACGGCAGGTGGGCCTCCAGGCTGTGTTCCGGTCCGTGGGCGATGTCCAGTAACTGGACGCCGGGCAGGTCCGCGATGGCTTCCAGGGCTTCGTGGTCCACGGGGATGTCTCCCAGCGGGCTGCGGTAGGCCGTTGCCGTAGTGGTCGCGATGCCGCGAAAGGGCACGCGATGCGATGGACCCAAGAGGATGACGCGCCGGATCTTTCCCGCCAGGGGGCGGATGTGCGCATAGACCGAGGCCGCCACCGGGCCGGAGTACGGGTAGCCGGCATGCGGCGCGATCAGGGCCTTGGGCGGCGCCGCGTCCGCTACGAGCGGGACCGCATCGAGCAAGCGGGTGACCGTGGCGCGCAGCTCCTCGGGCTCGGCCGGGTAGAACTGGCCCGCGATGGCGGGCTCGCGGATGCGGGGCTGTGCCGTCATTGAGGGGCTCCATCAAGCATTATGTTGTTGAATATTGGGGTTGTGCCCTCATATTCAAGACCATGAATCACGGTCTGGACTGGATATGAACGACATCCCCGAACACGACGCATTCACCGTCGCCACGCGCTACTGGCATGCCCTGGAGGATGGCCGCGTACAGTGCGATCTGTGCCCGCGCTACTGCAAGCTGAAGCCCGGACAGCGCGGCGCATGCTTTGTGCGCGCCAATCTCGACGATGCCGTGGTGCTGACCAGCTATGGGCGTTCCTCCGGCTACTGCGTGGATCCGATCGAGAAGAAGCCGCTCAATCACTTCCTCCCGGGCAGTCCGGTGTTGTCGTTCGGCACGGCCGGCTGCAACCTGGCCTGCAAGTTCTGCCAGAACTGGGACATCAGCAAGTCGCGCGAGATCGACACGCTGGCCGATCGCGCCGATCCCGAGACCATTGCACGTGCCGCCGAGGCGCTGGACTGTCGCGCGGTGGCCTTTACCTACAACGACCCGGTGATCTTCCACGAGTACGCCATCGACGTGGCGGCGGCCTGCCGCGCGCGGGATATCCGCACAGTGGCCGTGACGGCCGGTTACATCACCGAGCAGGCGCGCGGCGAATTCTTTGCCGCCATGGATGCGGCGAACGTGGACCTGAAGGCATTTACCGAGCGCTTCTATCACAAGCTGACCGGGGCCCATCTGCAGCCGGTACTCGACACCCTGGAATGGCTGGTGCACGAGACCGCTACCTGGGTCGAGATCACCACGCTGCTGATCCCGGGAGAGAACGACAGCGATGCGGAGATCACCTCCATGGCGCAATGGGTCCGGGAGCATCTGGGGCCGGATGTGCCGCTGCATTTCACCGCCTTCCATCCGGATTTCAAGATGACCGAACACCCGCGCACGCCGATCGAGACGCTGCAGCGGGCGCGGCGCATCGCTCGCGAGCAGGGTCTGCATCACGTGTACACCGGCAATGTGCATGACACGGAGGGCCAGAGCACCTGGTGCGCGGGGTGCGGGCAACGCGTGATTGGCCGCGACGGGTATGAGCTGTCGGACTGGAACCTGACCGCCGATGGCTGTTGCAACGCCTGCGGGGCATCGGTGCCCGGGGTGTTCGAGGCGCGCCCCGGCAACTGGGGCGCCCGGCGTCAGCCGGTGCGGCTAGCCGATTTTCGGGGGGCTGATTCGCAGGGCTTGAAAAGGCCCTCTCCGCGACCTAGTTAACTCGGTAGACAGGATCTGCAACGGAGGTGATCACCATGGACCTGCAAAAGCTCAAGCCGTGGAACTGGTTCAAGCGCGAGGAGACCGCGAGTCCGGAGGTCGTGCCGGCTCGGCGCGAGGGCGCCGACCCCTTGATGCGCATGCACCGCGAGATGGACCGGATGTTCGAGGACTTCTTTGGCTCGGCCCTCGGGATGCGCGGGGGTGATGCCGCCGCCTCGCTGCTGCTCAAGCCCAGTGTGGATATCGCCGAGACCCGCAAGGCCTACCGGATCACGGTGGAGGTGCCGGGGATCGACGAGGACGCGATCGACCTGACGGTGGATGGCGACGACCTGATCATCTCCGGCGAGAAGCGCCAGGAGACCGAGGAAGATGACGCGGGCTATCATCGTGTGGAGCGGGCCTACGGACAGTTTCGCCGTATCCTCAGCCTGCCCGGGGACGCCGATATCGATGCCATCCAGGCACGGTTCAAGAACGGTGTTCTGAAGATCGACATCCCCCGGCGCAAGGATGACGCCCGGCCGGGCGTGCGCCGGATCGAGATCGGCTCCTGAGGGGG
>SL_7KL_010_BRINEDRAFT_10000347_pt1 | contig 21699 bp, 17 predicted proteins | sample SodLak_010_BRINE_FD_10663 | JGI IMG/M metagenome (IMG submission 10663)
GAAAAAACCTATATTTTCAGGTAAGCCTATTGATGAATTTTAAAAATATAAGTATAAAATAGCCCTCCACCCCATCAATACCTATGGCTATTTGGTTGGATTTCCTTAAGTTGAAATTGAAATATTATTACTTCAAATGGAATAAGATTGTAGCATTATCATGAATAGAGTTAACTACTAAATCAGATGAATTAGGAGCCGGAAAAGAATCATCTTTAAAGTCTGCTCCTGAAACTTGAAAATAATACCATTTCTTAATTGAAAATAATGCTATAGCTATTGATTAAAAATTGATAGAATATAATGTTTACAATTTTTTGACCACAGTTAGAAACTCTATGATTTTTAAAGATAAGCTTTTACTAAGCTTATCTTTAAAAATCACTTTATTATAGCTGACCTTTATCATATTTAAGCCCCAGGATTAGTTTTATTTTTGCCGTACTGAACAACAAATTTAAATGACATGAAATTGAATTGGGGAACCTCTATTGTTATAGCTATGATTTGCTTTATTGGCTTTATAATGTTTTTTGTAGTACAAATGTTATCTTCTAAGAACACACAGGATTTGGTAGAAGAATCCTATTATCATAAAGAGTTATTGGTCCAAGGTGAAATTGATAAAGTAAATAACGTAAAAGACTTAATTGCTTCATTTGAAATTCAAAAAACAAAAGAAGGAATTGTAATTATTTATCCAGCTGATTTCAATGATAAAGAAGTAAGTGGTAGCGTTAAACTGTATCGCCCTTCTGACAAAAAACTCGATTTTAAGCTTCCTATTCAACAAAAAAACAACTCTCAATTAATTCCAAAATCACTTTTAGTTGATGGACGTTGGAATGTTGAATTAGACTTTGAAGTAGAAAATACGCCCTACGCATATAAGAAAGAAATTACGTGGTAAGATGATTTGGTCAGCTTTTATATTAGGACTTCTAGGTAGTTTCCACTGCATTGGTATGTGTGGACCTATTGCCTTAATGCTGCCTATTGGAAGAAGCTCACCGCTTCAAAAAAGCATAAAAATTAGTTTATATAACTTAGGAAGAATAACTTCTTACGCTATCATTGGAATTGTTTTTGGTTTACTTGGCGAAGGCTTAATGACCTTTGGCGTTCAACAACAAATTTCTATTCTTATAGGGATAGGAATGATTTTGGCAGTGCTCATCCCTTCCTCAAAGCTCAATCGTTTTAAAATCACGCAACCCTTGTACCGTGTAATTGGAAAGGTAAAAAAAGAAATGGGTATAGCCTTAAAAAAAGACGCAAACACTACCTTATATCAACTTGGGTTTTTAAATGGCTTTTTGCCCTGTGGACTTGTATATATGGCAGTTTTCGCTTCTATTGCTACGCCTGGTTTATGGGAAAGTGCAATTTATATGATGGTTTTTGGTCTTGGTACTGTTCCTGTTATGGCTGGTATTATTTATTTTAAATCACACATCGAAAAAATTACACAATGGAACCCTAGAAGGATTATTCCTTATGCGGTAGTAGTTTTAGGACTTCTATTTATACTTAGAGGCCTAGGTTTAGGTATTCCTTATGTATCACCAAAACCGGTAAATACTCCAGTAGATTCAAAAATTGAATGTCACTTCTAAAAAATTAAACGAAGCATAAAATTAGGAGTAAAACCTAAACCTAACTGATGAATATTATCCACCGTACCATCTTCTTGGTTGGGTTCAAAAAAAGAATTGTAAACATTTTTACGATCAGTTAAATTCCAAAAAGAGAGTCCCGATTTTAATTTCAATTTACTAGTGAGTTCAAATGTGTAATTCACGGAGGCATCTAACCTAAAATAGATGGGTAAGGTTTTTTGATTAGGAGAAGCAAAAGCCAAAGGAAGTGCATTTGAACCCGATTGCTCTAAACCTGTAAATGGAACTCCGGAGTGCCAATTTAAGCCTGTAGAAAAATCAAAATTTCCAATGGTGTGTTGTGCTCCAAGATTAATAACATGAGCTAGTTGATTGTTGTTGGGAAAAACAGAAGGATTCAATTGATTAAATTGATACTTGTTGTCCATAAATGAATAACTGAGCCAGGTAGAGGTTCTTTCAAATTGCTTATTAATTAAAACATCTAAGCCATAAACATTGTACTCACCAAACTCATTTGTAAATTGAAACTGATTAACGAATCCTTGGCTTTGTGTGCCAATACCTTCAACTGTTTTTACGTAACCGGCAATATTGAAAAGCCAGTTATTCTTAAAATACTGAAGCGCTAATTCAAATTGTTGCGATTTTAAAATTGGTCTTTGGTTAGGGTTTGCTACTACCCACCTCCTATTTTCTACGCCTAAAAAATCGGTTTGCAAATCAACCAACTGAGTAGTTGCTTGCGATTTTTGTTCTGCTGAAATCTCAAAACTCAAATGATTTAGAAATTTTCTTCTGAAATACAATCGAGGTTCAAAAGCAACTGAGTTAAACTTGCTAAAATGATTTAACCTAGCTCCTAAATACAGCTTACTCCTCTCATCTTTAGAAAGAAAATCTAGTCCTCCGTAGGCGCCACTTACTAAAATAGAATTTTGTTCTTCTCTGAAAAAAAAAGGATTTTGGTAAGCTTCAGAATTAGTGATTCCAGTTTCATTAAGTTGCATCCCATAAGAGATGGTAAGTTGTTTACTCCATTTTTGGAAATGGTGCCAATTGAAACTCCAGTCCTGAACCTTGTTTTGCTGAAATAGAGATTGGTTTGTATTAAAAGATGCATTAAAGCCCTCCAAACTATATTCGCTAATTCCAAATTGCACTTCTGAAGTATGTGTTGAATTCCAATTTCTCTTCCAATTGAAGCCCCCACTCCAATTAGACTGAGTCAACTCACTACGTAAAGACGAATGAGTATTTAAGCTGGTTTGATTCTTAGATAAATCAAATTCATTCTGATGATAAACAAAATTAACTCGAATAAAGTCGTCTTCTGTAACTTGATTGAGATATCTCACAGCGGTGTCAAAAAAATTAAAACTCTGTTCTTGAGCTGTATTATTGGTTAAAGCGTTATCTACTTCTGTATTCTGAAACACCTTGTCAAAGAACGAGTTATAAGTTGGTGTATTTAAAGCAAAATTTAATGAATGCCTTGCCGATATTTGAATGGATGACTTTGCATTAATTGGTTGGTCGGTAAACACATCTGCATTAATCAAATTAAAACCTATTTCTGTAGTTGATTTTGTGCTTACTTGATTTACTGTGTTCAATAAAATAGTTCCTGAAACACCATCAAAATAACGGGCATTTGTAGCATTTTTACTAATTTCTACTGATTGAATCATGTAGGGACTAAAAGCTGAAATCATTCCAAAAAAATGAGAAGTTTGATACATTTTTATTCCGTCCCATAAAAATAAATTTTGATCATGCGTTCCTCCTCTTATGCTCAAGTAAGACAAATCTTCTTTGGTGCTGTTAACGCCTGGTAAAATTTGTATATTTTGCAACACATCTGCTTCCACTAATCCTGGAAAGCTTTTAAACTTATTTACTTTTATTTCTTCGTTTCCTGTATTGAGTTTATTAATTCCAGAAGCAATGTAATCTGAAATTAAAACTAAAGCAAGTTCTTCTGCTTCCATTTCAAGGTAAACAACATTGGCTTGTTTAGGGTTTAAATTACTTAAATTTTCACGCTTTATTTGGAAATTTTCAGCATCAACAATCAAATTTGAATGAGCAAAATCAACTGGAAATTTTAACTGAATCTCATTGGTTTGATTGGTCTTATATATCAAATTCTTAATGCTAACTGTACACGAAGTAACAGGTTGGTCTGAACTAAAATCTCTAAATTGTACAGAAGCACTTACTAAATTTCCTTTAGCTACTAAAGTATAAATGCGATTTGAAATTTGATTGATATCAAAAAAAGAATAATTCTCAATGTGTTTAATTTGTTGATTTAAATCTTCAAAGTTACGATTAGGTAAATATAGATTTTCTAGCTCTTCGTTAACATAAGAAAAATAAATCTCAAACTCTTTTTCGGTTGATGCTAGGTATGAATTAAGAGAGATTAATTCGGCTTGCTGAGCTTTAGCAGAAATACCAAACAGGATAAAAAGCCAACAAAAGTAATGCACATTTTATGGTTTATAGATAATAACTTTGTTTTCAAAAACCTCAAATTCTAAAGAAAGGGGGGCACAAATAGATTGTAGTGCATTTTCTAAATTGTTGTGTTCAAAGCTGCCTGAAAACTTGGTTTCTTTAATAATACCTCCATAGTTAACCTCAATATCATAATAATGTTTAAGTTCATCTATGACCTGACTAACAGCAACGCCTTTAAAGTTAGAAATACCTTCTTTCCATGAAGGTTGGTTATGCTGCAAGTCTGACTTGCTTATTTTCCCGTCAAAGTTATGTATGGTTTGTCCCGCATCGATAATGTAAGATTGTCCGCCTGTATCTACCTGTACTTTTCCTGTAAAACAGCTCACTTCAAAAAGATTACTTCTGTGCTTCACATTAAAGTTAGTACCTAGCACGCTAACATTTCCCATACGTGTATTAACCACAAATATTTTACCTTTATCAACCTCAAAATACGCCTCCCCTTTCAGCTTAAGAGAGCGATTATTAAGCCAAGTTTTATTATCAAGCAACAGGCTTGAATTTGGAGCTAAAACAACATCAGAGTCGTCTGGTAAAGTAATTTCAATTTTTTCGGCTATTGAAGTATTGTAATTTTCGGAATGCGTAAAAAAATCAGCCAAAACAAAAACACCAAAAATCAAAATAGCGGCTATTGTAGAAATTATACCAATACTTATTATTTTACCACGGTTAATTTTCTTCTTATTAATTTCTTGTTGAATTTTAATAAAACTACTTTTTGAATTGAAGTGTGGACTTTTAAAAGCAGGAGCATAGTCAATTAAAGTTTGATACTCTTTAAAAGCATTGGTCTTTTTAAATTGTTCTATAGCAGCTTCTGATAATTCACCGCTAATATATTTTTTTAACATTTCATCCTGATCCATAATCTTACATTCTATAGATAAAACAATAATAAGCTTTTTTTTCCTACTTTAAAAATGTTAAATCTCTTTGATGTCTTTTCTGAGCTCAATAATTGCTGTGTAGAGTCGTTTTTCAACTGCTTTTCGTGATATTCCTAAGAGACTTGCTACCTCTTTGTGTTTTTTACCTTCAACTTTACACATCAAAAAAGTAGCTCTTTTTTCTGGACTTAAATTAGCTAATGCTTGTTGATACTTTTTTAAATATTCTTGTTCCTCCATTAAAAAAGAAGGATCTTCAATATTTTGAGTTGTTTTTGAGTAGTTTTTTTGATAGTTCAAAATTACTTTTTGATGATTAAAACTATTAATAGACAAATTATTAGCCACCGTAAAAAGAAAAGTTTTGGCTTTTTCTGGCAATATATCTTTGCAATTCTCCCAAAGTTTTAAAAAAGCGTTTTGGACTTTATCTGCAGGATTGTTTTTGTTACCAAATTTATAATAAATAAAATCGTACAGGTTTTTTGCATGCTTGGTGTATAAATCTTCAAAGACTTTTTCCTGACAAACAGATGGAGAATTTTGTTTTGGCATTGATTTTTAAATTTCAATTATCAAATAATGTTATAGCAATGGTAGGAATTTTTGGTTTAAATTTGTTTTATTTATGAATTAATTAGTAGCAAAAATGAAGAAAATATTAATTGTATGGGTTCTTTTGGTGTGTTGGAGTTGTTATGAAGATGATTTAGTTGTTCTAGAAGACGAACAGAATAATTTACATAAAGCTTCAAAACTTACCAACTTACTAAAAGGAGTTAGTTCCCATAACACTACTTTTGACCAATTTCTTGATGGGTCAAATTGCTTTAGTATTGAATTCCCCTATCAATTAATGGTTGAAAATGGTGATATCTTTTTAATAGAGAATGAAAATGATTTAGTAGAATTAGCCTCCCATAACCATAACAATTTTGAGTTCTTATACCCTATACAAATTAAAACTGCCGACTACATACAGCATCAAGTTGAGCATAAAAATCAACATTTAGATTTGTTAACGCAGTGTAAAAATGATGAAATGTTTAAAGACCATATAGATTGCGCAAGCTTACAATACCCCATTAAGCTATCGGTTTCACACATTAATCACCAACGTTTTGAAGAAATTCAACTTAAAAATGCTGAAGAATTATACCGTTATTTAGCTAATTTATCTGACGGCACTCGGTATAAAATAAATTACCCTGTTAATATTTTCACTTTTAATGATGACATACACGATCAAGTTAATCACAATCAAAATTTGTTAGTTTTAATATTGGAAGCATCTCAACATAAATGCAAAGTAATTGAATAAATAAAACCAATAAGATTATTAAATACCTAATTTAAAACATAGTTTAAATACCTTTTATCATTTTAAATTAGCATTAAAAAACCCTTTCCTGTATGGAATGATGGTAAATTTTATTTTCTATTTAATCTGTTTACTTTTGTTGATTTTTAAATGTAAGAACTGCCTGGCTTAGACAGGTAAGACATTTATAATAATCTCAGAAGTGACAGTACAAAAAATTTTCTTTTAAAGTAATTTCAAACGATAACTGTTGTAATTTTTCTGCATGTTCTGATTAAAGTCATTAAATTCTTCATAAATAACAAATTTTAGTTATAGCTTGTTATGTAATATCTTTAATTTTTATTATTTTAGAGTTCTAAAATAAATAATTATGGATATCAATTTTAATTATGTACACGTTACAGCAAGTGAGCGTTTGGAAGAGTTTACTACTAAAAAACTAAACAAGTTATTTGAGCGATACAATTGGATTGTTAGAGCTGAAGTCTTTTTTAAAAAAGAAAATACTAGCGAACAGGATAAGGGGATGATTTGTGATATTAAACTGAGTGCTCCTGGCCAAAATATGTTTGCTTCAAGTAGTGAAAAAAACTTTGAAACTGCCATAGCTTCAACCGTTGAAGATATAACAAGACAATTACGAAAAAAGAAAGAAAAGATGACAGCACATCATTAGTGCTTGACAAAGTATTTATTTAAAAAAAGCCTTTTCATATTTGAAAAGGCTTTTTTTTGCAATTATAATTTCTTCCGATTATCTGAAGACTTTCTATCAATCAATTTGTTGTATGGATCAATCCCTACTTCAGTAGGTTCTGCATCAACTTCTATACTAAATTCATTGAATATATCTTCAATTAAATGCTTCTCTAAGTAAAGAACAATTTCTTCACCTTCTTCGTCTTTACCAAAAACACCTACCTCAATATAATCTTTTAAAGGATAAGATTCAATTTCATCATTATCTAAGGTGAAACTCAATTTCTGTTTAAATTGATCTTCATAAGATTTATTTCCCGTACCATCAGACCTATACTTTGATACAATGCCTGAGAAATTTACTTGGAACTTCCCTTTTTCTTCCAGCTCTTCATAAGAAGCATCTAAGATTTTATTATCATACAAAGTAATGGTTTCCATTAAATCTTCAACTAAGTATTGTAGCTCTTCTGGAACTACATTTCTTACGTAATCAGTAAATTCAATGGCTGTAGTGTAAGGTGGTTCTTGAAAAGCTACATCTTCAATATACTTAGAAAGCATTTTGTTGAAAGTTTTGTCGCCAATATAATCGCTAATAGCATACATTACTAGTGATCCTTTATTGTAATGAATGTACTGCTGATTTTCGTTTAAAATTAAAGGGAGTTCTTTCTGACTTTCAAAAGTTCTTCCACTAAGGTATTTATCAAGTGCATCTTTCAAGAATTGACGCATTTGATTTTTTCCATAGCGCTCTTCTAGCACTTTCAAAGAAGAATACTCTGATAAACTTTCAGACATTACAGTTGCTCCTCTTACATTAGCTCCAATTACTTGATGTGCCCACCATTGATGAGCCACCTCATGAGCAGTTACCGCATACGGATAATCTACCCCACTTTCTTCATCCACATCGGCAATAAAACCAATGCCTTCAGAAAAAGGAACTGTATTAGCAAATGCTTGAGCAAAAGTTCCACCTGAAGAAGGAAACTCAATAATTCTTAGTTGCCTAAATTGATATGGACTAAAGTTTTTATCGTAATAAGACAATGCATCTTTAGCACCTCTCATCATCCTATCTAAATTGTAGGTATGACTTGGGTGATAAAAAATTTGAATAGCAATTCCCTCATGCTCCTCCTCCATTACTTCATATTCAGCCGACATGAAATTGTAGAAATTCAAAATTTTGTCATCCATTTTATAATGAAAATACCGCTGGCCATCTTCAACCCATTCCTTCTCCAAATACCCAGGTGCAATAGCTATTTGGTCTTCACTAGTACTAACAATAGCTTCAAAATCTATCCAATCGGCTTCATTTGATATATATGTATTTTGAAGCGCTTCTTCGTCAAAAGGAGATTTCATGCGTTCTTTGAAAGGCAAATCGTATTTTTCTCTCAATTTAGCATTGCTTATTTCATACCTCTCTTGGTATCCAAAACTTGGAAACTTATTATTGTTTATAAATGTTCCATTAAACCTTACCGGCGAATTATTTCTCAACCAAGTGTTAGGTTTATTTTTCATTTCAAAGCTGAAAATCAGTTCTTCACCTGGAGCCAGCGCTTCAGTTAAGTGAATGACCTTAAATTCGTAATCTTCATTTTCTAGAGATACTGAAAATTCTTTTGAAAAATCAAAATCCAAAACATCATCTTTGCTTAAATTCACCCAAAGAGAATCTATAGGTTGATTGGTTTTATTAGTCAAGGTAAACTTTCCTTTGGCATGGTAATCTCTAGTTTTTGGGAACAAGTCTAATTCAATTTTAGATGCTGTGATACGTGGGTGCTTCATTTGATTATAAGTACCAAAATCTCGTTCATAAGCAACCCGTTGAAGTTCTCTTTCTTTGCCGGAATAGCGTTCATTCTCTACATTATTTACGTAATAAATGTAACTTCCAATAGCTAAGAAAGTTATGAAACTTGATGTTATTAGTGAAATTCTTGCTACAGAAAAACGCTCTTTAAAAACGGCTAATCGTTCACTTACATCTACGGTTAAGCCTCTTCTATAAAACAACGAAGCTAAAACCATAAAAACAACCCCAAGTAAAATCCAATAGAATTTATAGACTAAATACCTTGTTAATCCGCTACCGTAGGCATCCATATCTGAATAGGAAATTCCAGAGATTTCTCCAAAATTAAATATAGCTTGTTCAATTCCAAAACTTGGAAAGAACTCTAGTAAAATACTAAAGGCTAATAAGCTTACAAAACCAATTACATAATTTTTAATTAAGCTATGAATGAAAAAAGCCAGCATTGTCCAAGCGATCCAATTAGGGAAATCGATGATGAAGTAATTAAAGAAATAAAGTCCGATTTCAAAATCATAAAAACCATTATAGGCCTGAAAACCAACGGATATTAAGATAGTTGATACATATATTGTGGCAATCATCAACAATATAGCGGTAAATTTAGAAAGCATAAACACCCATGAAGGTTGAGCTGTTGCATCTAGCAATTGATGCATTTTTGTAATATTACCTCGGTGAATAAGCATTCCTGAAAACAGGAAAACAAGAATCATTAAGAACAAACCTAAAATTGAACTACCCAAATTGAGCATGATTCTAGTTACAGGAAGAGTTTTAGTACTAAAAATTGAAAACCCTTCGTTTAAAACCAAGAATAAAACTAATAGTGAAACCACATAAATGCTAATAAAAGCCCAGTTTTTTAAAATGTACTTGAGATCAAAAAAAGCATGTTTAACAACTAATTTCCATAAGCTTAAGGCAGAAAAATCTAGATTAACTTTAGGAAGTTGAGCCATTTTATAGCCCCCAAAATTTCTTTTAACTTCTCTTTTTTTCTTGGCTTTAAAAAGTTTTAAGCTAGGAGCTGTATGCTGAAAATTGAAACGATTATAAACCAACGCAAATATCAACGTACTAATTCCTAACCACAAAAGACGGTTGTAAAGTATAAATCCTTCAAAAGGAATTAATTGTGTGTTTTGCTCTTCAACTGTCCAATATTCAGTTTCATAACTTACGGCATTCATTCCTAAGGGATCTAAAAGAGCACCAATGTATTTTGTGTCTAACTCACCCATGTAACTCCCAGCTAATCCTTGAAGTACAATTAATATGAGTACTACAATAAAGCCAACAAAAATATTTCTTGAAAAGGTTACCACTCCAAATACTACCGAACCAAAGAAAATAAAATTGGGTATAATAAGTAGTAAGAAAGGTTGAATATAGTGAACTAAGTTAAAATCGTTTAATAAATCTTTATTTACTCCAGGCAAATAAGACGCTACAATTATACCAAGTAAACTTATGAGTACAATAAGAAGCGACATCAATAAGCTACTGCAAAATTTAGCAAGTAAGTATTGAGATTTTGTAAAAGGATAAGAAAATAAAACCTGATACATATCAGATTTATAATCCTTATAAATTGAGTTTCCAATAATTGAAGGAAGCAAAAAATAAATGATAAAGGCTATACCAGAAAGCAATCCACCAATAGCTATAGGCGAATTCATCTTTGATATACCCACAACACTTACTGTTGAACTATCAAAAAGTCCAAGGGCAATTCCCATAACAAATATGGAAAGCACGAAAATGATGGCCATATAGGTATAAAGTAAATAACTTTTTAACCAATAAGCCGTTTCAAATTTAAATATTTTAGCAAACATAATTTATGTGTTTGGTTGAAGGCTTGGTTCATCTTGTTTTAAGTGTACAAAATACACGTCATTCAAATCAGCTTGAACTGATTGGAAATTTTCGTTGGGTTTTTCTTCTGAAAAAACACGTACATTTAAACTGTTATCTTGATTAAAACTAGAAGAAATTACGTTTAATTCTTTACTTAGTTGCTCCTCTCCCTCTCTATTGGTAATGGTTGTCCATATTTTCCCATGAAGCGTTTCAACTGCATTTTTAGGGTTCATTTTGCTTAAAATTTTCCCCCCGTTAAGTATAGCCATATCGGTACATAATTCTTTTACGTCATCTACAATATGCGTAGAAAGAATGACAATGTTATTGGTTCCAATTTCACGAAGTACATTCAAAAATCGATGTCTTTCAGCTGGATCCAATCCAGCGGTAGGTTCATCAACAATAATTAGTTTAGGATTATTAAGCAATAATTGAGCAATTCCAAAACGTTGTTTCATTCCTCCTGAATAACCTGCTACATGTTTGTCTTTCACATCAGTAAGATTAGTAACTTCAAGGGCATAATCAACAATTTTCTTCTTCTCCGTTTTATTTCCAACACCCTTTAAATCGGCAAAATAATGTAGTAATTTTTCGGCAGACATTTTAGGGTAAACTCCAAATTGTTGAGGTAAATAACCAAGTACTTTTCGCAACTCCATTTTTTGTTTTAAGATATTGATATCTCCTAGAAAAAGTTCTCCTTCATCAGGTTTCTGCAAGGTGGCAATTGTTCTCATTAAAGTAGATTTACCAGCTCCATTAGGGCCTAGCAAACCAAACATGCCTTGTTCAATTGTTAAGTCGATATGGTCTAAAGCTTTTACTCCGTTTGGATAAGTTTTAGTAACATTTTTAAGTGCTAATTTCATGTTTTCTTTTGGGGTTAAGATTAATTAACTTGTAAGTAGATTAATTTCTTAGTTTGTTACATTTTTTTTCAAAGTATTTTTTTTTATCTTTACATTACTTTCAAAAGCTTTTAAGTTATGAGATTTTCAGTTTTTTATAGATACTTTACCCTCTTATTTCTTTCAAAAGCTCAAAATTTTGAAAAACAGGTTCAATAAAAATAGTATTTAAATTTATTAAGTAAAGGTTAAATGGGGTCTAATAGTAAAAAATCTAAAGGAGAGTATGAATTTAAGAAATTAAAAGAATTGAACTTAAAGTATGCGAATGATCCTGAGTTCCGAGAGACGGTCCGTAATCAAAACCGAGAGCGTTACCAAAAAGACCCTTCCTACCGAAAAAAAACCTTAGAACGTTCTAAAAACAGGTACCATAATGATCCTGTTTACCGAAAAGCCACAATTGAGCGAGCGAAAGAGCGCTACAGGAAAAATAAATTAAATAAAGAAAGTGAATAATTGAATGTTTTGATAACTGATTATTTAGTTGGTTTTATGTTTGGTTTTGAAGGTTATAGTTTCACTTAGCAATCCTCCATTTCAACTATATTTATTTGAATTATTTGCTTTTACATCATTTAAAATTACCAGAATAAAACGCCCTTTCCTCACTGTCTAAAATCTATCAGGCAGAAGCTACACTTAAAATCATTCTTCTCTCTTTAGGAGCTCTGTACACGAGTGTTTCATCACAAAAAGAAACTATAACTAGTGCAATGCTTTTTTCCAATTAATATCTAATAACTGGTGTTCATTTCAAACTGATTAACTATTAAAATACAGTTTTACGCTTTTCATCATCTGTTAGTTGCTTGTGCAAATTTACTGCCGTTTCAGCTTCCTTTAAAAACACAGCGATTTCAGCCTAGGTATGAGCTTTAAATGTAGCTATTTCTTTTTGGTTGTAAAGGTTGATTAATTGGAACATGCCTAATATTATTTAAGCGAAAAGTAAGAAAAAGTAAAGCATTCGAGCTTGTAAAAAAATTAAAGAAAATTGAGGTTTATATCACTCCCCTCTTCTGTAAAATAAACAACAGCACAATGGGTATGGCCAATAAAATAACCATATACAAACTTTGTTCAATAATACTAGGTTGTAGCAAAATAGTAAAAAAATAGCCTCCCATTGCACCTCCAAAATGGGCATCATGACCAATATTATCGGTCCTGGATTTCATCCCCCAAATGGAATACAATAAATAACCTATTCCAAATACATACGCAGGAATCGGAATAATAAAAAACAAACCTAACATCATATCGGGTTGGAGCAAAATGGCTGAATACAAAATTCCCATTACCGCTCCACTAGCTCCAACAGCCTGGTATTGAGGTTCATCTTTATGAAATTGATAGGACAAGAAATTCCCCAACAATAAACTCGCAAAATATACTAACAGAAAGCCAAAAGGACCTAGTGCCTGACTTACAATGCCACCAAAAAAATATAGCGTTAGCATATTGACTAGCAAGTGAGTGGTATCTATATGAAGAAATCCAGAAGAAATAAAGGCTATTTTATTTCCTCGATTAATGGCTTCTATATTAAACTTATACTTTTGGAAAAAACCGTAATCTTGAAAGCCTTTATAAGAAAAGAGCACATTTGCTGCTATGATAATTAAAGTTAATAAATCAATGCCAGGCATAAATAAAATTTTGTGTTCAAATTTAGGCTTTTAATCCGAGATATTCATTCAAAAAACATTCTCATCTTATTACCTCTGAGAAAAACTAGAATTCTCGTACCTAAAACACATCTAAATACAATTAGTTCGACTAATTCTTTACCTTACTATTATACAAAGCGACCCTACATTTACATTTAGACAGATATGAGTTGTAAAAATAGAGACTAAATTGAAAAGTTCTAAAAATATAGTTGAAAAAGCTCTCAGGCTTAAGCTTACAAAAACCGATTAATTTTACTTACTTTTGAAAAAAAATTAAACGATTGAATGCACTAATATTTTACCTCGTATATCCTATATTATGGCTTATTTCAAAGCTACCTTTTAAGGCTATTTATGTATTTTCTGATGCTGTTTTTGTGCTGATTTATCACGTTTTTGGCTTCCGAAAAAAAGTAGTGAGAAGTAATTTAAAATTATGCTTCCCAGAAAAATCTGAAGCTGAATTAAAATCAATTGAAGTTAAATTTTACCATCATCTCTGTGACATCTTCCTTGAGATGATTAAAACCCTTGACCTAGCACCAGAAGATTTGAAAGAGCGATTTATCATTACTAATCCAGAGGCAATTAAAGAAATTGACCACAGCGGTAAAAGCGCCATAGTAATGTGTGCTCATTATGCAAGTTACGAGTGGATAACAGCAATTAAAACCTACGATGCCGATTTAAAGGCTTTTGGAATTTATAAGAAAATAAAGAATCCATATTTTGATAATATGGTGAAGAAAATAAGAACTCGCTTTAATACTGATATTATTGACAAAAACGAAGCTACCAGAACAATGCTTAGAAACAAAGTTAATCATATAGGAGGTTACTATGGAATGGTGGCTGACCAATCTCCTAAAGCCGCTAAAATAACGTATTGGGGAAAATTTATGGGGCAAGAAACGCCTATGTTCGTAGGTTCTGAAATTATGGCTAAACGACTAGATTTTAGTGTGTATTATTTCAAAATAGATAAAGTAAAACGAGGTGTTTATCAAGCTGAATTAGTTAAATTAGCTGAAAACTCAAAATCCGTAGAGAATTTTAAAATCACTGATCAGTATTTTGAATTAGTTGAAGCGCAAATAAGAAAAGCACCCGAATTTTACTTTTGGATTCATAAGCGCTGGAAACATAAAAAAGAGAATTTTCAATAAGATTTATTTCAACAATGAAAAAGAACATTGCAATTGCCATGGGAGGATACTCCACCGAATTTGAGATTTCAATCAAAAGTGGAGAGACCGTTTACAAGAATATAGACACCAATCAGTTTGAGCCATACCGGGTTCATATTTCCAAAGAAAATTGGTGGCTGGTTGATGATCATGGAAGTAAACACCTGATTGATAAATCTGATTTTACAGCTAATGTAAATAATGAACTCATTCAATTTGATGCTGTTTTTAATACAATACACGGAACTCCTGGCGAAGATGGCTTGCTACAAGCTTACTTAAACGTGATAGGAATTCCGCAAACAGCTTGCGATTTTTACGAAGCAGCACTTACATTCAATAAACGTGATTGCATTTCTGTACTTCAAGCCTACGGAATTAAAACAGCTAAAAACTACTTTGTAAATCAAGGAGATGAAATTATACCAGAAGAAATTGTGCAAAAAGTTGGCTTACCTTGCTTTGTAAAAGCCAATAGGGCTGGTAGTAGCTTTGGAATTTCAAAAGTTAAAAAGATAGAGGACTTAGAAGAGGCCATTAACAACTCATTTAAAGAAGATGAGCAGGTAATTATTGAGTCTTTTCTTGACGGAAGAGAGGTTTCTGTAGGGGTTATTAATTATAAAGGCGAAGCTACCGCTTTACCTGTTACTGAAATTATTTCTGAAAATGAATTCTTTGATTACGATGCTAAATACTTAGGAAAATCGAAAGAAATTACGCCTGCTCAACTTACTGAAAAACAAACCAATGAAGTTCAACAAGAGGCAATGAAAGTTTTTAAGGTACTAAACCTGAAAGGTTTTACTCGTGCTGAGTTTATTTTTCATAATAATCAACCTCACTTTTTAGAAGTCAATACCTGTCCAGGCTTAACTGAAGCTAGTTTATTACCACAACAAGCAGAAGCCGCAGGAATCCAGCTTCAAGATTTGTTTACTGAAGCAATTAATGCGTGTTTTAAAAATTAAAGAAGTTTAAATTTTCATACCTTTGAAAAAATAGAATTACCATGAAAAAAGCTGTATTTCCTGGGTCTTTTGATCCAATTACAAATGGACATCTTGATATTATCCTACGCGGACTTACTCTTTTTGATGAGATTATTTTGGCTATTGGAGTTAATGCTGAAAAAAAATACATGTTTAGTTTAGAAGAACGAAAAGCTTTTTTAGAAGAAACTTTTAAAGGCGAAAAAAAAATAAAAGTTACAACTTACCAAGGCTTAACAGTTGATTATTGTAAAAAAATGAAGGCTAAATTTATTTTAAGAGGCTTGAGAAATCCAGCCGATTTTGAATTTGAAAAAGCCATTGCCCATACCAATCGTAAGTTAGAAAAAATTGAAACAGTATTTTTGCTTACCTCCTCTGGTAAAAGCTATATTTCTTCTTCTATTGTAAGAGATGTAATTAGAAATAATGGCGATTATACTTCGCTTGTTCCTGATGCTGTGCGGGTTTAGATTATATTTTTAAAATATGCGACTCCTAGCGGAGTCGTGTTTTTTTGTGGATGATGTTTTTTCTATATACATCCAAATCCGCTGGATTCGGTGCCTTTAGATTTTAATAAAACAATCCCTAACATAGACTTTGTGGAGATTAATTAACAGAGTATCAAAAATTTGACTTAGACTCCGTAGGAGTCAAATGTCTATAGAAAACAGATTGAACAATAGAACATAACGACCCCAGAGGGGTCGAACATCTAAAGGCAATTTCTAATTATTTTAAAAATAAAAAAGAGGAATCAATAAGGAAGTCAAAACCCAAAAAATCAAATTCAACCCCACTCCCACTTTAAAAAAGTCCTTAAATTTATAATTCCCAGAAGCATATACCATGGTGTTAGTTTGGTAACCAATAGGTGTCATAAAAGTTGCTGAGGCAGCAATCATAACAGTGATTAAAAACGGAAGTGCTTCCATTCCTAAGCTGGAAGCTACAGCAATAGCAATAGGTGTCATTAAAGCTGCTGATGCGTTATTAGACATTAACTCAGTGAGCAAAGAAGTAGCTAAATACAAACCAGAAATTACTGCAACTAAGCCCCAATCTCCTAGACCATGAATAATATACTCGCCTATTTTTGTGGCTAAACCTGTATTATTCATGGCCGTTCCTAAACTTAATGCACAAGCTAAAAGAAAAACAATACTCCAATTCACAGATTGGTAGATTTCTTTCATGTTCATCACTTTAAACAAGGCTAAAATTACTACAGAAGAAATAGCTCCAATCATGATGTCTATCCATCCAAAACTTGCTGAAGTAACCATGAGCAAAAGCAAACCAAGAACAATCCAAAAGTTTTTTTGATTAAAGCTGGTGATAAGGTCTTCAGATAGTAATAAAAAGGGTGCGTTTTTCTGAGTTTCATAAGACTTTAATTGGTCTAAGTAATGCGATTTTACTTCAGCAAGTATCACATCTCCAGCTTTTAAATCGACTTCATATAAATCCTGATTTAAAATTTCATCCCGATGTTTAATGGCTAGTGGAATTGCTCTATAACGTCTTCTAAAATCAACTTCTTTAAGGGTTTTATCTTGAATAGGTGAATTCGAAGTTATGACTAATTCTACAATTGAAGTTTTGTTATCTTTAAAGTTGGAATCGCCTATCTGAATGACATCTTTTACCAAAATTTTCACTTCGTCTTTTAAGGCTTTAATTTTGTCAACATCACATCTTAGCTTTAGTAAATCGCCTTCAAATAAGACGAAATCTCCTGAAGGTTGATCAATTTTAGTTTGTTCTCTACGCACTTCAATAACATCAATATCTAAATCTTTCACTAAATCGGTATCCATAATAGATTGACCAATAATGGAGGAGTTTTCAAGAATTTGGATTTGTGTGATGTAAGTACGGTTGTTTTCAGTAGGTGAAAAATTACTTTTTTGATTGCGCTCTGGCAAGAGTTTTTTACCTATAAAGCTCATGTATAAGACACCAACAATAAGAAGAATTACACCAATTTTAGACATTTCAAACATTCCAATAGAGGCTAATCCTTCTTTTTCGGCTATTCCACTTACCAAAATATTAGTTGATGTTCCAATTAAAGTACACATTCCACCAAAGATGGAAGCAAATGATAAAGGAATTAGCATTTTTGAAGGATCTATTTTAGCACGGTGTCCAAGTTGAATTACCACAGGAATAAACATAGCTACAACTGGTGTATTATTGATAAAAGCTGAAATAACAGCAATAAACACCATCATTAAAATCAAACCGACATTACTATTATCTTTAAATTTTTTGGACAAACGCTGTGTAAGCACTTGAAGCGCACCAGTTTTCAGCAAGGCTTCACTTAAAACAAACATGAAAGCAACAGTAATGGTTGCCTTATTACTAAACCCAGCTACTCCCTCCTCTGCTGAAATTACCCCAGTAAAAACGAGCAAAAGCATAATGATGATGGCACTTAAGTCAACAGGAATTTTTTCTGTGGCAAAAAGTATAATAGCCAAAATTATTATTGCTATCGTAATAAAACTTGCTGAAATCATTTTGCAAATATATAAAGTCTATCAAATTAGTAGAGATTAAATCTAAAAAAAATCGAATGATCGATTTTTTTTATTCTCTTGCGTAATCGTCTTGTATTCGTATAATATCGTCTTCTCCAAAATAAGAACCGTATTGAACTTCTACAAAAGTAAGTAGTTCTTTTCCTGGGTTTTTGATTCGGTGTTTAGCTCCTTGGGGAATTTTTATAACTTCTCCTGGATAGAGAAAATGTTCTTCATCATCTAAAATCACCAATGCTTCACCACTAATAATAGTCCAAACTTCAGAGCGATGATGATGATATTGATACGATAAACGTTGATTAGGATTAACCTCAATGCGCTTAACTTTATGTGTTTTCTTGTCTTCTAAGACATAATATTTCCCCCAGGGTCGTTCTCCTACTTCCATATATTTTAAATTAATCCGAACTTACGAATTTAGTAAATAAAATTAAAAAGATATATCAACTTACTGTAAACTTTTTAAACTTGATTCAAGGGTTTCAAGTTTAGCTAAGGCATCAGATTTTTTCTTTTTTTCTAATGCTACTACTTTTTCTGGAGCATTATTGACAAATCTCTCATTGCCTAATTTTTTTTCAACCGAATTCAAGAAGCCATTTAAATATTTAATTTCTTCGTTGATTTTTTCAATTTCCTCTTCAAGGTTAATGGCGCCTTTAAGCGGAATAAAATACTCATTGGCTCCTACCCTATACGCCAAAGCACCTTCAACCGAAGTTTCTGTATATTCTAGCTGAGAAATATTACCGAGCTTTTTAATTAAATCATCCAAGCCTTTTGATTGATTTTCATTGTTAATTACAAATAAATCAATGCTATCTTTAAATGAAATATTCTTTTCTTTTCGAACGTTTCTTATGCCTGAAACCACTTCTTTCATAAAATCAAAAGCTTGAATTTCTGTTTGCTGAAAAGATTTTTTCTCTGGCCACTGATTAACAACCAAGGCCTCTTCTTTGTTTCTTTCAGCAATGTGTTGCCAGATTTCTTCAGTAACAAAAGGCATAAATGGGTGTAAAAGTCTCAGGTTATCTTCAAAAAGTGAAATAACTCTTTGTAAGGTGTTAGCATCTATTTTCTCTCCATAATTTGGTTTGATGATTTCCAACAACCACGAACAGAAATCGTCCCAAACTAATTTATAAGAAGCCATCAAAGCATCTGAAATTCTATATTTAGAAAAATGGTCATCTACTTCTTCCAATACTTGTTGAAATCTTGACGCATACCAATCTAAGCCTTCTTTAGCGTAACTAGGTGTAGGCAAGCTTTCATCAACTTCCCATCCTTTAATCAGTCTGAAAGCATTCCAAATTTTATTAGCAAAACCTTTACCTTGTTGACAAAGGGCTTCATCAAAAAGTAAGTCGTTTCCAGCGGCACTACTTAACAACAGGCCTACACGCACACCATCCGCTCCAAAATCTTCAATTAGTTGTAAAGCGTCTGGCGAGTTACCAAGTGACTTAGACATTTTACGGCCCTGTTTATCTCTTACTAAACCAGTTAAATACACATTTTCAAAAGGTTTTTGTTCTGTGTATTCATAACCAGCCATAATCATTCGAGCTACCCAGAAAAACAAAATATCTGGTCCAGTAACTAAGTCTTTAGTAGGATAATAATATTTAAACTCTTCGTTTTCAGGCTCATTAATTCCATTAAAAACACTCATTGGCCATAACCAGGAAGAAAACCATGTATCTAAAACATCCTCTTCTTGGTGAAGTTCGGCTAAGCTAAGTGACGAATTTCCTGTTTTTTCGATGGCTTTAGCTAAAGCTTCTTCTTCATTTTTAGCAACCACAAACTCATTTTTACCTTCTCCTATATACCAAGCAGGAATTCTGTGTCCCCACCATAATTGTCTAGAAATATTCCAATCTCTTATATTTTCCATCCAGTGTTTATAGGTATTTTCAAACTTTTTAGGAAAAAGTTTAATAGCTTCATCTTTCAAAACTGCATCAATAGCAGGTTGAGCTAAATCTTGCATCGTTAAAAACCATTGATCAGATAATCTTGGTTCAATCACAGCCCCTGTACGTTCTGAAGTCCCTACTTTATTCAAGTGATTTTCAGTTTTTACCAAAAATCCTTTTTCTTTCAATTCATTAGCAAATGCTTTTCTTGCTTCAAAACGGTCTTGACCTTGGTAATGTAATCCAAAAGCATTTAAAGTAGCATCTTCATTAAAAATATCGATTACCTCTAGTTGGTGTTTATCTCCAAGGTTTTTATCATTTTCATCATGCGCTGGGGTAACTTTTAAGCAACCTGTTCCAAATTCAAGGTCCACATATTCATCTTGAATAATCGGTATTTTTCTTCCCACTACAGGAACTATGGCATGTTTTCCTTTTAAATGTTGATAACGTTCATCTTCTGGATGAATACAAATTGCGGTATCTCCAAAAATAGTTTCTGGGCGTGTTGTAGCAATGGTTAAAAATTCTTCTGAATCTTCAATAGCATAATTGATATAATATAAGTTGCCATTTTTTTCTTGGTAAACAATTTCTTCATCAGAAAGTGTTGTTTTGGCCTCAGGATCCCAATTCACCATTCGGTGACCGCGGTAAATTTTTCCTTTTTCATATAAATCAACAAACGAATGAATTACTGAAGTGTATAAATCATCATCCATGGTAAACTTCACCCGGTTCCAATCGCAAGAAGCTCCTAATTTCTTAAGTTGATCAAGGATTTTTCCTCCATAATTGTGTGTCCAATCCCAAGCGTGTTTTAGGAATTCTTCCCTAGAAATAGAAGACTTATCAATTCCTTCGGCTTTTAATTTAGCAACTACTTTAGCTTCTGTAGCAATAGAAGCGTGATCGGTTCCAGGAACCCAACATGCATTGAAACCCTGTAAACGCGATCTTCTAATCAACACATCTTGAATAGTGTTGTTCAACATGTGTCCCATGTGAAGTATTCCCGTTACATTTGGTGGTGGGATGACGATGGTGTAAGCTGGTTTGTCGTTGACTTCAGAATTGAAAAAACCTTGTTCTAACCAGAATTGATACCACTTATCCTCTACTTCTTTTGCATTATACTTTGTTGCTAAAGCCATTGAATTTATATTTTTGAAGTCGCAAAAATACCAATTAGCGTTGGATTGTACAATTTTATGGGCAAAGCTTTAGGCAGGTAAAGTGTTTTTGAAATTGTTTTAGTATGAACCTGAGAGAGGAAAGTAATAAATTTTTAGGTATAATGGTAATATTGAAATACTTTGTGAACCAATTCAAAGAAAACAGTTATTAAATAGCTCCTTTTGAGCATGAAATTTTTCTAACATGTTCACTTCAATATTTCAACTTAATGCTGTATAAGATAGTTAAAAAACGTCTAGCAGTTGTAAATAAATCCAACTGATATAGCTTTTTTTAATTGAATTTCATTTTTTGTTTCCTGCCTATGAATAGGTATAAAATTGATCCTAAAATTGGAACGAATAAGATTGTTAAAATCCAAATAACCTTGTCATTTTTTCTAAATGAGCTTTTTAAAAGGTCAACTAAAGAGAATGCCCATAATAGAATTGAACTGACTAAAAATACTTGCCAAAGAATAATCCAATAAGATGTATTTATTAATTC
>SL_7KL_010_BRINEDRAFT_10000348_pt1 | contig 21698 bp, 16 predicted proteins | sample SodLak_010_BRINE_FD_10663 | JGI IMG/M metagenome (IMG submission 10663)
AGTCTATTTAGGAATACTTCACATGTGAAGTATTCCTAAATATTCCTAAGTTGTTAACCTGCATAAGAAGACACCCAGACACACTACTTGGTTAAGTACCTCGAAAAGCAGATTAGTTCCACACAAAAAGAGATCGAAGAGCTGATTGAACTCACCAAACCCATTTCACTCGATAACTCCATTGGCAGATTGTCAAGAATGGACGCCATCAATAATAAAACCATCAATGAAAAAGCGCTGCGTGATAAAAAGAAAATCCTTCAAAAGCTTGAAAGAGCTATTGATCGTCATGAAGATGGTAAATTAGGCAAATGCCTGAAGTGCGGTGATGAAATCCCATTCGGCAGATTGAAAATCATGCCCTACACAACCCGTTGTGTGAAGTGTGCAAATCGACCCTAAGACCCCGGTATATTCTCTTCTTTCATTTCCATATAGATTCGCTGTTTTACGGCATCAGCGATAAATGAAATGCCGGCATTCAGCGATGCGATTCCGATAAGTCCTATCCAGAACCAGAGAGCCATGTGAGCTAAATCGAACTCAGCGGGACTGTTACTTTTTATAATTGTGGCTTCTGCAATCAAGTTCACAGCCAGACCGACGAGCATAACTCCGATGATTGAGTGTCTCCACCATTTCTTTTTATAGGTCATAGAGTACGTTTATTTTAAAATTATACCCAATTAAGGTTCAACTGCTCATTAATCGTTCCTCCTCTGCAATAAGAACTGAAAAATGACTATTGGAAAGTACTCTACTGGCATAAAATATTTACCCCTCCATAATTCTCAAACTAAATTATTTATCAGGTCTATTTAGATTTCAAAAGCAATTACAGACAATAAGTTATGGATACTTTTACCTGAAATACTTCACTATCTTAAATCATTATCGCAACGTAATTTCACAAAACTACCATAACATATTATGATTAATGTAATCCAAGTTGGAATTGGCGCTCTCGGCCAACAAGTACTTCAATATCTTTCTGAGAGGGACGGAGTTAACGTAGTAGGTGTTGTTGATCTTAACCCGGACTTAATTGGAAAGGATATCAGCGAAATAGTTAAAACAGAGACCACAGGTGTTGTTGTATATAAGTCTTTGGAAGAAGCTAAATCTAAAGCAAAAGAAAAACCTGAAGTTGCTGTACTTACTACCGTATCATCCATCGAAAAGTTGGTTGGACAGGTTGAAGAAGCAGCGAAGTCAGGACTTCACGTTGTTTCTACCTGTGAAGAATTAACATTTCCATGGAAACAGCATCCTAATGCAGCAGAGAAAATCGACTCCATCTGCAAAGAATATGGTGTTTCCTGCTTGGGTACTGGAATCAATCCCGGCTTTTTGATGGATTACCTCCCATCAGCCTTTACTTCAGTTTGCCAGCGAGTTGACTCTATTACTGTTGAGCGAGTCCAGGATGCATCTGTTCGAAGAATCCCATTCCAGCAAAAAATTGGAGCTGCACTCTCGCATGATGAGTTTCAAGCTAAAAAAGATAACGGCACCCTGCGCCACGTTGGACTGCCGGAATCGGTTGATCTGATTGCTCAGGCCATGGGCTGGGATCTGGATGAAAACCGTGAGACATTGGAACCTGTAATTGCGAAAGAGAAGATCACAAACGGGTATAAGCCTATTGAGAAAGGAAATCCCGCAGGTGTTGAGCAGGTCGGCTCGGGCTTCGTAAATGGTAATGAAGTGATCAAACTCGTTTTCCGCGCTGCTGTAGGTGAGGAGAAGTCCTATGATAAAATCATCATCAAGGGCCTGCCTAATATTACAACCGAAATTGATGGTGGCCTCAATGGTGATGTTGCCACCTGTGCTATAACCGTGAATGCAGTTCGATCTGTTGTTGGATCAGTCCCCGGCTTGAAAACCATGCTGGATGTTCCCGTTCCTGCCTATTTTTCTAAGGTTTAAAGAGATTCCCGTCAGACCGCTCCACGCGGTCAGACGGGTGTTTTTACCCTGTACAGACATGGTATTTCTGTCCGGTTAAAGTTGATTAATTGGCTCGAAATCCGCTAGTCGTCAAATTTTTGATTTGATGATTCTTAGAAATACCGTGTCTTTGGTTGCCGGTGTTTCCACGGTGATAATTCCCGCTCTCGCGGGTTAAACCTATTAATCGGTTTCTCAAAGATCATTTAGGTGAGGCGCGCTGAAATGTTTGAAATCAAATCTGAGAATCATCGCCTCTGCACATGGGAGTTTCCAAACCATGCCCTCTCTTCGGCGAATGTCTTTTTCCGCATTATTACCCCGGGCTCACGCCCGAGACTATTATCGGTCGCTCCTTCGGAGCTGGTAGAGTCAGGGCAGCTCTAATATTTATGGATCAAACCCCATCAGACCGCTACACGCGGTCAGACGGGTGTTTTTTTACTCAAAGCTCAAGGCTCACATCTCAAGACTAATCACGGATTGGTAAACACATACGTAAGCACGTTTGCGCCAAATTGAAGTGCTTTTCTTGTAATCTCATCCGGATTATCGTGTTCGTCGTACGCCCAGCCGTCACTGGGATTGGACTCGTAAGTGTAGAGAATGACCATCCGTCCATTTCGATAGACTGCAAAAGCCTGTGGCGGCTTCCCGTCGTGTTCATGCACCTTCGGCGGTCTTCCTTCAGGAAAGGGATAAACTATATTGTAAACAGGGTGATTGGCCGGCAACTCAAAAAGCTCTTCATCGGGAAAGATGCGCTGCAGAAGCGGCCTCACATATTGATCCATTCCGTAATCGTCATCCACCATCAGGAATCCCCCGTTCTCCAGGTATCTGCGAAGGTTCTCCATTTCTGAATTGTTCAGCGTAATATTGCCATGACCTGTGGCAAAAAGAAGCGGGTAGTTAAAAATATCCCGGCTGCCGATTTGAACATCATCATATCTTGATTTTACGTTTACCGGCAGATTTGAATTAACATATTGAATCAGGTTTGTCAACGCTGAAGGAGAGCTGTACCAGTCACCTCCTCCCTGATATTGTACCCTTGCAATTGCAAACTCATCCTGAGCAGCGGCAGGTTCAGTTAACAAGCCAAACCAGATGAAAGGCATCAATAAGATCAGAATTCTGTTTTTCACGTCCTCATTTTTTAGTTAAACACGAATAGGTAACGGACTGAATAATATATTCTTTCCCGGTAAATTATAATATCCCCTGAGTTGAGGAGTACGCAACCACAGCGGCCAACACCCACAAATAGTAAGAGAAAACTCTGAACTGAGCTTTGTAGAGCAGATGAATCACAATTTTGAGGGCAAATATTCCAACTACTGCTGAAACAACAAACGCGGTAAAAAGTACCGAAGCGCTTAGTGTTAACTCTCCGAGCATGAACACCTCAATGCCCTGCAGAAGTGAGGCTCCAAGAATAGTGGGTATAGCTATAAAGAAACTGTACTCTGCTGCACACTTTCTCTGCATACCCGCAAAAAGCGCAAAAGCAATCGTCATCCCGCTACGGCTTAACCCGGGCATGAGCGCCAGTGCCTGAGCTGCTCCTATAATAATCGCTACTCCGATACCGATCTCTCTCAAACCCAGTTTACGCGGTGGCAGTTTATCAGTCCACCAAAGAATGATCCCGGTAATGGTTAGCGTACCGCTGATAATAAGCGGGTTGGCAAAAACGTGTTCAAACATCGCTTTTAGCGGAAAGCCAATCGCCCCGGTCACAAATACAGAAAACAGGCCCAAAAAAGTCAGTTTAAGATATAGTTGCCCCGATGGAGTCCGGTCGCCGGTTTTCAGTTCATAAAGACCGGCAAAAGTAGATCTCAAATATTTTGAAAGGCTTTCCCGAAACACCCATGCAATAGAAATGAGTGTTCCAACATGAACTATAAGATCAAAAAGAATCATCTCCGGAGAATCGGGATCCGGAATATGAACACCCTGACTGATGAGTAGATGCTGTGTTAAGGCCAGATGACTTGTAGAGCTGACAGGAAAAAACATAAATATTCCCTGTATGATGCCCAATAAAATTGCTACCCAAATGGCCATTTAATACGTTTTTGGTTTTCGCACTGTTTCAGATTTTGAATCAGCGTGGATGATAGCAATTATATGACGAAAAAATTAAACTGTTCATCACATAATTCTTATCGACAGGTAATTCTTCTTACTATATTATTCTTGTTACCTTCGGTTACAGCAAATACAAGTGATAAAAAATGTTAAACATAGTTTCTGAGAAAACTTAACAACTTTAGAAAAGGTATTTTTTTCACTTTTAAACTTACGAAACCCAGTACAGCACCTAACTCTTTGGGCCACATTTTATGACCCGTATTATCCTCTCTCAAATATTTGTGTTTCCGGTTCTGTTAATAATGCTGTTAGCCCAGAATCACCCGGTACCCGCACAATCTATTGAGATACAACTCCATCAGGTAGAAGAGCTCTCCGAACAATTCAGCCCTTACTGGCAACAGTTTGAAAACCGGCTAGAGTACAATACTCTTGGCGAGCAGGCTGAAACTGCCCGTCTGAACCCATCTATAGCGTATGATCTTGAGTTCCTAGATGATGGATCTCAGTCTGAGTATGAACATAATCTATACCTGCAGAAAGCGTTTCGAACACCCGGTCACTACCGGAACCTGAAGGAGCGCAGGGATGCCCGAATTCAGCTTCTTCAATATAATCTCAGCAGCGAACGCGACGAATGGTTATCGGCAACGCGCTTTGGCTTTATCCGGATTTTACTTGGTAAACGGGAAATTGAGATACTTGATGATATAAAATCCCGGATTACCGGCCTGACAGAAGCATCAACAGCAAGAGCAGAAACCGGTGAAGAGTCACTTCTTTATGACCAACTGCTTCAAATGAGCCAATATCAGCTTCAGACGCGAATTGAAGAACGAAAAGTCGAAATTGACAGGCTTGTTGTGTTATGGCGAAACAGAATGGGTTTTCATGAACAGACTGAAATTATCTTTTCAGGTGATATAGATGACATTGCTTTACAACTGCCCGGTAAACAGGACTTGCTCACCTTTTTAGAGCTCTCTCCCTTACTCAGGGGGTATCAGCAAGCTGTAGATGCCGCGGCTCTTGAAGAGTCTGTTGCCCGCAGTGCACGCATCCCCTCCATTGAACTAACTGCCGGTTATAAGCAGCTTAATCCTAACTGGCGAGGTTTCCTTTTTGGAATTTCAGTACCGCTGCCTCTATTAAGTGCTAATTCAGAATCCATTTCACAGGCTCAGGCACTGCAACGCATTGAACAGACCCGGCTCGACTTTGTTCAGAAGGAAAAGAATCAGATCACTTTACAGCTGCTTGATGAACTCCGCCACTATGAAAGTACTCTAGACAATTTTCCTGAGTACCTTCACAATAAAGAGACGTTTTTAAATCGGTTAATCTCTTCTTATGAAGAGGGAACTCTCTCTTTAAGTGAATTTCTAAACTCCCTAAACATGATGGCAGACACCTATCAAACCCGGTTCAGCCAGCTTACTGAATACTACGGTATTGCATCAGAACTGGAAGCATTAACAGGCCAAGAATATATCATCCAATAATATAACTTCATGATTTCAGGCAGACTTTTATCATCCCACACATTAATCCTGATTCTTCTGTTTACCGGCCTGATTGCCTGCAATGGGGAAGAATCTAACCATTCAGATCAACACAGCCATTCTGACGATCTTCAAAGACTCACATACTGGGATAATACATTAGAACTTTTTGCTCTATTTGAAGTGCACGAAAATTCAGGCAGAATTGAAGGAGAGCTCTTTTTGTCAGATCACAATCAACCCATACAGATAGAAGATGGTGAAGTTCAATTTATTGAGAATGGCTCTGTTACAGAACAGCAGAATCTTTATATAGAGCAGAAAGGAGTATATCCGTTTGAGCTCTATTTTGGCAACTCAGATGAACCGGATTTAGCCGTTAATTTCCGCCATAACTCAAACGAATATAATATTACTCTGGGAAGTGTAAATCGCTACGAACATATCGAAACCGACTACGATAGCAACGAAGTAGTAGAGCTTGAAAAAACAATGCAGTGGAGAATGTCGGTTACAACTGCAAAAGCGGCATATTACAACATTCCAAACCTGGTATCAGGCACGGGAGTTGTACGGCAAAATCCTGAACATTACCACGAAATCTATTCACCGGTTGACGGCTATATCGACTCCGACAATTTTCATATCAATATGGCACCGGGATCAGCTATAACGGCCGGGCAGCAACTCATAACACTTTCACCTTCATTATCTTCAGAAAACTCATGGACTGAACTTAGATTGGCTTACAACCAGGCATCACAGGCGTATGAGCGGGCCAAACGACTCATTCAAAATAATGCTATCTCATTGCGAGAGTATCAAGAGAGAGAGCGTGAGTATGAAGTAAGAAAAGCCGGATATGAACAATTTCTTAATGGAAATGGCGCCGGCACTACAATTGTGGATGGCGGCAACAACCTCCATCTGATTGCAGCACGTGACGGAGTAATAGCCGAAAGCCATCTCGTTTCGGGACAGGAAATTAAACAAGGTGATCTGCTATTTTCTCTGTTCAACCCTAACCATCTCTGGATTGAAGTATTGGCATACCGGGACGAACTTAATACGCTGAATGAATTTTCGGGATTGGAAATCCTCACATCAAGAAACGAATGGCTTACCCTGAACACACCCGATCTAACTTTTATCAGCCGGGACCTTCGAAGTGATGCCACAGGCAGCCGCTCAAAGGTTATCTTTTCCATTGACAATTTTACAAACAAGCTCTCCATGAATCAGCCCGTCAGGGTTCGTTTGGCGGGAGATGAATCACGAAGTATGGTCTCTATCCCGAATAAAGCCATATTTGATAACGAATCATACAAAGTTGTATTTGTGATGCACTCCGGTGATCAGTTTGAGCGCAGAATTGTTCAAACAGGCTACAGTTACGATGGAAAAACAGCAATTCTTGATGGGCTCAATGCAGATGAACGAGTAGTTACCAATGGGGTTTATCCGCTTCATTTGATGACAGGAAACGTACAAATAGACGACGACCACGATCACTGATCTTATGCTTGATAAACTGATTCAAAAAAGTATACAGGAACGGCTGGCCGTCGTTGTACTTACCATTATTCTTGTTATTGGTGGTTTTTACCTCACAAGAGACATGGCAGTTGATGTCATACCGGACGTTTCTGCCCCTGTAGTAACGGTAATCACAGAAGCCCCCGGAATGCCGCCTGAAGAGGTAGAGCAACTGATCACTTACATTATTGAAACGAATCTTGTGGGCTCTGAAGGTGTAAGGCGTGTACAGTCACGCTCCATTCTCGGCTTCTCTTCCGTACAGGTTGAATTCGACTGGGATATTGATGTACAACACGCCCGACAGATCACCACAGAACGCCTGCAGGGTTTAGGCGATCAGCTCCCTGATCAAGCAAATGCACCATTTCTGGCACCTGTTACATCCATTATGGGTGAGATCATGCTTGCGGGTTTTACCGCAAATGAAACGTCACTCATGGACTTGCGGACTGAAGTTGATTTCGTAGTCAGAAGGGAGCTATTGGCTATGCCGGGTGTAGCTGCTGTATCTGTTTACGGTGGAGATAAACAGGAGTTTGTTATTGAACCTGATCCGGCAAGGCTTGAGCAGCTTGGGATTGGAATTAATGATGTTATAGTGGCTGCTAAAGACGCATCACGCAGTATTTCAGGTGGTTTTACTAACTATTCCGGACGTGAACTTACGATCAGGGGTTTTGGCAGGGCAACAGAAATTGATCAAATCGGCCAGGCATTTCTCACAAACGATCGTGAAGGAAATTCAATCTTGCTCCGGGATGTTGCCAATGTTCAAACAAAAGCAGCACCGGCTATTGGCGCAGCATCGGTGAATGCACAACCGGGAATTGTTTTAGTTATCTCGAAAGAACCTGCCGCAAATACAATTGAGCTGACCCGGAATATTGAGAATCGCCTTGAACAGCTTACCAGTGGTATGCCCGATGATGTGATTGTCTATACCGACCTGTTCCAACAAGCGCAATTTATAGAAGTTGCAATCGACAATGTGCTTAATGCCCTTTTTATAAGTGGAATTCTCGTAATCGTCATACTCTTTATCTTTTTAGTGAATTGGAGAGCCACTTTAATCTCTCTCGTCGCTGTACCAGTTTCTGTTATCATCTCCGTTCTGGTTCTCTGGATGGCAGGCATGACATTTAACACCATGACCCTCGGCGGAATTGCCATTGCAATTGGTGTATTGGTAGATGATGCCATTGTTTTCGTTGAAAATGTATTTCGAAGGCTCAGAGAAAATATGCACCTTGCTGAAGCTGATCAAAAATCCTTTCTGAACGTAATTTCTGACGCTTCCATTGAAATTAAAAACCCAATTGTACTTGCCAATTTTACCATCGTTGTAGTATTTCTGCCACTTCTGTTTCTGTCAGGCCTGGAAGGAAGCCTGCTTATGCCACTTGGGATTGCCTACGTAACAACCATCATCGCCTCACTTTTAGTTGCCCTTACGCTTACACCGGCAATGAGTGCCTGGTTATTAAGTAACTCCGACGGGGAAACCCAAAAAGAAGGCTGGCTTCCTTTAAAGTTAAAAGAACTTTACCAACCTCTCTTAATCTCCTGTTTCCGGTTTAGAAAAGCAGTTTTAGCCGGTGCAGCCATTCTGTTTATCTCTGCTCTCTTACTCATACCCGGCATTGGCCGCTCTTTCCTACCCGAATTTAATGAGGGAGCTTTAAATGTTGGGATGTCTACGATGCCGGGAACTTCTCTTGAAGAGAGTGATAAACTGGGATACCTGCTTGAAACAGTGCTCCTGGATCACCCGGCTGTTGTTTCTACTGCCCGTAGAGTAGGCCGTGCAGAAATGGATGAACATACCATGGGATCACACGGCCATGAAGTTGAAATTCTTCTTGAAAAAGGATCTGACGATATCCAAACCATTATTGAAGAGTTGAGGGAGATGGTTTCTGTTTTACCGGGCATGAATGTCTCATTTGATCAGCCGATAACTCACAGAATTGATCACATGCTTACCGGTGTTCGAACCAACCTTGCTGTAAAAGTATTTGGCCCTGACCGTTCCCGGCTTCAGTCTATCAGCCATGATATTGAACGCATCATGCGTTCTCAAGATAATATTGAAGACATACTTACTGACGAACAGTTGGATGTGGCACAAATTCAAATTCTGCCTGATCATGAAATGCTCTCACTATATGGTATCTCAATTGGACGTTTTAGTGAACTTGTTGAGCTGGCGTTTCGAGGAGTAAATGTGAATCAGATCTATCGCGATCCGGCAATTTTTGACTTAATTGTCAGGTATCCTGAAGAGTATCGGTCAAGCCCGGATGCCATTCGGCGTACTACAATAGAAGTAAATGACGGCCAACACGTTCGGGTGGGTGACTTGGCCGACGTACGGCTTAGCTACGCACCCAATGTTATTTCACGAGAAAATGCCAGCCGGATGATTGTAACACAGGCGAATATTACCGGAGGTGACCTAAGCGGTACTGTTGATCAGCTCAGGCAGCTCGCCAGCGATGAAATTGACCTGAGTGGTGGTTATGTTCTCTCATTTGAAGGACAATTTGAACAGGAACGCCAGGCCACACAAACAATTCTGCTTGTAAGTATACTTTCACTGATTCTGATCTACCTTGCACTTCATGCTGTTTTTAGGTCGGCCGGACAGGCGGTCCTTATTTTGCTAAACCTTCCACTCGCGCTTGTAGGCGGTATATTTGTTGTTAAGTTTGGCAGCGGCATTCTCAGTATTGCCGGCTTAATAGGATTCATTACACTTTTTGGTATAGCGGTGAGAAATGGAATCATTTTGATTGACCAATACAACGAGTTAATCAAAAAGAGAAAAATGAATATCAGAAAAGCTGTACTTACCGGGTCTCTGAACAGGCTTCAACCCATTATGATGACAGTAATTACCACTGCACTGGCTCTGCTGCCGTTGGTCGTAACAGGTAATCAGCCCGGTAATGAAATACAAGGCCCTATGGCGTCCGTTATTCTTGGCGGATTGGTTACTGCAACGATTCTGAACATGATCGTGGTGCCGTTGCTGTTTGACTGGTACTATAGTAAAAAACGAAAATTGGAATAGAAAACCCTACAATTTACTCATTGCGAGTGGTGTCTGATTTTAATAGAACAAGTTAGCTGCGGAATGTTCATAAAAAGTTATGCTGTTAAGTTTGTGTCTGCCGGACCGTAAATAATATCCAATACCTAAAACCTTGGTGTTAGGCATGCAAACCAAAAGAAGCTTATTTCCACGGGCAGTAAAAACTCTTTCTTATCTCACAATTTTGACGCTCGCAATTTTTCATCATTCTGCTACGGCTCAGCAGATGATAATAGATGATGCTGAGGTAACCACATACCGATCTTTTCAGGTTGAAACCTGGTATGGGACGCGTGAATCCTGGGTCCTTGCTGCGGTCAGCCCTGTTCAGGGATTGGAGCTGGGTACAGGTATCGGTCTGGAGAGCCGCGAAGGCATGGACCCCGCCAACTGGATACTGGAAGCAAAATATGCTCCTATGGATCTTGAAGAGAAAGGATGGGCCGCAGGATTGACAACCGGGCTGCTCTATAATTTTGACGGTGACCTGGAAGAGGTCTATGCCTACATTCCATTCAGCCGGCTTATTTTGAATAACAGCTCATTGCTTCACCTGAATATCGGATTTGACGCACTTAATGAGGCAGAATGGGAGTATGAGTTCTTTACAGGTATACGTGGTGATTTTGGCGTGACCGACCGTGTTTCGATACTATCAGAAATTGCTGCTTCAAACTTTGCCGACCTTTTCTATCAGGCCGGCTTTCGATTTACCCTGATCCCGGAATTGCTGGAAATGGACATCACTTACGGGGAGGGGTTCCGAAGAATGGAAACAGCCCCTGGTTTTAATATTGGAGTTGCAATTACACCGGATTCACTCTGGTGACAGCGATTTCAGAAATGCCCTAAAAATAACTACAAGTAAATAGTTCACTACTTAATTTGATATACCTATGATTCTTGAACCGGAAATCTTACAATCTTACAGACTGGAATTTGAAGAATCATTACAGCACCGAAACATTTCGGAGGCTGTAAAAAGTGCTCAAAACCTTTCAGCCGGCCGGGTTGCACAAATTCTTACGAATAACGATTACGACGTGGTTATAGAGTTTCTTGAGAAAGCAGATGAGAAAATGGCAGGTAAAATACTGTCACATTTCAATCCTGAAATGTCTGCTGAAATTCTCGAGGAAATGGATCCAAAAATCGGCTCCACTCTGTTAGACGATATCCCGATCGATAACGCCGCAGACATCATGCAGTTTATGGACCCGGATGAAGCGGGTGAGCTATTTGAGCTGGTCAACCCTAAGCTTGAATCGATGATTCGGGATCTGATGACTTATAAGTTGGGAACAGTGGGCTCCTTGATGAACTCCTATTTTGCGGCCGTTCCAATGGGTGCCTCTGTTGAAGAGACAATGACCGCAATTAAAGATGCACCTGTTCAGATTGAAAATAAAAATTATGTCTATGTGGTAAATGCACAGGGAAAGCCGGAAGGAGTCATCTCCATGAAAGATTTAATGAGAGCTGAACCCTCAAGAAGGATTGACGAAATCATGACCGCAAATGTGGTTGCGGTGCATACTGATGATGATGCTTTGGAAGCGGCTCAGCTGCTTCGAAACCGGCGCTTTCAAATGCTCCCCGTTCTAAATGATGAAGATAAGATAGCAGGTGTTCTACTAATGGATGATGCCATTGAAGTCCTCTCACTGAATATGGTCGATATGTTTATGCATATGGGGGCTTCGTCGGCTGATGAATCTTTTTACACACCGCCATTAGGCTCCGTGAAAAAACGACTCCCCTGGATGGCGGGAAACGTATTCCTCAATCTTGGTGCTGTTGCGGTTATCGCTTCGTACGAAGCTACCATAGAAGCGGTTGCTGCCCTGGCTATATTCCTCCCCATGATTACAGATATGGGAGGTAATGTGGGAATTCAGGCGCTTTCAGTATCCATCCGCAGTATAGCTCTGGGTGAAGTTCGGCTGAGTGAATACTGGCGGGCAGCAAAAAAAGAGATCATTGTCGGGCTCGTTAACGGGCTGGCTCTGGGAGCTCTTTTTGCTGTTATCGCATATTTCGTTCAAAGCAGTATTACGCTCGGACTTGTTGCCGGTGCCGCTCTTGCCATAAATGTTCTTGTTGCGGGAATCGTTGGGGGTACCCTCCCATTTCTGATAAAACGCTGGGGCGGAGATCCCGCCATGATGACCGGGCCCGTACTGACAACCATTACGGATATTACCGGTGTGACTATTTACTTGGGCCTGAGCACCTATTTCCTGATGAGCCTTATGGGAGGTTAATTTTTTAATAAACTGGCTTCAAATAATTGGTACAAAAACATGATACTTTACCACAATCGACAAGTTAGATCATCGGATTGATTATGTAACTTTTTTAAAAATCAGCGAACAGACTGTATCATAACGGCACGATAATACTCTGAATGTTACAGATTGAACTACTCAATCAATCACACTACCTAGTATAGCACGTAATTCAACACCCTTGGAAAATTGATCTCAATAATACTGGTTATTACCGGAGGCACAATTGGTGCGGTACTCCGATATTACACAGCACTTTTATCGGCACTGATCTTCAAAAATTCCAAAATATTTACCGGCACCGTTATGGCAAACATTATTGGATGTTTGCTGGCCGGTGCTCTTTTTGCACTATATCGTGACAGCACCCTGGCCGACAGCAACCTGATTACATTCCTCACAATCGGTGTTTTAGGTTCTTACACCACCTTCTCAACATTTTCGCTGGAGCTATTTGAGAGACTTACAGAATCTTTCAGGAATCTTGCATTATATCTTTTCATGCAGCTCATAACCGCTCTTGGAGCCGTTTTTATTGGCTATTTCGTAGCAGTTCAACTCTCGGGAGGATTTTAAATGATGGATCCTGATGTTAAAAAGACTTCCGTCTGGGTTGCTTTGGGCGGCGCTATCGGTGCCTTACTCAGACACCTTACCAATCTTGCATTTAGCCAGTTTCAATTTCAGTCGCACCTTCTAACCGCAACTTCATTCGAGAATGTGTTTGGCAGTTTTTTGATGGGGTATTTTTACTCTCTTTTCACCAGAAAGAAAAGTCCGGATAAATTGAGACAGTTTATGCTCATCGGAATGATTGGCAGCTACACCACCTATTCCGGTTTTGGTCTCGAAGCGATGCAGCTGTTTGGCGAGTCACCTTTAATCTTCTCAGGCTATATATTCAGCCAGGTTTTTATAGGGTTAATAGCACTCATAGCCGGGCTTAAATTGGGTAAAAAGTTTTAAAATTCATGTATATTGGACTAAACAATCCACAATTAAACCAAAACAACTATGAAATTCACCAGGATACATGTTGCCTTTCTTGCAGTGATCTTCCTTGTCACTGCGCTATCCGTACAGGTTGATGCGCAAGGTCTCACCCCGGAGGACATCGTCAAAATTGAAACCGTAGGTTCTGTAGCCATGAGCCCGAACGGAAATCATGTAGCATACACTCTCAGCGTACCGCGTACAGAAGATGAAAGTATAGGGCGCAACTACTCAGAGCTATACATAATCCCATCAGACGGTGGTGATGCCCGGCCGGTAGTTCAAAAGCCAAACAGTGCCGGATCACCCCAATGGGGAGCTGACGGAAGGCTCTATTTTACATCTCGGATGACTGATCATCACAGTCAAACCCAGGTCTACTCTGTAAATCGTTCAGGCAGCGATTTACAAAAACACACCGACGCTGAAAATGGTGTATCCTCTTATCAGTGGACCCAGGATGGTTCAACGATCGCTTATACTTCTCTCGATCCGGTTTCTGATGAACGAAGGGAAATGGAAGAGAAGGGTTTCGACATGATTGTAGCCGGAGAGAACATTCGGTATATGGGGCTATACGTACAACCGCGAAACGGAAACGCAACACGTATATCGCCGGCCGACCTCTACATTTATGACTTTTCATGGTCGCCAAACGGTGAACAACTGGCTGTTCGCATAAGTGAACAAACCGGTGCAGATGCCGAACAGATGTACACAAGATATGCGGTAATGAACAAGGATGGTTCCGGACTGAGAGACCTGATGGATCAACCCAAAAAGAAAGCAGCAATGAGCTGGTCGCCCGATGGAAGCAAGCTGGCTGTAGTTGCCGGAAAAGTATACAGTGATCCACTCCCTCAGCGACTTTGGGTTTTAAACGTTGATGGCAGTGAAAACCGCGATCTGACTCCTGATGGATGGGAAGGAACGGTTGAATGGGTTGGCTGGCAAGACAATCGAACCGTACTTTTCACTGCGGTTGAACGGTCGGTTACCACACTTAACTCTATGAGAATTGACCGGGGCACCGTAACCAGAATTGCAGGCGCAGGTGATCAGATTTTTCGCGGGGTGAGTTTCGACAGCGCAAAACGATATTTTGCCGCCTCCGCTGATACAAGATATCACCCGAGGGAAGTTTTTACCGCCGATATCCGACGGGGCAATTTCACTCGCCTTACTCATCACAACAGCTGGATAAATGATAAGGTATTGGGCGAACAGAGCTCTATTACCTGGAAAGGTGCTGATGATATGGAGATTGAAGGGATTCTTGTAAAACCCGTGAATTTCGAAGAGGGAACCCGCTATCCATTGGCTATTCTGCCCCACGGCGGACCGGAAGGCATTAGCATGAATGGATGGAATACTCGCCCACTCTATCCTTCTCATGTACTGGCGAATGAGGGCTATGTAGTATTAAAACCAAACTATCGCGGCAGCGGCGGACGAGGAACAGCGTTTGCATCAGCAAACCATCGTGATCTGGGCGGAAAGGAGTTTGATGACGTACTCTATGCGATCGACCACCTTGAAGAGATAGGACTCATTGATTCTGAAAAAGTGGTGATGTCCGGTACTTCTTATGGCGGCTACTTCTCAGCATGGGCTGCTACCAGACACAGCGATCGGTTTGCTGCCACTATCACATTTGCGGGACTTTCCAACTGGATCTCCTTCATGGGAACCACAGATATCCCTCATGAGATGAGTGTGGTGCATTGGGATCTCTACTGGTTCGATAATCCCGGGCAACACTGGGAGCGTTCACCGGTAGCCTGGCTCAACCACGCCGATACACCGATGCTGGTTGCACACGGCCTGGCCGATGATCGTGTACACCCCGAGCAGTCCATTCAGCTTCATCAGTTTCTGGAGATGAAAGATATTCCAACAGGTTTAGTGCTCTATCCGAGAGAGCCTCATGGACTTACAGAACGAGCTCATCAGCTCGATTTTATGCAGCGAATGATTGATTGGTTTGAGGAATATGTGAAGTAGATAATTCACCCAAAAACCTATTCAACAAAAAAAGGGCTCAATAAAAATTGAGCCCTTTTTGTTTGTTCGCTATTTCAAATGGATTTTAACGATCCATGATGAATCGTGTCTCCATGGAGTTCTTTTTACCATACTCCATGATCTTGTCGTAGTCATCAAGATCTAAAGTCATAGAGCCTGATGAAAGGTCGTCCACTTCAGAAGCCTCAACCCGGAACAGATGTACAGCGCCATACTCTTCACCCGGGCCATCTTCAAGCATGATATTTAAACGAAGAGAACCGTTGTTTACAGTTGAATATTGATGATATGACCTGTATTCAGAAACGCCATTAAATCCTAAACCGGGCATTTGATACGTAACTCCGCTATCCGTTACCAAATATGCTGTCCACTGGCTTTGGGTAACCTCTTCAGAACTCTCAACAATATCGAGGTATCTTTGTAAATTAGCGCTATCACTAAAATCGTGACCGTCCAGGATGTAGAGAGTAACGTTTGCATTTCCATCTTCACCTGCCGGACCTGTTGGTCCTTCAGACCCTATTGGCCCTTCCGGACCCTCTTCTCCCTGTGGTCCTTCGGGTCCTGTTGGACCTTCGCAGGCTGCAAACAGCAGTAATAGTGATGAAAGTATTATGATTGAACTTTTAATGAATCGCATGTAAATAAAGATTATTTAAGGTTTCGGTTCACTATTACATGCGTAATCCAAAGCGATCAGGTGTCATAAAATTTAATCATTTAGTCATAAATTCAAATTATGAAGTAAACTTCGTTAGCAAACGGCACATTTTGTCTTAATGAGCTTTGCAAACTCTTTACCAGAAATTCTTTATGAACTTCCTCCAGATATGTGCATAGTGGCTTAATTATATACTGTATCGAACACCAAAACTTACAAAGTTTATCCAGGAGAAATTGTAAACCTCTTCAACATCTGCGCCTCCTTCAAGCACGCGATATCCGGTAAACAGACTTATCTGATCAGTAAAATCGTAGTCTGCTTGTAATGCAACATCAAAAGCTCGACCCTGCGATGCGCCTAAACCCTCTGCATCCAGTGATACTGAGACTTTATCACTGAACTTGTGTCCTGCATAAATGTGCAGAAGCGGTACAAAACCCAAATCTGTATTTTTGTCGGTTCGGTCGTCCTGGCGCAGTTCAACTTTCGCATCACGAATTAACGCTGCCGCACCGGCCCCAAACGTCCAGTTGTTTTTATCAAAGAAAGTATATCGGTAGGTGAGGCGATACGTGTTAAATTTGTAAATACCTTCAGTCATTACACCGCTTTGAAAAGCCGTCTCCTCGAAAAACACCTCCTCATTAAAAGACCCGTTTCCGGATTTTCTAAGTGGTGCATAAAGCAGACGGATTGCATGACGTTCTCCCAGCTCAATGTTCAAGCTCAACCTCAGATATGGCTCGGCACCTGTACCGATTAAATCAAGCATATCAAACTGAGTGCCACTGTCATTTGGAATTCTTACATCGTTTTGGCCAAACCAAACAGGTCCCGACTCTGCTTCAAGCGTAAAATTCTGAGCACTTGTCACGATGGGCATTAACGCCACCGAAATGAATATTAAACTTAAAATTAACCGTCTGTACGTGTCCATTCTTCCCTCTACCTGATCATTTATTTTTCCTGTTATAACTACAACTCTCTGTATGTCTAAAAGCGTTCATTTAGTTTTGTAAATAAACATTCGATTTATAAAGATGCTGAAACTATAGGAACAGTGTCCATTAATCTTTAGGTAGATCAGAGTCTTTCAGTAAAATAAAGTACCACATCACGGTAAGAAATTCCTCAGGGTCCGTTTGCACTTCGGAACCAGAAATTGCTCAGGATTTTTTCTGAGCCGGAATAGAGCCCTGACTTGGATCATTTTTTATACGATCCGGCAGAAACCCTTCCGGATAGCCGGTTACGTAACTCTTTCCAAACAGCTGGTTATGAATAGAAGTATTTTTATACACCTCATAGTCAAATTTACCAACCCGTCTGTAGTAGAGCGTAATGAAAGATGATGTCATAACAATAAATGTAGAGTAGAGAATTGCAAGCCAAAGCATTTGGCTTTGAACCGGTTCTGCAAAACTGAGCAAGATAATTGCAAAGGCTACGGGCCCGTTTTGAATACCGGTTTCTAACGATATTGCACGCTGAAAAATCGGTGAAAGACGAAACGCCCTCGACATCCAGTATCCGAACAGAAATCCTAGAAGTCCCACACAAATTGCAGAGAAGTAAATTTCAATCGGTGTTTGTAACATCAGCCCACTGTGACGCACAAACGCAGTTCCGATCAGGTAAATGATTACGATAATTCCCATGAAGCCCGCCGTATCTTCGGCTGTTTTAGCCCAAACCCTCGATTTCGCACGCAGAATCATTCCCAGGCCAACAGGAACCAGAACAAGCACAAGAGACCCGATAATGTTAGCTGTTGGAATCACAAACTCACCTGCAGTACCTGCAGCCTGCATTTCAGCACTGATTTGCTGTGTAAACTCAGCTGTGTAAAACTCCAGGAGAATCGGCATCATAATAAGTGCCAGCATCGTGGATGCTGTAGTCATTGCAATACTGAGGGCAACGGACCCCCTCGCGAAATAGGCAAACATGTTTGAAGTGGTTCCTCCGGGCAGGCAGCCAATCAAAATCAGAGATATGGCGTAAGCAGGATGGAGATCAAAAAAAATGGCCAAACCATAGGCGAAGAAAGGCATCAGGCCAAATTGCGACAGAAACCCAATAAGGATTCCGCGCGGGTAGCGCAGTACGGTTTTAAAATCATTGACCGTAAGGCTTGCACCCATCCCAAACATAATGGAGAAGATCATTACGGCAAGCAGAATCTGATCGATCGGATAGAGCAGTTGAGTCGTAAATTCCATAATCAGGCAACCTTGGCAGATTCGTGGTTATACATCTCTTCAATGAGTTCGGCGTATTTATCCTGAATGATATGCCGTTTCATTTTAAACAGGTTGGTCAATTCATCACCAACCGTAAAGTTCTCAGTGAGCAGACGAAAATCGTGTACCAGTTCAAAACGTTTATACCCGTTAGCTACGGATATCATCTTTTTAATTTCGGCCTGAATATGTTTTCTCGCCTCACTGTTACCGGCAAGATCGCCAAGGCTTTCGGCATCCACGCCCTTTTTACGAAGTTCTTCAAGATTAGGAACAATGAGCGCCCCCACATGTTTTTTATCCTGCCCAACAATCATACAGTGATCGATATATGGGCTTTGCGTCAACCGCATCTCAATCGGTTCAGGCTCCAGGTTTTCACCGCTTAGCAATACAACTGTTGCTTTAGAGCGGCCAAGAATTTTCAGACAGTCATTGAACGTAATCATACCCAGATCTCCTGTTTTCAACCACCCGTCACGTATAGTCTTATCCGTTTGCTCGGGATCCCGATAGTACCCTTTCATTACCTGAGGTCCCTTTACCCAGATTTCGCCTCTCACGCCACGACCATTTTCAGGATGATTCGGATTTGGAAAAAGGGTTTCGCCACTTTCCAGATCAACAATGCGCACTTCTGTGTCTTCAAGAGTTGGACCTACAGTGCCGATCACAATATTTTCTTCGAGCCTGACCGCAATTACCGGTGATGTTTCCGTCATGCCATACCCTTCAAGAACAGGTATTCCGATATAGTTAAAAAAGCGATCGATCTCAGCAGGCAGAGCGCCGCCACCGGAAATCGTAGCTTTTAAAGACCCTCCGGCACTAAGTCGCACCGGTTCTAAAACGGCAACGTTAAAAAAGCCATAAAAAGGCAGAACCAAAAGCCAGCGAAGCGCATGGAAAGGAGACAGCAGTATTCGTTTTAGCGTGGAAGCAGGCTCCGTTTTTAAGTATTGATCTGACAGAAAGAACTGCGAGTTTTTGTACTGTTTGCTTAAAAAATAGGCCGTGTGGAAAAGCAGACGTCGCATCGGGTGTGATTCGCCCACCTTCTTCAGAATTTTCTGGTAGAGACTCTCCCAGAGTCTGGGTGCAGAACCCATGAATGTCGGCTCCACGTTCTTCAGATCGTCAGCTAAATGCCGAACACTTGAGTAGTAGGTACAAACACCGCAGGCAATGGTAAAAACTTCAAATACACGTTCAAAAATGTGCCAGATAGGTAAAATAGACAGCACCCGATCAGTGCAGTTTAACTCAATAGGTATCACTTTAATCTGTGAAACCATATTCGCATGGGTGAGCATCACCCCCTTAGGTTTGCCTGTCGTACCCGAGGTGTAGATCAATGTAAAAAGGTCATCCGGAGATATATCGGCCATTCTATCTTCCGCCCTACGATCCCCTCTTTCGCGCAGTTTCGCACCGTAGTCTACAATACTCTGTATTTTATGAACTCCCTCCGGTACATCATCAGTGGGATCCATCAAAACAATTTCCTTTAACTTTGGGAGCTCTTCTCTGAGATTCTCAATCCTTTCCAGCAGCTTTTTATTTTCAATAAAGGCCACCTTGATCTGAGCGTGATTTATGATATAAACCAGCTCCTGATCCGTTACATCTCTCCCTCGCGGAACATCTGCAGCTCCGCACAATTGGATAGCACAGTCGGCCAAAATCCACTCATACCTGTTGTCAGCAAATAGCCCTACATGTTGACGTGCATCAACGCCCAGATCTATAAGACCCGTGGCCAGGTTGAGTCCGCTCTCGTAGAGTTCACGAAATGAGACAGGGTCCCAATCCAACTCCTCTTTACGAGTTGCAAAAGCTGGAAGGGAGCCATATCGGTCTGCCGCCTGCTTATATAAATCTGCTATGTTCCGGGCTACTATCCTGTTATCCATAAATAAAAATTACGCCAACCATGGCGTTAAAAATTTCCGGGTATTGCATTGAGTGATTATGAATTCAGCTTCCGAATATATTTTTATAACTGCAGAATTTAAATTTTTTCTTCGGTATTCTTTCCAATTAGCATCTAGTTCAAGTAGTATGTAGATATCTACAAGCATATGCTCATTAATACCTTACACCTCTTTATAGTTCATTTTAAGCTGAAGATTTCTACATTATTTTACAATCCGGATTTCCAATTGCGCTGATTCTATGGTTTGATCAGAGCTATCTACATTAATTGAGCACATTTTTAACAACTAATAGCCACAGTTGTGTAATATTTTTGGATCTAATGGGTTTCTCCTCCAGAACTATTATTCTTACCCTGTGTCAAGATATTCGAAACCATACCAGAAATTCTCCAAAGTAACAGCAACGCTGTTGTTATTGGCATTTCTGATTCCATCCGGACTTCATGCCAAACAATTGGTCGATTTCTGCCTGATGGAGATTGGGCATCACCAAACTACAGAGATGGCTGATGATCACAGCTGTTGTGTAGCAGAAGAGCCGGCTCATAACGACAGTGACCAACACCAGCAGCACGATTGCGGATGGATTGGAATTTGCGCTTGTGATATTGGTGACACCACCCTAAGTAATTCTCAATGGACCTTAGTCACCAACGAGTTTTCTGCTGTCCTATCCAAGCAGATCGACCTAACACCATTCATCGCTTCTGATGAACCAATAAGACTTTCCAACGACCATAACCTGAGCCATTATAAACCTCCCCTTTGGCTCATGTACGACGCCTTTTTGATGTAGCATTTCTCGTTTATTGGGAAGGAGAAGGCTCCCCTCTCGAGAGGGGTCAGATGAAAACGCGTACAGCGGTTTCATCAGGGGTGTGTTTGTGTAATGGCGATAGGTAATAAATTATCTATAAGCTAACTCAACGCTCTTTACACCCCTCGTCCACGTGAAAAACACACGTGTCCACTCCCCTCAAGGGGTGACTTCTCCCAATCCACTACCACCATACCCAAAAACCAACACAAAACCACTTGAAAGAGTCCTCCCACTCTACCCGTAGAGAGGGCACCTCTTTTAACCCGTGCAAGCGAAACAGAGGGTGAGTCCTCACGACTCAAGACTAAAATCTTCCCGAATATTCGGGACTTCGAAAAACACTCAGCATGACAAATAAACTCATACGCTTTTTTCTCGAAAACAAACTCATCGCACTGCTGCTATTTCTGGCACTGGCCGGCTGGGGTATATCAACGGCCCCGTTCGACTGGGATATTGATTTCATTCCACGTGATCCGGTACCTGTTGATGCCATCCCCGATATCGGCGACAACCAGCAGATTGTGTTCACCGAAT
>SL_7KL_010_BRINEDRAFT_10000349_pt1 | contig 21696 bp, 26 predicted proteins | sample SodLak_010_BRINE_FD_10663 | JGI IMG/M metagenome (IMG submission 10663)
AAAATGTTTCATGGTCGATCATATTTGAAGAATTATTCTAGAATATATGAAAAAGCAAAACTATATAATTCAGAATTAACTAGAAAAAGACATTATGAAGAAGTTGAAAACAATATTCACCCTTGGCAAGGTGATAGAAATCCATCCAGAATTGCTTCTAAAGAAGGTCGACATCATGCTAAAGAACCAGAATGGCGGCGAAGAAAATCTGAAGAACTTAAAAGAAAAGTTGAAGACGGAACACACCCTTGGCAAGGTGATAAAAATCTTCTAAGAATAGCTGCTAAAGAGGGCCGTCACCCTTGGCAAGGCGGTGAACATCAAAGAAAAGTGGCTCGTCAAAAGATAAAAGATGGAACTCATAATTGGTTAGGCGGTGAACAGCAAAAAGAATTAAATAAAAAACGAATTGATGAAGGAACACATAATTGGGTTAACGAAACTATTTGTATAGATATGGACGGCAATACAGTGAGTGTGTCCAGAGAAGAATATAGAAATCAAAAGATAGGTAAACCTGAAACTTGGAAATATGTCCATTATAATTCTAAAGAAGGACATAGAAGACGAGGTGTTCCTTATATTAACAGAAGATGTAAAAACAAAGTAAATGATCAACTTTCATAAATATTATTAAGAGAAATTGGGATTTTAATAATATTTACTTGAAAGGAGACTAAAAATGAGTTCTTTTTCTTTGAAGCCCAGCCGTTGTGTCACGCGAGATCGATCTTACAGGGATCGTTCCTGCTGTTTCTACGACTGTAGGTGCTTTTGCAGGTGTTTTCCGTTGGGGACCAGCCGAAGAAGCACAATTAATTTCAAACGAAAACCAGCTTGCCGAACGTTATGGTAAGCCAACTGATTCTAACTTTGAAACATTTTTCACCGCCGCTAACTTTCTAGCATATTCTAATGCACTGTATATTTCACGTGCTGTTTCAGCCAATGCAGAGAATGCTATTACTGGTACGAGTGTAGATGATATTCAGATCAAGAATCGTGATCAATATCTAGAGCAAGAAGGTAATTTTGATGCCAATACCGTCTATATTGCCAAATGGCCAGGTGAACTTGGTGATTCACTTAAAATTTCTGTCTGTGATTCAGCCAATGCATTTTCATCTGCACTAGAAGTTACAGGTAATAATACCCTTGCTATTGATTTTACTGTGAACTCAAATGAAGTCACTATCGAAATTGAAAACACAGATGGTAACTCTTCTGTTGCAGCCGAAGAAGCTAATACACTTGTTAATTCACTTGTAATTGGTGATCAGATTCAGGCCGGTAATACTACAATTGGTAATCAATATCTTCGACTAACAAGCATTGGTTCTATCACTGAAGACGGCAATACCGCTTTTGTTACACTTACAACTTCAACTCGTTATCGTTTATCAACTGATCATACAGAGTCTACTCTTCGGAGAAGTTGGGAATATTTCAATCTAGTACCTGGTGCTCCTGGAACTTCTGCTTTCGCTGAGGGTAAGGGTGGTGATGGTGATGAACTTCACATTGTTGTCGCTGACGAAAACGGAGAATTCACTGGAACACCTGGAACTGTTCTGGAAGTATGGCCTAATCTATCAAGAGCTACTGATGCTCGTGGTGAACAGGGCGGATCAATCTATTACGTTGATGCGGTTAATCGTAGTTCTCGCTATGTATGGTTTGGTAATCACCGTCCAGGTTATTCAGTAGGTAAAGCATCTACTATTACTGCATTAGATACTACACCATATACGGAGTCGTTCGCAGGTGGTGATGACGGTTTATCTGAAATCGGCATACCTCTTGGTGATCTGGCACGTGCCTACGACGTCTACAAACATGGTGAAGAGATTGATATTTCACTTCTCTTGACTGGTAAATCACGATTCGGTCTACACGGTGAAGGCCTAGCAAACTATCTTATTGATAACATTGCTGAAGATCGTAAAGACTGCGTGGTATTCCTATCACCAGAAAGAGCGGACGTAGTCCAGAACCCAGGTAATGAAGATAATGATATCGTCGAATTCAGATCTGCAGTTCGTGCTACATCTTATGCTGTTCTGGACTCCGGTTATAAGTATCAATATGATCGATACAATGATGTATTCCGTTGGATTCCTCTGAACGGTGATATTGCAGGTACTGTAGTCCGAACAGATGATGTTCGTGATCCTTGGTTTTCTCCTGCTGGTTTCAACCGTGGGCAGATCAAGAATTTTGTCAAGCTTGCTTGGAATCCAGATAAGGCTAATCGAGATGTTCTGTATAAGAATGATATTAACCCAGTAGTAACATTTCCAAATCTTGGAACAATCCTATTTGGTGATAAAACACTTCTTGGTAAACCTTCTGCATTTGATCGAATCAATGTTCGTAGACTATTCATTGTTCTTGAGAAGGCAATTTCAACTGCTTCTAAATTTATTCTCTTTGAATTCAACGACGAGTTCACTAGAGCGCAGTTCAGAAATCTTGTTGAACCTTATCTTCGTGATATTCAAGGACGTAGAGGTATCTTCGATTTCCGAGTAGTCTGTGATACTACAAACAATACACCAGAAGTGATCGACCGAAACGAGTTTATCGGTGATATCTACGTGGCCCCAGCGAGATCGATTAATTTCATCCGTCTCTCGTTTGTCGCCGTCCGTACTGGGGTGGAATTTGAGGAAGTGATAGGATCTTTCTGATCTAATAAAAAATATGGTACTTACCAAAATAAAAGAGGGCTACGGCCCTCTTTTTAGTAGGTTTAATATAAATAATAATGTAGATCGCGGCACGACCAATACCCATCTACTCTAAAACTTAAAACTATAACCAAGGAGTTTCAGCATGAATATTTATTACACTGTATATCAGATCACAAATTTAATCAATGGCAAAATTTATATAGGTGCTCATAGAACCAGAAATATCTACGATGATTATATGGGTTCTAGTAAAATATTGAGACAAGCTATAAATAAACACGGCAAAGAAAATTTCAGTAAAGAAATATTGCATATATTTGATAATGAAGATGATATGTGGAATAAAGAAAAAGAATTAGTAACTAAAGAATTTTGTTCTAATAAAAATACTTATAATATTGCAGAAGGAGGTGTGGGTTGGTCAGATATAGGAAAATATACTGTAGATAATAAAATAGGTATATTTTCAGAAGATTATATTAAAAATAAAAAACCGGAAGTTTCTCGAAGAACACATATAAAATTGAAAAGAGAAAAACTGGGTATTTACGGTATGAGTCCCGAAAAGAGATCTGAAAACGGTAAAAGAGCTGTTGCTTATTGTAGAGAAAATAATTTAGGATTATTCGGTATGAGTTCCGAAAAGAGATCTGAAAACGGTATTAAAGGTTCTAATACTTGCAGAGAACGCGGTGTTGGTTTATTCGGTTTAACTTTTGAAGAAAGATCAGAAATATCTAAAAAAACGCAAAGTGAAATGTGTCCAATAAAAGCTTTTGAAATTAGATCTAAAGGTGGGAAAATAGGAGCACAGATGCAAATTGAAAATAAAATAGGTATATTTGGTCGTAGTGAAGAAGAACGAATTGCTTATGCTAAACATGCTAATAATAAACAGAAAGAATTAGGTGTAGGTTTTTATAGTTCTGAAACACAAAGAGAATTAGGTAAAAGAGGCGGTCCTAAAAATAAAGGATTCAAATGGTATTCAGATGATAATGCGGACTATAAATATACATCTAGAGAACAAAAAGAACTTTCTTTTGAGGAATTTCTAGAACAAAATCCACAATATAAATCAGGCAGAAACAAAGTACCTTATAGACCAAGAAATACTAAAGGTCGTGTACTTGCAACTAATGGTGTAGTGAATATACAATTCAAGTCGCCAGAAGAGCGTGATAAATATATTCAGGAGAATAAGGACTTCCGTAAGGGTAGAACTAATTTAAACAAAAAGAATAAATAAATTATAACCTTGCAAGGAGAATAAAAGAAATGTTGAATATATCTAATATGCGTTCTCAGTTAATTGGTGGAGGTGCTAGACCTACTCTATTTCAGGTTATTATCACTAACCCAATTGACGGTTCTGCAGATCTAAAAGTACCGTTTATGGCACAAGCAGCACAGCTTCCGTCATTCACTACCGGTATTATTAATGTTCCCTACATGGGAAGAACTATCAAAGAAGCTGGTGATCGTACCTTTGAAGACTGGACTGTCACTATCATCAACGATGAAGACTTTCTAGTCCGTAATGCAATGGAAGCATGGAATAATGCTATCAATCGTCTGGAAAGAAATATTCGTGATACTGGTTCATCTTCTGGTTTAGACTACAAGTCACAGGCCACAGTAACACAATATGCAAAGACTGGTGATCCAATCAGAACTTATCAGTTCGAGGGACTTTTCCCATCTAATATTGCTCCAATCCAGCTTGATTGGTCTTCAACGGATACATACGAACAGTTTGATGTAACTTTTTCATACGACAGTTTTGAGGTGATTTCCGGATCTACTGGTAACGCCGGCGGCCGATAATATTTGAAAGGACTAGATTATGGTAAAATTATTTGGTTTTGAAATAAAAAAATCAAGTGAGCAACCACCAGAAGTAGAGAGTTTTGCACCTAAAATTGAAGATGATGGTGCAACTGTTGTTACTGCGGCTGGTGGTTCTTACGGCACTTTCGTTGATCTTGAAGGATCTGCCAAATCAGAGGCCGAACTTGTTTCTCGGTACAGAGAAATGTCTCTTCAACCGGAAATAGAAGAAGCTATTGATTCTATCGTTGAAGAAGCAATGGACACAGACGATGATACTATCGTGTCTATCAATATAGATAAAGTTGAATACACTGAAAAAGTGAAGAAACGCATCCGAGAAGAATTCAATGTAGTACTTGATCTGCTCAATTTCAACATGCTTTCTTATGATATATTCAGACGTTGGTATATTGATGGACGTCTATACTATCATGCTATTATTGATAATGATAAACCCCACGAAGGTTTAAAAGAACTACGGTATATTGATCCTCGGAAAATCCGAAAAGTTCGTGAAGTAAAGAAAGAAAAACAAGGCGAAGTCATCATAGAAAAGGTCAAAGGTGAGTACTTCATCTATAATGACAAAGGTTTTGCCAACAAGCTAAAAGCATCTGCTTCATATGGTTCTGTTGGTGGTATGAAAATCGCCAAAGATTCTATTGTTCATGTCACTTCTGGTGTTCTAGACGAAACAAACACTTTCGTTCTTTCTCATCTTCACAAAGCAATTCGTCCAATGAATATTCTTCGTTCAATCGAAGATGCTACGGTGATTTATACTCTGGCACGTGCACCAGAAAGACGAATTTTCTATATTGATGTCGGTGGTCTTCCAAAGGCCAAGGCCGAACAATATATGCGCGATATGATGACAAGACATAAGAATAAGCTCGTCTATGACCAGACTACTGGTGAAGTTCGTGATGATAGAAAATATACCACAATGCTGGAAGACTATTGGTTTCCACGTAGAGAGGGTAACCGTTCAACAGAAGTTTCCAGTCTTCCCGGTGGTGGAACACTTATAAATATTGAAAACATTGAATATTTCCAACGGAAACTATATAAAGCACTGAATGTTCCTATTACTCGTCTTCAGGGTGAAACAGGTTTTACTCTTGGTCGTTCAACAGAAATTTCAAGGGATGAAGTCAAATTCTCTAAATTTGTTGCTCGTCTACGTAGACGCTTCTCGCATCTTCTTTATAATGCACTAGAAAAACAATTAATACTAAAGAAAGTAATTGCACCAGAAGACTGGGAAGAACTTCGGAATGATATCACTTTTGATTTTGCTATTGACAACTATTTTTCAGAACTTAAATATTCAGAAATTCTTACTTCTCGTGTAGATACACTACAGAGAATGGAACCTTATATTGGTAAGTACTATTCAAATACATGGGCTCGTAAGAATATTCTGATGCAGACCGATGAAGATATTGAAGAGATGGATAAGGAAATAGAGAAAGAAACTGGAGAAGGTGAAGGATCCGAACCAGGAGGGAATGGAGAAAGACCAGAACCTAATCCATTACCGGAACCTAGAGCGGCACCTTTACCAGGTCAAGTAGACAAAGAACCTAAAGAACCGTCTGATGGTGACGAGCAAGAAGAAAAACAAATACTTTCATAAATAAATTAAATAGATAATTCAAAAGGAGAGACTTATGTCTTGGGTATCACAAATTGTTAAATCTGCACTAGAAGGTGATGCAGTTGAAATGAAAACTGCATTTGAAAAAGAAATGGATGAACGCATTTCTGATAAAATGGATGATCTTTACCAGGAAGCCGCTGATGAACTCTTTGCAGAATCAGAAGAACTAGATGAGTCATTTAAACGAGGTGATATTATCGAAGTGCCTGGTTCAGGTTCTACTAAACATAAAGCAGTAATGATTGCACCAAATAAAGCTGTTTATATTGAAGATGACTCTGCTGAAAGTGTTCCTTCTGATGCACTTTCAAAATCAACTAAAGCTAAGAGAACTACTCGTGATGAAAAGAATATGGCATCTGAATATTTAAAAGCCATGAAAGAAGATCTAGAATTAGATGAGCGCAGAGGAGGTGCACCCAAAATGGGCCCAGACCCTTTTCGTTCAATGACAGCCGGTGGTGAAAAAGATCGGAGATCAGCTGCACAGAAAGGTTCAAAATGGAGAGTTACTTTCAAGACAGGACATAAAGCCGTTGATGTAACAGCTCGGAACACTTCAGAAGCTATCAAAAAGGGTATTGCATCTGCAGATAAACAAGATGTTCAGGGATCACCTGCTTATAAAGATGTGAAGAAAATCTCAGAGGAAGTTGAATACTTAGATGAAAAAATCAAAATTGGTACTAAAGTGAAAATACATTCTCCTGGGGATTCTTATCACGGTAAAGTCGGTAGAGTCGGTGAAATCCGTCATGGATCTTTTAAAGGTGCTCCAAAAACATATACTATTGATTATGAACATGATGGAAATCAATCAGTACAATTACCAAAAAATAAAATAAAAATGTATACTGAAGAAGTTGATCTGGATGAAGCCAAGATGTCTGATGGAGAAGTGCTTGCTGCTGCAAAGAAACTTGCCAAAAATGGTAAAGATGCTAAGACAAAGAGTTTTGGACAAGGTCTTGTAGACTTCTATGATGAAAATGATTCTTTCACACCTGATCAAGTCGCCGGACTACAGAACATTATGAAAAATGCAAGTTTCCAGATGGCTAAAGACTAATGGAAAGTTTCAAGTCTTTCTCTGAAGGTATTAAGTTTGGAAGGCCGATGTTTCATATCTCTTCTACGAGATCGAAACTTCAGACCAAACCACCCAACTATAATCAATACCTAGAAGCATCATTGAAAGATATTGAAGCAGATGCCAAGAAATTTAAAGAAGAAGGTCGGGATGACTTTGTCAAACTTCTCCGTGATATCTATAGAAAGAGACGAGAGGAAATACCACTAGTCAAGAAGAGTGGTATGTCACCACAGGAACGTGAAGGTGTCAGAAATCAAGCACAAGGGCCGTTTATAGAATCAATGCCATACTATAGGTTGAAAGAAACTCTTGATTTTTATAAGACAATGCATTCTAGGCTTAAGAGAAAAAATCCCTCTGATCCTCTTCTAGATGATATCAAAACCGTACTAGGAAAAATAGTCAATAGATTTAAAAAGGGAAAATGATGAGAAATCTCCATCAAATTATCAACGAAATGGCATCTAAGAATGTCGTACAAGAAGTAGAAGAACCACGCGGTGAAGCTGAAAAGAACTTCAAGGGTAAACATGAAGTATCTGTCAAGGCTGATGCTGCGGGTAATGGTGATGAAGTCTTCAAGGGCTCTGGGACCAAGAAGAAAAAGCGCAAAGCTGACTATGAATCTCCTGAAGATGAAATCTTTTATGAGGATGCTGAAGAAAGTGATGATATAGACGAATCTAAGAAGCTTCTTAATCCGAAACGGGATCCTAAAATGGGTGATGAATATGCTAAAAAATCATCCAATAAACCTGTACGTGTATCTTTTCACGATGAAAATGCTATGAAAAGATGGATGAAAGTTCAGTCACTTGATAAAAATGATAATGAAATTATCAATATGAGCAAAACACATTTGGATCTTGTTCCTGAAATGAGAAAGTATATTTCTAAAGTGAAACACGGAGATATGATTTATCAAATTAAAGATATTAAAGAAGATCTAGACGAACGTGAACTTTCTGCGTCTGAGGAAAAGAAAAAAGAAGAAATCGTGAAGGGTATGAAAGATAATGAAGCAGAGCTTAAAAAGAAATATGGTGATGACTGGAAATCAGTCATGTATGCCACAGCAACTAAGCGTGCTAAAGAGTCAATGAACGAAGCCGTGGAAGTATCTCACGATCGTTATATGCGTTCCCATGGAAAGAAAGCATCTGGTCGTGGTGGTATGTGGATGTTTACTAACAAACGTTCTGGTGACGTTGACTATGACAATGAAGAAGAAGTATTTCAGCCCAAGAATTTTTCTTCCAAGTCATTCACTGATGCAGCCAAAGAAGCTAAAGAATGGGCCAAGAAGAACGGACATTCAACTATCTATGTGATGGAATCACTGGATGAAGAATATTTAGAAGAAGCTACTAAGATAGATGATTATGAACTTAAAACGACTGGTAAAAAGAAAAGTACAACAGCACATCCTAATGGTAAACCTGTTTATGAGGTTCTTTATAAGGGTGAAAAAGTAGGTACTGTTGAACCTTATTCGGCTTATAAAGATACAAAAAAGCCGGGTGCAAGAATAGTTTCTAGTAGAAAAGAAGTAACAAGATATAGCTATTCGTTTGAACAAGGTAAAGGGCCTGAACGAGGAGAAGTATCTGCTAAAAGTAAACATGATCATCTTAATGCCAAACACGCTTTCGAGCATTTTGTTATGATGCATTCTAGATGGGCCGAAAAAAATATGAACGAGGCCAAGAAAATGAAAGACGATCCTTGCTGGGATGACTATGAAATGGTTGGTAAAAAGAAAAAAAATGGTAAAGAAGTTCCAAACTGTGTTCCAGAAGAGGTAGAACTTGATGAGTATGAAGAGTTGGACGAACTATCTAAAAAAACAGTTCAATCATATCTTGATAAGAATATAGATTCTAAAAAAGATGGGTATGATTCTCCAAGAAAATTTAGAAACAGAATGACTTCTGGTGCTACTGCGTATCGTAAACTAGGGAAAAAAATACCTGGAATGCGCTCTCAACCTAAGGTAAAAATTAAAGCAACGAATGAAGAACTTGATGAATCAAAGTGGGTTGTTACTGTTAATGGTAAAGATGGTTATGGTGTTTTTGATAATGAAGCTGATGCCAAAAAGAAAGCTCAAGAAGTTCGTAAAAATTTGAAAAAAGATGATAGAACAGCAACTGTTAGTGTTATTAAGGAAGAAATTAAAGAAAACTATCCAATGGCTCAATCAGTAGGCATGCCATCAGTTTCATATGAATATGACCATGATAATACTGAAATAGAATTCCTAGAACAAGAAATTCTTTCTTCACTAGTAGCATCTATGAATATCAAACTACAGTATGTATTCGATAGTCTTGACGACGGTACTACACTACCTAGTTACTATATTGATACACTACTCTCTATGCGTAATACAGTGAATTCAATGTACCAGGCAGTTCTAGACCAAGAAAATGGTGTAACCGAAAGTCATGAACTTGATGAAAATAATGAATTTGATAAATATATTGATACCAAACTAGAAGAAAAAGAAATATTGCAATTTCTAGATAAACTTTCTGAAAAGAATCAGGCTAAAGCCAAGAAAATGATGGATTCAGATGAAGGTCTAGAAAAACTCAAGAATTTCATCAAGAAACACGGGTAATAGAAATGAAACTTATTACAGAACTATATCAGGACTCATTTGAAGTCATTAATGAAGAGAATGATACTGGAAAGAAATCACTTTGTATAGAGGGCGTCTTCATGCAAGCTGATGTGAAAAACCGTAATGGTAGAGTCTATCCACGTGGTATTCTTGAAAAGGAAGTGAACAGATATATCAATACTCATGTGAAAGAGAAAAGAGCACTAGGTGAACTTGGACACCCACAAGGACCTAAAATCAATGAAGACAGAGTATCACACCTTATTACTAATCTAAAATTAGAGGGTAATGATGTAATCGGTAAAGCTAAAGTTCTTTCTACTCCAATGGGTAATATTGCTAAAGCTTTACTTGATGATGGTGTTAAGATCGGTGTTTCTTCTCGTGGTCTTGGTTCATTAAAGGAAAAAAACGGTGTTAATGAAGTCCAGAATGATTTTTATCTGGCAACAGTTGATATCGTAACAGACCCTTCCGGTCCAAATTGCTTTGTTAATGGCATCATGGAGGGAGTAGAGTTCTGGTATGATCCTTCTAAGGGTATTTGGACTCAAAAAGAAGTCACTGAATTTGCTGACCAGGTTGAAGAGATCAAAGATACCGTGAAGCAAATGAGCAGAAAAGAGATTTTTGAAGTAAAAGAGTCAGTATTTGCTCACTACCTTAACATACTCGCTAATAAATAAATTTGATAAATAATAGTAATACACCAAAAAGGAGTCTATTAAAATGACTAAGAAAACAGAAGTTGAAAACCAGGATCTTGACCTAGACTTTGAAAACGAGCTAGATACAGATCTTGGTGAAGCCGAAGACAAGGCCGAAAAAGAAAATAAGAAGACAATTAAGTCTACTGGTAAGCCAAAACAAGATGCTGATCATATTGAAGAAAAGTCATATGACAAAAAGAAAATGAAAAAAGAAGATGATCATGACGAAGATGAGGACGAAGATCTAGAAGAAGCTTATACTTCCAAGTCCGAACTAATGGCTAAAATGGTTAAGTATGCTTCAGGTATGTCTAAGGATAATCTTGCACAGACTGTTGAGCGTATCATTCACTCAGCTGAAGAAATTGCTGCTGCAAACAAGTCCGAAACTGATCCAGATAATAATGAAGCAAAAAACAAAGCTTCTATTAAGTCAACCGGTAAGCCAAAAGAAGCTGCACATAAGCTTCCCATGAAGGAAGATCTAGAAGCTGTATTTGGTTCTGAAGATCTTACTGAGGATTTCCGCAAGCGCACTGAAACACTTTTCGAAGCTGCCGTTGAAACTCGTTTAGGTATTCTCCGTGAGGAACTCATTGAAGAGTACGAAGAGAAGCTTTCAGAAGCTAAGGCTGAATATGAAACACAACTAGAAGAAGCAACAGAAACCATTCTGGAAGAAACCGAACAAAAGGTATCTGATTATCTTGACTATGTCGTCAAGGAGTGGATGGAAGAGAATGAAGTTGCTCTCCGATCAAATCTTAAGGTTGAAGTCACTGAATCATTCCTTCAGGGGCTAAAGGGTCTATTCACTGAACATTACGTAGAGATTCCAGATGATAAAGTTGATGTCATCGAGGAACTTACAGGAAAGGTTCAGGAACTCAAAAATGAACTTAATGAAAATGCAGAACGTTCTATCGAACTGCAACACGAATTGAACGAAATGAAAATTGATTACATTCGTTCTGAACTAGCCGAAGGTCTTACTGAAACTCAGAAAGACAAGTTCTATTCATTGACTGAAACTATTTCAGACTATTCTGATGTAGATGCTTTCCGTGAAAAGGCTGGTTATTTACTAGAATCTGTCCAGAAGAGCAATACTCGAAAGAGCTCTGAACAGGATCTAAATGAAGAAGTTGAACTAGAGGAGAGTGACAGCCCAAAGGGTTACACTGATCCAAATATTTCAATGTATGCAAAGGCCCTTTCACTAACCTCTAACAGAACTCGATAAAGTTCAATTTTTATAAATAATAATAAGAAAACCTATAAAGGAGAAACTAAATGTTTACTAATGAAGAACTACTTAAAAAGTGGGAGCCAATCCTTGAACATGAAGATGTTCCTGCGATTCAGGACAAGTACCGCAAGTATGTTACAGCTACCCTTCTAGAGAATACTGAAAGAGAACAGCGTAACGAGTCAACTTCCGGCTACAACGGTTTCCGGAGTCTTCAAGAAGCTCCAACCAATGCTGCTGGTACTGGTGGTTTTGGTGGTTCTGCAACTTCACCTGTTGCTGGTTATGATCCAATCATGATCTCACTCATCCGTCGTGCTGCACCTAATCTTGTTGCATACGATGTTTGCGGTGTCCAGCCAATGACCGGACCTACTGGCCTAATCTTCGCCATGCGCGCACATTATGCCAACATGGAAGGTGACGAAGCATTCTATAATGAAGCTAATACTGGTTTCGCTTCACGCGTAGCCGCTTCACCTGCTGCTAACACACTCGTTGTTGGTGGTGCTAATAACAACGTAGGTACTGACGTATCTGCAAACTCTGAACTATATAACTTTGCTGGTGGTATGAGTACTTCTCTGGCCGAAGCTCTTGGTTCTAATACAACCAATCAGTTCCCAGAAATGGCTTTCTCCATTGATAAGGTTTCAGTTACCGCACAGAGCCGCGGTCTAAAGGCTGAATATTCAACCGAGCTTGCACAGGATCTACGTGCCGTCCACGGTCTTGATGCCGAGACAGAGCTTGCTAATATTCTCCAGACTGAAATTCTGGCTGAAATCAACCGTGAAGTTGTTCGTACTCTGAACCTCACTGCTTCTGCAGGTGCTCAGACCGGTACTACAACTGCTGGTATCTTCGACCTCGACACAGATTCTAACGGCCGTTGGTCAGTAGAAAAATTCAAGGGTCTTCTATTCCAGATCGAGCGTGAAGCTAACGCAATTGCAAAAGCTACTCGTCGCGGTAAGGGTAATATCATCCTCTGTTCTTCTGACGTAGCATCCGCTCTTCAGATGGCCGGTGTACTTGATTATACTCCTGCTCTGAATGCTAATAACAATTTAGTTCCTGATGATACAGGAAATACCTTCGTCGGTGTTCTATCTGGTCGTTACCGTGTGTATATTGATCCATACGCTGGTGCCGATTACCTCACTGTTGGTTATAAGGGTGCTAACGCATTCGATGCTGGATTCTTCTATTGCCCATACGTTCCACTACAAATGGTTCGTGCAACTGGTGAAAATAGCTTCCAACCACGTATCGGATTCAAGACCCGATATGGAATGATTGCTAACCCATTTTCACGCGGATCAACAGCTTCAGACGGTTCACTGATGACTAACTCTAATGTTTACTATCGCAGAATTAGAGTTAATAATCTTCTATAATAAAAATAAATCCAGATTAACTGGACAACTGGGCGGGACTTCGGTTCCGCCCTTATTTTATGTAGACATATAATTTACTCCCTGCATCATAATATCTCTTCATACTTAATACGTCTGTCATAAATTGAACTTCACTTTGTACTAAATCAGCTCCATATTCTTCGATTAATTTATGTTTTTGTGTTTTATATCTAGGTAAAAACTTTTTAGAGTCTGTCCAAATATAATTAGGATCTGTATGAGAAACATATTCGAAATTATTTTTTTCATATACATTTCCATTAGACCAAAAACAGTTTGCATATGATAAAATGGTTTCTCCTTCTTTCATATGATTTTTAACAAAATACGAAAGTAATCTAGAAAATCCACCTATCACAGTTGTATTATTAAGCGTACAAAACCTCACAAGTTCATAATTATATTGTTTATTATACCTACTTTTAGAGAAAGTAGCAATAGATAATAAGGTATCATTTTCATCAAAAAGACCAATATACCAAGATGCATTTGAAAAACCTTGAAGGTGATTATTATCTAAGAAATGTCTTATATCTTTATCATAAGACATTTCTTTCACAAAGCATTTTCTTGCATAGATTTTATTATCTATTATACCTAATTTACTCTTGATAACACTTTTCCACTTGTCAGTATTACTATAATAAAAAAGATCTGTTATTTGTAATAATTGAATACCTTTATTTTCAGCAAGAATATATTTTTCTTTATGGTAATTTTTTTTCTTATATTCTTCAGAATGCCAAAATATACCATTACATTCAATACCTATGTTCTTATTAGGTATGAATAGATCAATTTCCTGTCCATTTAGAGTTTTTCTATCATTTCTAATTATTTCTTTTTCATCAATAAATGTTTTTAAGAGTTCATATACACTATTTTCAAAGGACGAAACCTTATAGTTGGGTTTATATTGTATATTTTTAAAATCTAAAACACGCTTAAACATATGAGGTGAAATATTCAATTTATCACTTATTTCTGTTATAAGATCACCATTTAAATATTTCTCTATATCATCCATAAGAAATTCAGAATCACGTATTTTTAATAAATGTCTTAGACCGTTTTCAGTTTTATACCAACTAGATACTCCATAATTTTCTTGAAAATAATTTTTGAAAAAATCATTATCTCTTTTTTCTTTCATATTTAGTGAAGACATTTTTCTTGATTCTTCACTTTCAAACCAATAATCAACGCCGTATCTTTGATTGATAGTGTTTTTAGTTTTTTCTATTAAAATTGGAGAGAAAACAGCATGTTTTGCACCATATCTTTCCAACATGGTTTGTTCTTGTTTTTCCTTTATCTCTTTTCTTTCTAATGGCGTTTTAACTCCATATCTTTCTAAATTAGTTTTGACCATATTTTCTACATGAACATCTCGACAATCTTTACGTGAATCTCCTCCTTTTTTAGCTGCACATTGAACAGAACAAGTTTTTCCATACCCCTTAAGTATACCTCTAAAAACACTATTTTTATTTTTACATACTTCACATACAGGTATTTCAGAAATTTCATTTACCAGATGATAAATATTTTGTTTGAAATTTCCTGTATCTATGCAAAATAATTTAGATATTCTATCTTTATAGGGTTTTATAGATTTATAATATCCATATGGACTGTTTTCAACCTTATTTTTAATGAACTTGATTAATTCTTCATCTGTCATTATAATTCCTTAATTATTGTATAGTATTTATTAACCTTTGATTGGATTCATAACACTTTCAAAGAATTAATCTTGTTTCACACTGTAACTCTTCTCTTCAAATCCATCTCTTCAAAAACACCAAATCGTATATCATCTCTTAGAATATGAAAAAATAATGTCATCTTCAAGTTAGGAACATGGTAATTATTTTTGTATATCATACTGATAACTATTTCAGGGCCATGGATAGGAATATATCCTTTATCGATAGGGTTAAGTTTCATTGGTAAGTACCACGAATAATTATTTTTACATTTATAATACTCATAAGTGGTTCTTTGATATTACCACCTACTATTCTTCTCATTTCCATATTTACTCCTTGGAAATTAATACGAAAATCAGTATAGTATTTCTTCATGCTTACTGTATTAAGTTTCACAATTCACTCCTTACGGTCATAAGTATATTACCAAGATAATTGAAACCTTCACCATCACATACACCCCAAAATTTATCACCCCAGTTATTACCCTCGACTAATTCGGCATCACCCGTCTTGAGGAGTAAACTCTTTAGCTTGTCAGAATTAGTGAATTTAGATCGAACTAGACGCTCCATGGTGTCTAGTTTTCTGTCGTCAAAGGTGATATCATATGGAAAGTCTTTACCACGACCAAATCGTTTAGCATCGCCTGGTTTGATGATAGATCTTACCAGTTTCCGAACTTCAGGGTCTGTAGTTTTGGCAGCGACATATGCGTGTTCTACTGAATTATACATTTCTCCTTCAAAGTAGACAGTGCATGGATACATATTAGACAGAAAGGAATATTCACCACGGAAACTATTGATTATATTGCTCATAAGCATTCATCCTTATAATATATCTGAATAAACCTACTCTTCGTAAACGAATGCAATCATATGATATTTTATAAATACCTGCTATTGCTAATAAATTATTTGAAGTACATGATCTAGTAATTAGCCTTTGAACAGATACTAGTTTCATTTTAATTTACTCAATCCAGCATCTTCCATGAGTTCTTCATACCGATCCTTCATCCACAAAAAGTCGTTTGTTGATTTTCTTGATATCATATTTCATGACACTCTCTCGTATTTTTCTATGAATTTCTGATAGTCAAATGTAAAGTCATTCAGTGAAAAGAGTGATAGCATTTGAAAATCTTCTGGCATCGTTTTACAACCCTTGAAGATGTCCTCACTCTTATTCACAATAGCAAACGCAAACTTAAGAAATTCCAGCCGTTGATCGCCATAGATAATACTCATAGCATTTCTCATAGAATTTGATGAGTTACATAGATCATCAACTAATAGAACAGGTTTATCATTCAGTACTAGTCCTTCGATCCAGTTATGAATGCCATATTCTTTACGGTTTTTCCGAACAGAGAATGAATTGATCTCAATTCCAAACTGTTTCGCGACCATAGGAATAGAAACAAGTAATGGTGTTGATGCAGTCTCTAGACCAGCTATCTGGAAATCAAAATGACCAATTTTCTCTTGGACTAGATCAAGAAATAGTAGAGAAATCAGTTCATTAAAGTATGGATTAAAGAGACCTCTCCGGAGATAGAATTGCCAAATATATGTCGTACCTGGTGCTTTACCTAACATATGGCCTTTACCAGGAGGTACCCGAACAATACAGAACTTATCAATATATTCTTGTAGCCAGGATAGAGCTTCTGCCCTATCCTGGTCACTTAGAAAATTAATTTTTTCAGTCATGTAACTTTTTCACTTCCCTCTTGTATTTGTTCAGAGCATTATTCAATACTTTCACGGCTCTGTCAACATCAGAAATATGTGTCATTTCGAAGTTATTCCAGAATTTGGCTCCACGAACTTTGATCTTGATTCGACCAGTACCGAATAGACCGTCAAAGAGTCCCTTTTCGATATCAATCTTTTCAATCATATCAAACTGATAAGTTTTGGTACGACCTGACCAAGAGTAGAACTTATCGATGTGTTCAATCCAGCTAGGATAGACATGATAAGTTTGCTCTCGAAGTTTTGTATAAGACCTCAGAATAATTACAAGATATAGACCAAAGGTCGCGGGAATAAGAATCAAATTCCATGGAGAAAATACCACGCGCTTCCAGTTGTACCTCAGGGTAGCAATTGGCTTTTCTTCATAGTCATCATTATAAAACTCAGACATAACTTTCACTTTCTTTAGGGGGAGTTGGGATTTGATCCCAATTCCGTGGATTATTACCCCCGAATAACATTCCAACGAAAATGAATACCAGTTTCGGAAAGTTCATTTTCAGAAGGGAAAAACACCGGAAAGAAACGACCCTTATCATCTTGCAGGATAGTATGACGGATATTCCAATCATACGGATACTTTGCAATTGCTTTCCGAACATTTTCCTTCGTGGCATATGTGCGGGGAGCAGTGATTTCAAATTCGCGGTTCATAGTGTTTCTCCTCATTGGGTATAATTAAATACTACACCATTTGGATACTATGTCAACTCTTTTTTGAAAAAAATTTCACATATCCCTCTTTGTCTTATAAAGAGCTTTAGCCACAGGAAAGCGAGGAATTCCATCTGGTGTCAGTCTGAAGTGCTGTACGGTCGCTTCACCATCTACATAATCATCTCGTTCAAGGAGAAGTTTCTTGCAGAAATCATGTGTTCCCTTGACTGATGACCGGAAAGTTCGTCCATCACCTAAATCACAGACGATATAACCGGCCATACCGGAACGATTACCCTTACCTTCCTCGACAGAAATAATCCGAAATTCTGAATCATCAAAGTCTTTGTGTTTCAGAAGATTTTTCGAGCGCTTTTTCTCATATCCAATACCATCAATACGGATCATCTGGCCTTCGTATCCGTCTTCCACGTATCGTTCATATTCCTTCATCAATTCATCATTACTGGAAACAAGCGCTGTTCGAACAATCTCGATTGATGGGTTATCCCTTACCATAGGTTCGTGACTGAAAATCCGGATCATTCTATATGAATAAGATTCATCAGAAACAATATCATACCAATGAAATTGGATTAGGTCTTTAGATCGTTGTAGATCGTCAGTGGTGACCTTTGTCTGTCTTACAATAGATACTATCTGGTTAAAATTTTCTTTGAATTGGTGATTGTAAAGCTCCCCATCTAGAATGACTTCGGGATCTTCATTGAAAATGAAATCAAAGGCTTCACGGACATGCGGTGCAGCAACAATTTCTTTACCAGATCGGGAAAAAATCCCATCAACCGTAATGATAGCACGGATACCATCTAGTTTCGGCTGGGAATAGACATTTTGCTTCGTGAAATCAAATTTAGTCTTTTTCAAATCCTTGGCAAGCATAGGCTGAAAGAAGCCAGTAGAGTCCACAGTATCAGGTGTTTCAGCATAAGCCAAGTCCAATCGTTTAGTATAGAGAGCATTGATTTCAAATTGTGCTTGTTCGACAGAATTTCTTGCATTTGCCCGCCCTTCATTAGTACCTTCTGCTCGTTTCCAAGTTGATGTTACAGTTTTACCGTCGACTTTACCGGAATGTGTTCGGTAATGATCAGAATCTCGTTCTACCCACCATTCCTGAATAGAACCTGTCTGTGTACGCTTGTAGAGTTTCGGATAAGTTTCAGTCATGATATACCTTAATCTTGTTGAATTCTTATGATCTGGAATAGATCATCTGGTTCTGGATCATATTCATTATAGTCTCTGTAGTCAAACTTTTTCTTCCTTGGACTTAATTTCTTTTTTCTCCACTTAAGAAAATGATGAGCTTTTTTCCGAAACGGTCTAGTCGTGGTACCAGGTTTTCGGCCTCGTTTGACTTTCGGTGGTGACAGACCAAGTTCTTTCAGTGCTTTATAGTAATAGGTATTGGCAGAGTTCTCGGGAATATCAAGTTCTTTTGAAATTAATTGGACCATTTCTGGTCTGGATTTTAGTTCATTATTTTTTAGAATATCTAGTACTAACTTATACTTACCCCGCATTGATCAAAACCTCTCTTCGTCATAGAATTGACAGAGATTAAGATCATTCTCTACGATTCGATTATCCTGAAATGGGAAATTCACTGAAGACATGTTAGTTTCCAGATCAATTCGGACAGTCATTTCATCTTGTCGACCTGAATCATATCCAACAAACAACACGACAGTGTCTGTGACAGTCAAATTTCCCGTAGATGGAATGAAAATATCAGAGAGCACCATATCAGATGAAGTGATATTCACATGTGCTGTGACTTCAAATTCACCGTCATCAAAAGCAATGATATTCAGTGATCCAAATGTAGAGGGATCATCATTGATTTTCAGTGAGCAATAGATGGCGGATGCAGTGTAAGCATGATCAGAGCTATTAGCTACTGTTATCGAGTAGGCGAAAATGAAAAACGAGAGTAGTGCGAGTGCTGCATATTTCATGGTAAAGATCCTCACATTAGTAAAGTTGCACAAGTTTCGGTATTAGTCGTGTAAATTACTTTTTTGATTTTAAATTTTTCAATGGCTTCCATACACCCTTCACACGGATGAGCAAGCCCACAAACCCACTTTCCCTTTTTACCAGGCCAAGTCTTTTTAGCACGAGCAATCAGAAGAGTAGATCCATTCAATTCTTCTTTGGAATATCTCCGAAGAGCATTATGGATAGCATTAGTCTCTGCGTGCCAAAAAATTGCATCTTCATTTTTTCCAAATTGTGACTGGAAAGGATGAGACTTAAGTGAATTAAATCCCCACGCAATAGGTCTATCACGGACAGTGATTGCTGCAGCTAGCTTGGCCCTATGTGGATTATCATCATAATCCATAGCAAGATCAAAGAGCTGATCAATAAGTTTTTTCTGTCGAATGTTCATGTACTGACACTAATACAGATCTAATTGCTTGTCAACTCTCTTTTGGTTCCCATGAAGACCAACCTTCCGAGAAAGTACCACGGTGAGAATTATGCACTGTATGTCCATTTTTTGCTTCATAGAAATTTTCACGAGGGCCCCAAATTCCGCTGTAAGAACAACGAATATGAAAATCAGGATTTTGTTCTAGAAATTCGTTCACAGTACCTTCTGCATCATCTTTCACGGTACCTAGAGTATCAGGATAACCCATTTCTTCATCCCATAGATGATTGTAATCACAACCAACCTTTGAAACATCGTAAGTTTTCATAGTTTTTCTGTCAAAATATGGTTCTGATGAAGACCAAGTGATACCGCCATAGAATCGAATATTCTCAAAAGCCTTCCCATGGTGTTCAAAACCATTTACATCCCTCTTGCATCTAAAATCATCCCAACGATGCGGATACATCTGCTCGGGAATGATAAGATAATAGCACCAGATACCCGGATGGCCTTCAGCAAGGAGAGGGTTCGAATAATCAGGTTTCCGAAATCCATGGAATGATACCAGAATATTAACAGATCGGTGCTGGTGCCTGAACTGCGTAGTACCTTCGAGAAGTTCTTCATACGTCGGTGTCATAATTATACCTTTCATAGTAACCACAATTCAATGTAGTCCACATTTCTTCTGTATATTGTTCAGCTTCTTGAGGTGTTTCAACATATCGAGAAATATTGATTGCAGAACCACTCATATTATCCTCTGTGTGAAATTGTACTTCCAAAGAGATATATGGGCGTTTGGCGCCTTTATGTACTTTTGGAAGATCAAAAATATAGACATTTACGAAATATTTAGTTCCGTATTTATCAGTTACTTTTTTCTGATAAGCATCAGGATAAACATAATCATCACGGAGAGGATTAAATCTTAGATATCCTGCTGATAAAAACAGATTTTCAATTTCTTTAAGTTTCATTGATATATTCCAAAATTTCAGTGTATGTCCAGACCTTACCGATACCTCGCTGCGTAATCATATATGCCGGACGGGGATTGGAAAAAGAACCGTTTTTGTCAGGGAGTGTGGTATACGCAAGCACTTCAATACCGCGACGTTTCAGTTCATTGATAGCGCTGTTACCGAAGTGACGAACCACTAGTTGAGTTGATGCTGTTGTCATGTCATTCACTCCTATCAGATTATAGTTTATAACTACACCATCAAGACCCCTTTGTCAACTTAATTTCTTCATTTATGTAAAAAAAGAAATTTTCAACAGATCTTTCATATTCTTGGAATTCACTTGGTCTAACGAAATATTCTATGCAATGAAGAAATCTATTGATATTATCAATATCCTCATTGACGATATCTGTATATTTCCCATGCATTTCGACTTGATTTATGATAAAAGACATGCAAGAATTAATATGACTTTTTAGTCCATTGACGATAAGATCATCCATCCCATCGTCATCTATTTCAATTGTAATTTTTGGCATTTTTTCACCTATTAATTAAGTTCTGTTCCACCTTTACGTGTAAGATAATCATCAGAAATATCTTTCAAGACCATACGTTCTGATGACTTATGCTCATCTGTTTTACGAATAACGATACCTTCCTTGATATTATTACCAAGTTGTGAAGAACCATCACGATACTTGTCACGAAGAAGTTTCATGTTATATGCACGTCCTTCGTGTAGATAAGGCACGAAAGGAACACCAGACATATGACAGCAGCTTAGAAAATCCAACATATTTACCCACACATATTCTCCATTTTCCAAGAAACACATATCAAATAGACGAAGGTTAGCTTCATTCATTCCATCATAATGTAGGTCTTGAACACCTTT
>SL_7KL_010_BRINEDRAFT_10000350_pt1 | contig 21671 bp, 24 predicted proteins | sample SodLak_010_BRINE_FD_10663 | JGI IMG/M metagenome (IMG submission 10663)
TATAAAACTTTATTCTTATCTTTTGGTCTATTCTCATTGAATTGCTTAACAACAGGTTCAATTGCATCCATGCGATTCTGATTGGCTGTGAGTACAGCATCATGATTACCTGCTATAACAATAACATCTGATATTTCTGTTAATAAAGAAAAGAATTCCCATGCTAAATCAATAGCTTCAGGTGATAGATTTGTTCTGCTATGAAATAAATCACCACATATTACAATTAAATCCACATCTTTTTTTAGAAGAGATTTATGTAACCTATCAAATACTTCCCTATATTCTTTATGTCGTTGTAAAATTTGAATGTGAACGTCTGAGAGATGAACTACTTTTTTTATTGATTTCATTTATTTTTGTAATTTTTTAATTCATTCCTGAAAAATGTTATAGCGTCAACTATCCATTGGTATTCAGGTAGATCTATTATTTTTTTATCGTATACGTAGTAATGTTTAAATGGCAGAGTGGAATTTACTAATTTCCTTTCTATTTTTTCGTTGCCCTTTATTTTCATAAAGATAGCATAAATAATGTCGCTTTTAAAATCCTTTTCATTATATTTGTAAGTAGGTACAAGTGAAGAGCCATAAGATTTTGCTTCATATCCCGACATAGTTCTTAATTTATTATCATTAGTCTTCAACCAATACCAATACCCTTCAACAGATTTAAATGTACCATGTCGTGTCGGAACATCACATCTGTAAAAATTTGATAACATTCTACCCAATTCATGCTCACTCTTCGAATAAATATTTATATGATCAATCTCAATTTTACCATCCATTATATAAACTTCAAATTATTTTCAATTAAATTAAATGTATTCATTGGAACTCTATCTTGTTTTGTATAAATGACATCCTTCAATTCCTTTTTAGAGTGATCTGCGGGATCTTTACCCCGTAAATTTATACAATGTACATTTTTTATACCACCCCTAAATAATTTTTCAGCCATAACATTTGCACTTTGCTGTGCATCAGGGTCAAGAATAATATTTATTGTAGGTGTTTCATATGCTAATATCAATCTATATAACCGATTCGTCATAATTGATCCTAAAAGTGGTAAGGTATTATCCCCAATTTTATACACATCAAAGATGCCCTCTACAATATTAATAGGTCGTCTAAAGTCAATCAGCGACTCATAAAATACAATATCCTTTTTTGGATAATCACAATTTTTATAAAATGAATAATCACCTATTGTTCTCTTCACAAAAAAGTTTAAATCACCCTTTAAATCAAAAGATGGGAATACAATCATATCTTCAACAGGATCATACTGTATACTGTAATATTGCATTTCGTATTTTGAAACACCTCTATCTGCAATATATTTTCTTGCAAACATTGGCATTACTCCCTTTGATAAAATACTTACCCACTTTGAATCCCATTTAACACTTTTTTTATTCTTATCTTTTGGGAATAAAATATCATCAATTTTCGATTCTAAGCGTCTATCTCCTTCCCCATAATGGTCTTGGATACCTAAGTGCTTTTTGACCTTAGAAATGTCAGAATAGGACGCTTTCTGATCATATAACAGTGATATTACGCTCTTACTTGAGTAACCACATTTCCAACAGCGAAATTTGTTCTCTGAATAATTAATTGTGAATCTTTTATGACCACATGAGGGGCAATTATAAAAATACTGCTCCCCCTGTTCAACGTGACTATGAGAGCCGACGTATTTTTCTATAACATTTTTCATTTATATCAGTCTTCAACTACTATAGAATTTTCTTTTCTATAAATTAATTCTTTTTCCATTAAATCTCTAACCCACTGACTACCATGACCTTCCATTATTATGGCTTTAATATGAGCATCAGACATATCCTTAAGTTTTTTATAATGTAATGGTTTATCCCCCTTTTTTCCATAAGTACCCCATTCCATAGCATCTCTAACTTTTTCATATGGATCGTCTTCATATACCCTTAGATCCGTATAAGGTGCATCTTCATGTTCAATAGTCCTACTATATTCATGACCACCATCCACCATATATANTTTTCCATTNTTATCTTGGTNTTCTTTATAATCATGTCGATGCCTTGATGTTAATATTGTTCCATCAGGNGTTTGTATGCTATTTAAGATGACTTTAGGTTGTCGTTTTATTTCCTCACTTTGTTCAAATGTAGGTTTAAAAAGAGATTTAAACCATTCAACTATTTTACCCATTGTATTTTATATTATGTGTTTTTATTGTCATTTATATATTCTTCTTCTGATATAGGCTCCAACTTAGTTTCATGTAAACCCCTATAATTACTCCCTTTATAAGCATCAACTACCAATTCCCCATCTTTCTGTTTAAATGATATGTAGTAATCTCCATCATAACAATAATATTGTCTCATTGATGGTCTATACACAAACGATTTATTATTTTCTACAGAGCGTACAAATTTTGGTGGGCGTATTTCATCCATAATTTATCAGAAATGTATTAATATTTCCGATAATATACTAAATACTGAGACAAGATGCAAGAACAATTGAATCACAAACGTCACCCGCTTCATCAATAAACGGTTTTGGTTTTTTTCGTGAACGTGTTTTTACAGGAAATTCTAACTCAGGATATTTCTCCATGGTCTTTTTGATCACCCAATCTTTAACATCAATACCCTTTGGTGACCTACCTGAATCTAAAAATGAATTCTTTCGTGCTGTCATTGGATGATGTTTATGTACAACACCTCTACCATACTTATTCACTAACTCATATTCAGTCAGAGCATTTACTTTAGCAAGGATCATTATCGTTTTATTTGATGTTCTTCCACCTGCAAATGATTTAAGTCTATCTTCCAATGAAAAATACATTGGATCATATTCTGCTATTTCTTTCAATATAACATCCCTGAAAAAAATACCCACGTCAATCATATCATAATCTTTTCCTAATTCATCTTCAAAATTATAATATTTCCAAAATAATAAATTTTTTTCCTCATCTAAAATACTAATTCCTGCTACCTTTGAACTGATGTCTATTCCACATACGTTACTCATAAATGTACCAAATTAAAAAATTACCGATTTTTGATTTATTTTTTAAGAACTGTTTCCTCTTTTTCTCATCTTTCAATTTAGGGATGTTCTTAAATTCATCCATAAATTCCTCACCATCTAAAGGTTTGATATCATTAAATTTACAATATGCTACATACATACCATAAAGATATGAATTCAATCCTTCTATAAGAGAAATAGACATAATTTTTTCAAAATTGTCTTCGTCTACATTCTCTTTAGTTTCCTTTTTTAAATCCTTATTTTTGTTTTGATTAACAATGTCCTTAAGACTCATTAATACACCTCAAATGATTCTAATAATAATGTAATTTTATTCTTTAAGGGGGTATTCCTTGAAATATTTCCTACTGCAACCACTTCATGGTCATCATTGTATAGATATATTTTATTAAAATACAATGGTTTATCTTCATCCCATGATTCGTTTGTTGTCATGTTGAAATCATTCTGTGATACATTTACCACAAATACCCGTTCTCTTATTTCAACATACTTTTTATATTCTATATTGACTGTTGAAGATAATATTGTTGATTGTATGTTATCTGTTGTACCATTGAAATTTTCAGTTGATGTGATAAATATACACCCTGAATCATAAAATATATTTCCTACTTGAACTAATTCATCTTCATCAGATTCTTCATATAAATTCCCATATTCATCATCGATAATTATATAATCACCCACTTCTATTTTAACTTTACCCTTTACAATCCCATATACTCTATTTTTTAATGGAATTTGATAAAGTAAAAAATTTGAAGTATCATCAAATAGTAAATTCTGTCTATATACAAAATCTATNGGGTTACTACCNTCTTCAAAATAAAATAATTGTTTTATTGAATATGTAAAATCATCATCGGGTTCATATTCAATAAATTCAATATCTGAATATTTAACCGCTTTTCGAGAACGATTTACAAAATCAATTTTATTATCTTTGTTTAACTCTTTCATGCATGATTATAAACTTAACTGTGCATAAATTATAGCTTCCCGCTGAAAGTTTTTCAGTACAGGTTTAGAGAGTTTACCTACTGCTATGAGATCACCTGCATTATTATACAAACCTACACCTGTTACAAATGTAGTTGGGTCGTCCCTAAATTCCTTTTTAATGATATTATCATCAACATCTTCATAAAAAGTTGGATTTGTTGTATAGTTAAACTCGTCATTATACATTCGCAAATAATATAACACTGAATTTAATTGAATCTCACTACGCCCCGCAACACCCGCTAAATAATGTAATAAACTATCGTCTGTTATATTTGGTTGTTCAAGTTTTATAACTTCAGTAAACAGAATGATAATACCCGCTTCAGTATATAACTCTCCATAGGGAACTTCTTTATCCAATTGAACTTCTGTAGCCATCGAAAATGTATCTGATGATGTATCATAATACTCTTCATTTGATGTTGTTGGATATAAATATCTTTTTTCACCCATTTTCGTTTGTGTTGAATCAACACTTGGAAAAAGACCTAAAATATCATTTGTTGTTGAGAAACTTGCATTGACTGTTGATGTTGGTGTTGATGCTTCTGTGTTTATGAATACTCCAAAAAATTTAGGGTCTACCTTATCTTTATAAAATTCACGTGATACAGCCAATACATCAAATTCTTCTATACTATAACCATCCTGAATAAAAAATTCTGACTCATCAGGTCGTGTCAATTGTTTCATTTGTGAATACATCATATGTGCACCTATTTCTTCATCCGCTGATGCGGTTTCATTTTTTAGTGCTCTCGCAAAAGAAAAATAAGATAGTTGTGATACTTGCGCATTCGAATCTTTAACAACCGTTACCTTCGTATAAGCACCATCTTCAGGTTGATCTATCTCAGAAATTTCTAAATTATTAGAAGAATTATACGGTTTTACCAACCCTGTTCTTGGATAGAATAAACTCTCTCTTTCAACAGTTTGAACATATAATACGTCACGTTCCTTATTTAAATGTTTGTATACTGAATTATGTTCCATTTTATTGTTTCTTTCTTATTTCTATCTCTACTTCTTTTGAATAACCGCCATCAATCGATTCGATTACTACCCGCGTTTTAACAGGTGTATCCTCTTGAAACTTTTTATATAAATCTGAATAATAAATTCTGATTGTAGTTTCGTTTGGTGCTGAATTATTCTTTCCTACAGTTAATCTCTGTGAACGCTCACCCTTTATAAAAGTATTTACCCGTGGTGATCTACGTTCCATTTCATCATCAAAAAATAGTTGGGGGTTATTTACCCGTGAACTACTTCTCGTTGATGTGTTTGTTGATGTTCTTCTTGGTGATGATAATGCCATTTTATTTATATTTTTTATTATTAATTATATTTTTATCTCATGTCAGGTGGTAAATCAAATGTACTACCTATATCAAAATCATCCCTGTCATCTCTATCAGTTGATGGATCTGTACCTCCACTACCATCCCTTCTTGGAGCACCCTCATTCTCTGATGGTGGCGTTCTTCTGTCAGAATCTCTATCATCTCTGTCACTTGTATCATCTCTTTCAAGTGAAGGTGGTTCATTAACATATACATATTCTGCATTCGCCAATGTAACAACAAATCCATTTGGTGCAGGGAAACCTGCTCGTATAGTTACTGATTCAACTTGTGTTTTTTGTGATGAATCAGGATCTACTTCAAATACAATTTTATCAGGCGTTACATCCATTGATGTTGTTTCAGTAGTATCTCGTTCAAGAGAAATTAATTTATTCCTCATCATAGCTGTCTCAGACGTAAATGCTTCAAGCTGAGGGGTTCGTATAATACGTAATCCTTTTTCGTCTTCTTCAAGAGTCTCATCAAATAGATCATAGTCTACACCGTCATCCGATAAAGCGAATTTCGTAATTTCAACCATAGGACTGTTTATCGATTTTAAAAATCTACCCCTTTTAGTGAAGATTAAATCGACTCTCTGTTTATTGTTATCTTGTATTCCTTGTGGCATTGTATTTTAAATTTTCGTTATTATATTTATAAGTATTACTATTTTACTAAAATTCTTGCACCTTGGTTAAATAATTCTGCAATTTCTTCGGCTGATAATGTTTGTGTTGCATCCGAATTACCTTTAATCAACCTTTTAAACCAAGGACTCCTTTTAAAAGTATCCGTGAATGTTTCAATTGGCAATATATATCTTGAACGTTCGCCTGTAAATGGTCGATCTATCAATGATTCTATTTGTTCCTCTGCATCACTAATTATAACTCTCTTTCCTTCTAACGTAAAATTAATTTTATTAGCGACAAAATCCGTTGCTAAAGGTGCTCTTTTAAATTTTGGTGTTGGTTCAGGATCGTGTATTAACGTATCCTTTCTACGGAATGTTTTATTCTTATCTAATATCGTATTTTTGATTAACAACCCTGTCAATAATTTAGATGAAGCAGGTAAGAATTCCTTTAATACGTTGTAAACTTTATTATTAAATAAATCAAGTATTTTATATATCACACTTTCCTTAAAGAAATCGTATTCTATTCTACTCTCAAATTGCTTTATTTCTTCTAAGTTAGAGAACGAGAAATCATTTTCTGTGTTGTCATCGATTATAAATTCAGTATCATAACCTACTTTACGTATCAAATATTCATTGTAAAAATCAGTTGGTGAAACGAATAATCCATAAAATGGGAAATCGATAATACCATCTACATTTTTAAATGATGAAGATGTTCTTTTTGAAGAAAGTTCCCCGTCAACTTCTCTCTCAAACATGCCTATTTTCGGACTTGAAAGCATATTTGTGATTGTTACATTTGTTAATGATACTAAAAAGAAACTATCCTTTTTAAAATTTACTCTGTCTATTGATGATGTTAATATAAATCCTTTATCATCACTTGATTCTATCTCTACAGGATCTGAATCAGGCTTATAAAATTTAAACCTGAATACTAAATTATCTTCGTTATTTTCTTCTGCCACACTTCGTATATCTCTACTATGATAGTCTACAACATCATCACTAAGTACTGAATTAAATACCCTATACTCTGTAATGTCACCCCCACCTTCTGAAAATATATCAATATCTGTAAATGTTAATCCACCTGATTGAAAAAAGAAATCCTCTTCAAATCTTCCGACTATATTATTTTCAACCGTGTTTAAAGTATGAACAACAATATTTCCATCTAACCCATCCTTTCTAACCGTTATGAAATTCCAAAGATCGTTGTTAAAAATTTCAGGGGATGTATACACAGTTGTTCCATCTTGAACTATTTGGATAATATATTTATCATTTGAATTTACTTCATACCCTATATAATTGGTTGCGTTATACTCTATAATTTTTCCACTTGACCCTGTTANCTCTTTGATTGCAAACTGTGTCGTGAACTCATCAAAATCAACATCTGAATCATTTATAACCATGTTAAACGAATCGTTTTCAGNTACGTGTACAAACCAATCATAATTTTCTGTGTATCTAATCATATCATCATCTCTATCAATTGCCCCAAACTCATAAGTTTGAATTAAATCAGCAGGTATACCAAATGTATTCAGAATATACTCAACAATTTTATTCGTACCTTTCGCTTTAATCAGGAAAGGTAAAGTATATAATAATCTTTTAGATAATTCATTTGATATCCTTTTTAAATTATTTTCGTCATTAAAAAAGGTTTCAAAATCTTTATCGGTATATTTGTAATCTATATCAAATCCGAAATCAGCAAGTAGAGTATCAATGAATTTTTCTGAAACCATTGATGAAGATGTTATATCAAAATTATATAAATTTTCAAAAGCCTTTATGTAGCTATATTGACTGTCCATAAATTCACCAATAAGTAATAGTAAATTAGTAAATAGATTTTCATCATCTTCAGATAAGAAATATTCAGGTACACTATACAACAGGAAATTATTATTTGTTGAATCATATTCTTCTGCTTCCTTTTCCTGATTATCTATCCATTCATCAAATTCCTGTAAATTTTTATTCTTCCAAATTTCATTATATACATATTTTTCATATGGACTAAAATTATCAATGATCTCATTGATCTCTTGTTTTTTATCAGTTGATGCAAAGCCTTCTAACCCATCAATTTTATACATTTTTTTCTGAACACCGCGTACCTTTGAGAAGGCTGATCCAAAAAATATATGGTTTTCAAATTCAGAATAATCTATTTTAACTTCATCTTCAACATTTGAGTATTCGAAATTATTGATTAAACTTTCTAATTCTTTAACATCCTTATAACTCTTTTTCTTTTTTATCTCTGTTGTAAATTCATCTTCAAAGCCATCTTTTCTATGTCCATGAAGTATAGTTAAATCCTCATCAGATTCTTCAATATTCTCACTTGAAATATTAATTGGATTTGTACTTCCTAAGAGATTATATAATCGTATATGCCTCGAAGAATCAAAATTTTCATCGTTGTAATTTTCCTCTAAATTAAAGATATATGTATCAGCTAATGTATCATACTCAAACCCAATAATATTAATAAATTTTTCGTTATCATGTATAGCAAAGGGCACACCATTATCATTAACACTTCTTTCTAACGCTCTTTCAAACTGCTTTCTATCATTGGTTGATTGGAAGTATAACCTCAATTTAAAATTCTTCAGGGTATCATTGAAATCAATTATTTCTGATATATATTCATTTTTTACAAAACTAAAAGTAATATCAAATGGTGTGTCCCCGTGGAATGATTCAAATACCCATGGAATATGAATGTAATCTTTATCATAGAAATCTTCGTGTAGTCTCCCCGTACCATATCCTTCAATGGTGTAATATATATTCTTAAATGATTCTGAATTAATTTTCATTTATTATAAAAATGGGATTCTTCTTTCTGCGAATTCTTCATTTAATTCTCCATCATAAATATCAGGATACTTACGTACCAATTTCCTTTCAATCTCACGTACAACATCTAAAAAGATATTTTTTCGATTAAAAATGTTTCTATCTCTATTGCGTGTAGCATTCTCAATCACCCTTTCTTGTACTCTCTTACCTATTCTCATATATGAATCTTGAACTCCCCTACCTATTTTTATATTATAATAGATTCTAAATAGGTCTAAATCACTAAAGTCCTGTTCCACTAAATAGACCTCAAACATCAGGGACTCTTTATCTTCGAATTCATATTTATTTTCCTCTTCAGATGTATCATCACTATCGTCTGACGGATCTTCTTGGTCTTCAGGTTCCTCTTCTGATTCTATATTCATTCCTGATATATTTATAATTTCTATATGTTCAGTCAACGTTTTATCTTCAAGTTCAACTTCAAGAGTATAAATACTATTTTTATTTACGACATCATCCACTGATATCTGTAAGAATAATTCTTGTGAAGTTAAAAATATATCATCCTTGAACCACTTATATCTTTTTATAATATGTGGTTTATTATCCACAATTAATCTCGGTATTAGTATTGTAGTAGAACTTTCTGAATTTAAAATATCACCATTTGTCGGAACGATTAGTAATTGATCAATATCATCATCAAAAAATTCTTCATAAATATCATCGATATCCTCTTCAGGCTCTTCTTTTATATCTGTAGTAGGTATTAACGTTGGTTTATTATTTCCACTCACTTTATTTTCATTGACTGTAAATGAAAATAAACGTTTCTTTGTCAATTCACCTTCTACGAAAAGGTGTTCGATATCACCGTTTTTTGTTCTTACATGAAACATTATTTTACTTTAAACTCAATTTTATTAGAAAAATATGTTTTATCAAAACCATCATATTTCACTTGTAATGAATAAAGTCCACGTTTATAATTTAGTGTAAATAGAGATAATAGTAATCCTCCTTCAGTAACAGGGATCTTTGTATATTCATTAAAATCAAATATCAATTTATCCCGTGTTTCATCTACTATTCTATACTGCATTTCAGGTAAATAGTACAATTTACTATTCGAGAAGAATAAATCTGTTCGTTTATAAAAAGATCTTATGTTAAATAAAATTGAAAATAATTCCCCCTCAGCCAATGTATGTTTGTAATTATAAGACATAATATCTATTGGTTCTGATCCTGTATATAATTCCATATCAGCACTTGGGCTTTCTACATATGAATCTTCAAACCGAATTACCATTGGATTAAAACCTTCAGGTGATTCATTTGAATAGAATGCTAAATTGTAGGCATTTATTGTTTCAGATTCATCTGTTTTTAAAATGACCCCGAAATTATTTCCTGTATTATCCACATACGACAAATAATCATCAACATCAATCTCTACCATCATATCTTTATAGTTTATATGAACAGGTAGTGAAACTGTTTCATCAAAATCACCACCTTCAGTATCCCAATTTGATTCTACTCCATTCTGAGTCCATGAGGCTCCATTTTGAGTGTTGTACACACTTCCTACACCCTCTACCCATTCCTTAGTCAATGGATGAGCAAATAATTTAAATTCATCATTCAAAATTCTACTATCTGAAATATACAATCTCACCTTATATGTGCTATCAACTTCTTCGACTGATTCCATCATTTCAGTATCCACATCAAAATGAAGTAGTGTTCTTGTAGTATTATCTTTATTTTTAAACGCATACAATTGATTAGAATTCCCATAGTTCTTAGAGGGTTCTAAATTATGTATAAACGTTGATTTCGTAAGGTTATATATTCTGTTCATATTTTTATGATGGTTTACCGATGATATCTATTGTTGGATACCTCATTTCAAAAATACCAACATCAAGAGGGGGATATATTACTCTCCTTTTTTCGTCATAATTCTCACCGTTTACAGATGTATCATATTTAACAGGTGAATACCCATTCTCAGAATTATGTTTATTTACTATTTGTATATTCGTGACCATTACTACACCTTCAGCCGAATCCATTTCCTGTATCAATTCACCAATTAATATTGGTTGATTTATCTCTCTGTTATTTATGTTAAAATACTGTTCTACTTTTCTTGATATATTCAATAATACCTGATCGTTATTGTATCCTGATTTTGATAAAAATTCGAATTCAACGCCAATATTTATAATAAATGGATCAATAATATTTACCCTGTCTGATGCTATCTTAAATTCTTGTAAATAACGTGACAAATTTTCTTTTGTAGCTATATTTGTATTTGTTAAATGACCATCTATATTCTTAGAAAGTGTATAAAGATTAACTGCTTTAGCACCTTCATCATTTGAACGTTCAGCGAAAACTTTTTCTATTTTACCAAAACTTGGTGGCATTAATTTTGATCGTATAATATAATCTTTTATGGTTACACATCTTCTCTGTGTATACAATGCCTCATTAATATCTGATTTTACTTTATTTATTTCATTATATGATCCACCAATGATTGGATCAGGATTAATGACTTCAAATGATTCTTCTATATCCTCACTGACAACATTTGGAAATGTTGCATTCATATTCACAATCGTCCTAACTGAATTAGAATTTACATTTTCTTCTTCTCCATTAGACTTTACATACACAACGTTAAGTGTTGTGTTTGTTGGTCTTAATCCAAAAGAATCATAATTTAAAAAAGACTCAATTGAAAAATTTTGTGATTCATCTACCATCGATAATTGATTAGTAGTTAATAAATCTTCAGTCGATAAATTTTTATATGAATTATCAATATTATCAATACCTGATCCAAATTTTATATAAGATTTACCATCACTTTTATTATCTATTACATATCGCCTTGATACTTTTTTCGATTTCAATATGAATGGCGTTTGGTCTTTATATTGATTATACTCTTCTGAAAAATTTTCAATATCTACCTTTTCAAATATGGTATCTTGTGATAAAAAGTCAACTTGATACCAATGATTATCATCTGAATCTTCTACTGATATAATGAATGCCACATCATCATCAATGTAGTATTCAGGATACGCGGATGAACTACCTACTTCAATTCGCTTCGTTTTTCTTTCGCCTGATCGAACCTTTGCTTTTTTATATACCCTAAACAATACAGGTACATCATTTGTTTCTTCCACCACTTCGTATCTATCATATTTTGACATGTCTACATTATCAATTAATGTATATAAAGTAGTTCTACTTACATCTGAAAAATAACTATTTGATCTTATTGTAGCACAATCATCCAAATTTGGAATATACTCACCACCATCTAATGTTGCCGTTGTTAATTGTGAAAGTTCTACCTCACCAAACGCAACATTAACTGTTACAGGATTGTGACCTCTCGATTTCGCTAATCTATATATCGATTCAGGATCATCTACATACTGAGCAAAATTCTGCCTGAATCTATCATCCATATAAAAATTTAATACATCCCCTGTATACGCAACCATTTCCATAATCATCGTTTCAATTGAGTAATCTGAGAAATCTTTAAACGTAGAAGGGAAATATTTTTCAGCTAATATTTCTAACTGATCTTTAAGTCCCTCGTAATCTCTCTCTGTATATGATAAATCTCTATTATTTCTATTCATTGTAATTTTATACTACGTCAATATATATGTCTATTCGTGGTGTTTGATCCATATCTATATCACCAAAATTAAGATCCCTAAAGAAATTCTTGTAATCAAGATCTAAATTTATTCTAAAACCATTTCTATTTATATTTGGGATTTCACCCACTTCAATATTAATTATACGTAAAATTGGAAAATTCTCTTTAATTTCTTTAGAAATCTGTTCTGTTATGAGGCGTTTTGTATCCTCATTCAACGGATAACCTATAAACCTATGTATACGTGTACCTAAGCGAGATTCAAATACTCTTGAATTAAATGGTGTATTAAAATAATTTCTCAGAAAAAGTTTGATAGCATCAATCGATTTCCTGATAACTTTAAGTTTTCCTTTTGAATCTAATTTAATAGGAAAATCCAAAAACTCTTTTAATGAATCATCTGTTAATTTCGATTGGTAAAATTTATTTTTTGACATTGTTTTTATTAGTCAAGTAGTGCCCCGTAATCCTTTTTCTTAAATGAATCTAATTTTTTATTTTCTGATAAATCATGTGTTCTACCTTCATTATCTTCATATATATCCACATCAGGACTATTCACGTGAGAATTCATTTCTCTCATTTTCTTAAGTTTCTCTTTCGGATCAACGTAGCTACCACGTTTTTTACTTGTTGCTTCTTTTATTGACTGCATTTTTTCTTCGGGGATATTATCATTGATCATTGTTTTATTAGATCCTACTGAAGAATTTGATAATGCATAATCAATTTCCGAACGTATAATTTTCCTAANCTTTTCATAAAAATCATCATTTAAAGANTGGTTAACCACCATTTTTACAACTTTAGCTAATTTTTTTATATCTTGATCTGTCATTTTCTTACTCACCTTTTATTTTTTTGGATAAAACCTTTGAAAATTTATTTAATTTTGTCGATTTAAATTGTCTTAAACGCGCTCTAAACGTTGGATCTGCTGTTGCAGACGTACCTGTTACTAAATATGTTCCATTTTCAATTAATGAAATAATATCTTGTAATAGGTTCATTAATTGCTCACCTTTTACAAATGGTTCAGATGCATTTTCCGAACCTAATGTTATTTTTTTGGATTTTAATAAGTATTCGTCAACAGATATATCCATCTTTGTTGCACGTTGAATAATATATCTTTTTGCTTCAATTAAGATATCTCTTAACGAATAAATAACTGTATATCTTCTGCCTATAAGTACAATGTGATCACTCTGAATCCCATAACCATTTTTTGGTTCTTCTTCTCCTTCGGGTCTTTCCTTTGATCTATATTGTTCTGTCATAACATCATTTAAAGAAGCGTTTCTAACCATTGTAACCATCGTTGGATCTTCTCTGTTATCAGTTTGAGATCCGTTAATTCTAAACCCCATCTTGACAAATGACCCTTCTTCTGAACTCTGCCTTTCCCTTACACCTGCATTTTTTCTACTTCCATTATCAAAAATCATATACTGATTGTTCCTACCCAACCACACTTTCGAACCTAATTTTGGATCAAATGGAGCTACATCTGTTACAGGCTCCTTAAGAATTTTATCTTCATATCCTTCGGGAAATTCTATATCTAATGTGCTACTATCACCGATATTTGTTATCAAGTATTCGTATATATCTTCATTTAAAGCAAATTGGTTTATTGAAAAACGATCCAATATAAAATTACCCATATTTGTTTTCACACAAAATACAGCTTCACCTATCAATGGTAAATCCATTTCATGTGAATTTAAAAAGATAGCGGGTTCAATCACATTTATGTGTTCATCAGCAGGTGTTATATAAATTAAATTTCTATTATCTATCACATCTTTGTAAATATCATGATCCGAATAAGATTCAAATAAATCCGAATCTTTTTCTACAAAGGCTCTGACTACCCCAATAAAAAAATCTGACTTTTCGGGTCTATCTGTTTTATTTAGGTATCTAAATATTCTTTTTCCATACGTCTGCTTCATCCGTTTTTCTTTTTATCTAATTCATCAAGTTTATCTATTCTCTTCTGCTCTTCTGAAACTGTTTTATTATATTCTTCAGACTCTTCAACTTTTTTATCTAAATGATCTGAAAGTTCAATTGATTCTTCTGATTCACTTTGAATTAATTTAATTAATTCTGATGTATTATCACCACTGTCTTCAATCTCTTCCTCAATATCATTATCAATTTCTTTACTTCCATGGCGCTTAAGGACTTCTATAAGTTTAAGGATGATTTTATCATTATCCAATGAAGTACTTAATATAGAATTTATTGTAGGTGTTAATGATTGTGCTGTCGATTCATCAATAATTAAATTTGATATATGTAACATATTTTTGTATAGAACATCCTTTTTAAATTTATGTTCTTTTATCAAAAAATGTACAAGTGACGTTGTAATATTTACATCTTCAGACATTATTTAAATTCCCTTGAAATATTTATTTCTCTTTTTTCAGAATATCTATTTTTAACTTTAAAGTATTTCTCTCTAAGAATAGATAGTACTTTGTTTATTTTATAATTATTGTCTATTCCTGTCATTTGAAAAATTGCAAAATTTAAATCTCTTTTATCTTCAATATCGACATCATCATTTCTTAAAATTGTATAAATAGCATTTGCTAAAAGAACCTCATCCTCATTATCAAAAAATGAATCTATATGTTCATCTAACCACTTTTTATACCAAGATAAAAAATCCTCAATTGAGAATTCTTCAGGTTCTTCAATATATGTTTCAAGATAAAAATTTTCATCATCATCGATTGAAAAGAAGCCCATTTTTTCCTTTTCTCGTTGATGTGATATTTGTTTTTGATACAAATAATTTAATACTGTTCGTGTAAAATAAGAATAGGCTTTACCCTCTTCAGGATCAAAATTTGATGTTTCTAACGCTTCCCAAACATGTGCCTGAGTTTCTGATATTAATCCTTCTTTTTCTTGACCCGTGTAATGTATACCCCTTTGATAGATAAGCATCCGTATCATTTTTTCAAATGTAGGATGAATTATATTTTTGTATAATTCGTTTTTTCTCTTTGGACTTACGTCTTCTGATATGAATTCTTTTATAGCTTCTTCTTCCCTGTCGCCAAAATAATGATTCTTTTTTCCCATTTATTTTTCTTTATTTTCTTCATTACTACTTTCTGTTTGAGTCTCTTCTCTTTCTTCTTGGAACTGTTCAACGAAAAAATTATCTATATCTAAAATTATATTTTTGATNTGATCAAATGTCCAACCTACTTCATCATCACTTTCAAAATGACCTGTTGAGTCAATGTATTTTAATTTTGATAAGGCTCTTTCTGATCTACCTTTGAGATCTATGAAGAATTGTTCAAATTTAACTATGATAGTGAACATCCTGTAGATCTTAAATAGAAGAAAAATAATAATTAGTGTTGTTAGAATGGAATATATTTCGAGCATTTTCTATAGATTTTAGGTGAAATATAAGAATTTATAATGTTAATGTCAAATTAAATTAAAAATAAATTTGCTTTTATAAAATTAATTTCTTATTCGCGTGTGCGCGTACGCGCGTTACCTACTAAACATATATATAAATATATATTATACTCTCAAGACCACTACCAAAAAGAAATTTTTGATTTACTAATCTACTGAACTACATGTATATATTATATAATTTAAATTATTTAAATATATTTTTTATTTACTATGTACTTTAGTATATTTAGTAATAATAGTATTTACATAATTTAATTAAACTAATATGTCTATAAAGAATTTTTTAAATAAAATAAAAAATAAATCAGTTATGATATATAACCCTAAAACCAATAAAATTATAGACTTATCTAAATTAAAGAGTAAAAAAGAAAAATTTTGATGTTATAAAATTAATTTTGTATATTGGTTGTTATATAAATTAAAAGATAATTTGGCTATAGATGTATAAGAATATTTACTACGATAGATATAATAACAAAATTCATTTATGGACTACAGAGGGTTACGAAGTATTTACTTATGAACCATACGTTTACCTCAACTCTGAAAAGGAAACTAATTATAAATCTATTTTCGGTCAGTATGTTGAGAAGGTAAAGTATAGTAGTAGTGATAAATATTTATTTAATAATCCTGAGTATAAGGGATTTATACATGAATCAGATGTAAACCCTGAAGTTAGAACTTTAATTGATAGGTACTACGAAGATGATAGTATACCTGAATGTCATAATATAATAGCTCTTGATATTGAGGTATCTCGCTCCAAGACAAGAGGTTACGCTAAACCACCTGATGTATATAATTTCATTACAGCTATAACTTTAATGGATATTAAAACCAAAGAAACTCACTCATTGGTTTTAGATCCATTTTACAAATCTAAGAATAACCATGACTTTGTAAAGACCTATCCAACAGAGCAGGGTTTACTAAAAGCATTTATAGATTTATGGAATAAGATAAAACCAACTGTAATTACAGGATGGAATACAGAATTTTATGATATCCCTTATCTATATCTACGTATCCAAAAAGAACTTGGGAGATCTAAAGCTAATAGTTTATCCCCAATAGATAAGGTTTATTTGAGAGAGGCTGATCCTGAAAAGAATAGATTTAATACTACAATTAGTTTAGGTGGAATTTCCCATTTAGACTATCTCACCTTATACAAAAATTACAAGTTTAAAAACCAACCAAGTTACAAATTAGATTCAATTGCTGAAATTGAATTAGGGAAGAAAAAAATTGAATATGAAGGGGATTTACATGATCTTTGGGAAAATGATATCAATAAATTTATTGATTATAACTTTCGTGATGTCGAACTTATAAGCGATTTTGAGGATAAATTAGGCTTCTTGAATTTACACATGAAAATGTCTCATATTTCTCATGTACCCTATGAATTTGCATTATCTTCTGTACGATTGATTGAAGGAAAATTCTTAACTGAAGCCAAAAAGAGGAATTTAGTATTACCTGATATCCCTGAAAAAACTAAGAGTGAAATTGATAAGATTCTTGGAGCCTTCGTAAAACAATCAAAGAAAGGTTTATTTGAATATTTATTTGATCTTGATCTAACATCACTATACCCAATGATTATCGCTACATTGAATATTTCATTGGAAACAAAAGCAGGTGAAATACTTGATTATATTGATGTTTGGTTAAACGATGATGATAAAGTAGACTATGAAATCAAGGCAGATATTTTTAGGGAAGATGAAATTAAACCTGATAGATCACGTGTAATTGATATAAAATTAGACTACTATGAGGATGATCATATTTATGAATTACATACAATTGGTGATTTATATGATTTCCTCGAAGAGAAAAATTGCTCTCTATCATCTAATGGTATTTTATTCTCAAAGGATGTACAGGGTGAAGCACCAAGAATTATTTTAGAATTGTTTAATATTCGTTCTGAATATAAAAAACTTCGAATTAAAGCTGATAAGGAAGGAGATACAGAAGAATCAAAATTCTATGATCTAATGCAGATGGCGTTCAAAATCTTTATTAATTCAATATATGGCGTATTCTGTAATGAGTATTTCCGATTAACTGATAAAGATAATGCGCAGTCAATTACGTTAACAGGACAGTTTGTTAACAAATCAGGTATGGATTCAATTATTAGAATTCATCATAAATTCAGATCTGAAATTGATATGGATATTGTTCTTGATAAACATGTTGAGTTGTTTGACGACCCTATCATTACAGGGGATACAGATTCAATTATCCTTTCGGCTGTACCATCACTATATTACCAATATGGAGAAGAATGGTTATCATGGGATGAAGATAAAGTCATGGACGAGGTGATGAAGATCTCAAAGATTATGGCTGAAATTGTAAATGATCGAAGTGAGATTTTTGCTAAAGAATGGTTGAATACAGATAAAAATTATTTGGAATTCAAAGAGGAATGGGTGGCACGATCAGGTTTTTATATTGGGGTTAAGAAGAGATATGCCAATTGGATACGTAGGAAAGAGGGTGCACCATCTGATTTTGTGGATATTAAGGGGTTAGATGTAATTCGTAGCTCATTTCCAAAACATTTACAAGATTTTCTTAAGAATATTTTGTATGACATACTAAAATTTGTTGACAAAGACAAAATTTATGATTATATTGTTGATGTTCGTGATGATTTAATTGAAAATTCATACGACGACATTGAAGTTATATCGCATATATCATCTGCAAATAACTTATCTAAATATTCGGATTCGTTGGGACAGCCAATAAAGGGTGCACCTTTTCATGTGAAGGGGGCATTGAATTTCAATAAATATATACAAAAAGAACAGTTATTGAATAAACAACAGGAAATTTTTGAGGGTGATAAAATACGTGTCGTGTATCTCAAAAATAACCAATATGGCTTTGATGTGATATCATATCCAATTTCTGACTTAAGTGATGAAATGGAAAAATATATACAGGATCATATAGATTCAGTTAAGTCGATTGATAAATTGTTGGATAAGAAATTAAATAAATATTATAATGCTATGGATTGGAACCCACCAAATACTAAATTTGAAGATATAAGTGAACTTTTAATCGATTTGTAAACATATGAGTGATATAGAACAATTTAGAAAATTTATTGAGAAGGTATATTTAAATAACGAAATTGATAAAGCTATCATTCTTGTTGAAGATGGTGTTACTACCTGTAACGTATTTATTCAACATCGAATGTTTGGGTGTGATGTTGTGATGAACAACAATGTCCTGAACGTTGATAATACAAAGATAGCTGTAGTGAATATGGAAGTTTTGTATAAAATGATCAAAGCTTTCCCTGAAGATATAGAAATTCTGTATAAAACGAGATCATCGAAAGCGCCACATCATCTACGTTTTCAGAATGATATGATACAATCTCAATTTATTTTAGGAAAAGAGAGAGCAGTAGATAATTATAAAAAGTTGAATTTAACTAAAATTAAAGATTGGTTATTCGATTTAGATTTTACTGAATATTTAGATCAGTATCGATCTTATGAAAATGTATTGAAGTCATATGAGACATTTTATTTTTCAAATGAAAGAGGGTCGGTTCAGTTAAACTTTGGTGGTTTGAAAAAGTCATCAGAGAATATTATAACAATCGATTTGAAAATAAAACCTGATGTATCTTTTAGTGATACTATTCTTTTCAATAAAAACCTTTTCAATGAGGCTGTCAAAGCAAATAAAGAAAGTAAAATGCATTTGAGGGTCAGTAAAAAACTTTATGAATTATCTTGTGAAGAGGATAATTTTACAGCTAAATACTACAATACCAAATCAAAAAATCAATAATTAGTTTTAAGAAGTACATATATGAAGAAGCAAACAATAGAGGTAAAAGGCTCAAAACACCCTGATACATTGGCAGATCGTTTTGCAGAGGTAGCAATAGATTCGATGGAAGAATTTGATTCATCTCTTTATGGCAATTTTGATAAATCATATCTAAAAGGTGGTAAATTCCCTGAATTCACAATTCAAGGATATCTATCGTTCGATTTTAGAGAATTTTCAAAGGAATATAGATATGAATTATTCAACCATATTAAAAATGATGTGGTTTCTGATTTTAAATCGATATTTTCAGAACCTGTTATTAAAATTAAGTTTAATTTGAATTTTGAACCATCGAATAAAACTCATCTTTTAAAAGAGAATTTATACACTGATACAGCGTTTATTACAGGTATTAGGAAATTCAGTGAATTTGAAGATGATATAATGCTGTTATCCTCATACATTGATGATATTGAAGATATAGAATCAGATTATAAATTATTATTATTAGATGGTGAAAAATTATATATAAATCAAACATTTTACACACCTGATGATCTTTTTTATGAGGGATATGTGCGGAATATAACAGATTATGTAAGAACATTATCATCTCTTAAAGACTTGGATATTAGTTTTAATCCTGATAAAGAAGAGGCGGGTATATTCTTCTCACGATACGGATCATCGTTATTCTATAATTCATCAGGAAATGTTGGAAGGGGTAACCAATGGTATGGATTTAATTCACCTGAAAGAATGTGGGGTGAAACACCTTACGGAAAGCATAGATTACATCCTGCTAAATATTTAGTAAATGTAGCAAGAAATCACGTTACACATCAAAAGGATGCAGAACAATATATGTTATTTGGAGAGATGGGAGATCGTTTAGACAATTATAAATATACAATTAAATAAAACAAAAATGGTAAGAGTAGAAAATTCATTAGTAGATTTTTTCAATACATATGTTGAAATAAAACAAACTGATAATAATGTTCCATTAAATTTTTGGTCTGAAGTGTCAAAATATTGGAGTAATACGGAAGGTAATGAACACCTATCGAATAATGCAGTTAGAAAAAGGTTCAACAGGCGATATAAAAGGTTAGAATCTGCAAATTTTTCTAAAGATATCTATGATGATATTCTATTAGAATTAAAACAAGATGATAGAAAATTCTATGGTGAAGATGATTTGGAGTATGAAACGATTACCACTTCTGATAGTAATGATGTTTCAGTTTATAGTGATACTAATGAACAAGTTACTGAATTTTCTACTGAAAAAGATTTCAATGATGAGGCTAAAGATAAAGGGGTACTGAATGAATATCAACAATTCCTTAAAGAACAAGGTATTGATGAAGATGAAGTAGTAAATGTATATTATAAACAGAAAGCTTCGGGAATCTATTTCACAGTACAAACGAATCAGAAAGAAGAAGAGATAGAGGAAGAGGATCTTTTAGGTGAAATTAGAGAATTTTTATCTAATAATACACCTGATTTCTCAAATAAATTTGATGAATTAAGAGATGATGATACATCTGAAAAAATTTGTATTTTGAGTGCATTTGATGCTCACATTGATAAAATTTCGTATATAGATGAAACGGATGAAGAGTCATCATTGTATGATAATATACGTCAATTTGATGATGCAATTGATTCTATTTTACCACATGTAAAAGCAAGTAAACCTGAATATATTTTATTTCCATTAGGAAGTGATTTTTGGCACGTAAATGATTATAAAATGACAA
>SL_7KL_010_BRINEDRAFT_10000351_pt1 | contig 21651 bp, 21 predicted proteins | sample SodLak_010_BRINE_FD_10663 | JGI IMG/M metagenome (IMG submission 10663)
TTTCTAGTGAGATTATTCCATCCAAGATGGATTATTCACACGGTAAGGATAGTTTTGGAAACGTCCCTGAGGCGTATGAAAAACTGTTGTTAGAAATTATTGAGAATAACACTTTACTCTTTACACGTTGGGATGAAATAGAGACGACTTGGAAGTTTATCGACAAAGTTACCAAGCAATGCTTACCAACACCTTATGTGTATGAAGGTGAAGAAGATTTAATTCAAGCAATGAAAGAAAGGGGCATTGATTATGATTCATGATATATCAATGACGATTAAAAAAGATATGGTCGTTTATAAAAATAGGGACACAAAGAAACCTTCTTTTAAAACCAGTGCGACCTTTGAAGAAAAAGGGGTTTATGAAACAGATGTTTCTATGAATTTACATACCGGAAGTCATATCGATTTTCCGCTTCATACCATTGAAAACGGGAAGACATCTTTAAATGAAAATTTAGAGACTTTAATGGGAGAAGCTAAAGTATTTGATCTCACCCATTTGAATGAGAAGATTTCTAAAAAAGATATAGAAGATTTAGACATTCAAGCAAATGATTTTGTCTTATTTAAAACGCGAAATAGTTTTGAAGATTTCTTTAATTTTGAATTTATTTATGTTGCGCTTGATGCGGCAGAGTACTTAAAAGATAAAAAGGTAAGAGGGGTCGGGATTGATGCGTTAGGGATTGAAAGAAATCAAGAAGGGCATCCTACCCACGATACATTACTAGAAAATGATATCATCATTTTAGAAGGCATTAATTTAAAAACAGTCGAACCAAAAACGTATGAAATGATATGTTTACCACTTAAGATTCACGATGTAGAAGCGTTGCCAGTAAGAGCGATTTTAAAAGAATAAACGGCCAAATTTGGCCGTTTATTTTTTGTATAGTGTTGTTTTAACTTCACTTGGGTGCCACGATTTAACACGGTTTGATAATTCAAGATTACTCGGTTTTAATCCTAGGAGAATAAATGGGGTAAATATAAGGATTAAAACAATAACCAAAATACTCCATTCTAGGGAAAGGAAAAAAGGAATGGGGCTTAAAATAAAAGGTATGATCGCAAGTAATCTTTTAACGCCAATATCTTTATATCTTCTCATCATTAACGCAATCAGTCCAAACCCTAGCAATATATGAAGGATTACTAATGCAGGCGAAATAAGCATTAAAAGTCCAAAGATTAAATTAAGTCCTTCTACAAATTGTCTTAAGAGGAAGTAGTTTAAAGCACTTAATGCAATGAATAAAATAATGCCTAAACTAAAGGCCCATAAAAACTCACTTAGCCCAGAAAACCCGTTAAAGTGAAAGGCCCTTCTTAAAAGCATGCGCAAGGCACTAAACTTACGTTCATCGGTTTTATCTTTCGTAATGTTTATTTGTTTGTTTTCTTGTCTTTCTTTATCGAGTCCCATGAACGATTCAATTTCTTTATCCATGATGCCTTCTTGAATCATTCCACTTTTCTTTTCTTCACTCATTAATAATCCTCACCTTTAATCGCATTCACACACATGCGCTTTTGCCATCTCATAAATAAGTTTAACATGAGAATCTTTCAAGGTATAGTAAACACGCTTACCTTCTCTTTTATATGAGACAACTTGGTTGTCTTTTAAGATTCTTAATTGATGAGAGATGTTGGATTGTTCTAAATCGAGACTTTCTACTAAATCTTTCACACATTTTGGATTTTGACTTATCGCATCGATGATTCTAAGGCGCGTTAAATCAGAAAATACTTTAAATAGATCACGCATAGGTTTTAACGGATTTTGTTTCATTTGTATTCATCCTTCCATATAAGAGTCTTAATGCATTCATCACCGCAATTAAAGTGATTCCTACGTCTGCGAATATTGCCATCCACATAGTCGTTAATCCAAATGTTGCTAGGGCTAAAAATGAAAATTTAACTCCTAATGTTAAAAAGATATTTTGCCAAACGATTGCACGAGTTTTTTTAGCAATATCAAATGCATAGGTGATAGTGTGTAAGTGTTCAGTTGTAATGATGACATCCGCAACCTCTAAAGCAATATCACTGCCATCGCTCATCGCAACCCCTATATCAGCATTTTTAATTAATGGGGCATCGTTAATCCCATCGCCGACATACATCGAGTATTTTTGTAAGGTTGATTCATTAAACGCATTGATTTTATCTTCCGGTAACAAGGTATCAAAATAATAAATATTTCCTAGCGATTTAGCGATGTCTTTCGCAACGTATGCATTATCGCCTGTTAACATGATTAGTTTTTTATTTTGAGCAAGGGTCTGAATGGTTTCATATGCACTAGCTTTTAATGTATCGCTGATGCATATATAGCCAATATATTCATTATTTTTTGCGACATGGATGGTTGTTTTAGCGGTATTTAAAGGTGGGGTTTTAATATCATATTGATCAAATAATTTTTGGTTGCCCACTAAATAGAAATCTTGGTGATGGTTGGCACTCAAGCCTAAACCAGCGTGTTCTTTAACATTGCTTAAAACTTCATTAGAAGGAGGATGGTAGGCTTTTATGCTTTTTGCGATTGGATGGGTCGAATAATTTTCTACCATAGCCGCAATATCTAAGGCTTCTTTCGATGAATATTCACTCACTTCAAAGGTTCCATTAGTAAGTGTTCCCGTTTTATCAAATCCGATAAAATCGACGTGGTTCATCTTATCAAGTGCATCTGCGCCTTTAAACAATATGCCGTGTTTGGCACTTTTACCAATTGAAGCAAAATAACTTAAAGGGATTGATAAAACAAGCGCACAAGGACAGCTAATCACTAAAAATGTAGCGGCTCTTAAAATATAATCGCTGCGGTTTTCAGGATAAAGTAGTGAAGGGATTACGGCGATTAAAAGCGCCAAAAAGACTACAACCGGCGTATAGTATTTAGCAAAGGAAGTGATAAACCGTTCGGTTTTAGCTTTTTTAGAGGGTGCATTTTCGATTAAATCAATGATTTTTTTAACAGAAGAGGATGCATAAGGTTTTTGCGCTTCAATTTCAATGACATTTAATGTATTAATCGTACCACTTAAGACTGAGTCACCAATCTCTACTTTTTGCGGTTTACTCTCCCCTGTTAAAATGGATGTGTTTAAAGTGGTATTTCCTTTTATGACGCTTCCATCAACTGGAACTTTCTCTCCTTTTTTAACGCGTAATATGTCGCCAACTTTAACGTCTTTAGGATCAATCACTTTTAAAGACCCATCACGATTGACTAAAGTCGCTTGGTTAACATGTAGATCAATCAACGAAGAAATTTCTTTTTTAGAATGATTGAGCGCTCTATCTTGTAAATACTCCCCAACCGAATAAAATAATACGACTGCGATGGCTTCATAAGGTTTATCGATAAGCATGGCAGCAAATGTTGCGGTGAACATTAACAAGTTTTCATTAAATAACGCTTTTTGTCTAAGGCCTAACCATGTTTTCTTTATAATTTTATGAGCAATTAAGATATACCCTAGCCACATTAATCCCTGAGTTATGAATGGATAGACGGTAAAATAATCTAGCATAAAAGCGATGAAGAAAATAATGAGTCCAATGACTAATATTGTATATTTTTTATAAAAAGATGGGTGTGAAGGGGTGTTGGTGTCTTTATTAGATACTGTGATATCATCTTCATACCGATTTGCGATAGTCTGTAGATCATTAATAAGGGTTTGATTATGAATGGGATGATTTAAGGTTAAATTCATGGTTTCATTCGCAAAATTAAACGTACAATCATCGATGTACAAAAGTTTTTTGATAGATTCTTCTATTTGGTTTGCACAGTCGATACAATTTAAATTTTTCATGACAATTTTTTTGTTCATGTTCATCCCACCTTTACAAAATTTATTATATATGAACAAGCTTACATATGTCAAGGTGTTCATGTGTTTTCAAGCCCTTTCTTTCGTTGAAAACCCATATAAAACATGGTATGATATCTATCATTAAGAGGTGATAAAATATGGACTTTTTAAATTATGTAAAAGAACATGAAAAAGAGATCATTCAAGCAGTCAAAGATTTATGTAAAATTGAAAGTGTATTAACAGAATTTGACCCATCAAAAGAAGCCCCTTTTGGTGAAAAGATTAATAAAGCGTTGCACCATATGATTCATTTAGGAAAAAAAGATGGATTTATTGTGAAGAATGTTGAAAATTATGCTGCCCACTTAGAAATGGGAGAAGGCGATGATATCTTGGGGGTGTTAACCCATTTAGATGTTGTGCCGGCTAAAAACGAAGGGTGGAAATACCCACCGTTTGAACCAACCGTGCATGATGGTAAAATTTATGGGAGAGGAACATCTGATGATAAAGGGCCTACCATTGCGGCGTATTTTGCGATGAAGTTCTTAAAAGAATTGGATGTAAGTTTTCATAAGCGAGTCCGTTTAATTATGGGAACCGATGAAGAGACCAAATGGAGAGGGATTGAAAAGTATTTAAAAACTGAAGAAATGCCGACTTTTGGGTTTTCTCCCGATGCGACGTTCCCTTTAATTCACGGTGAAAAAGGGATTTATGTGTATGATACATTGGGTGAATTTGAAAATGATGCATTAAAAACCTTTTATGCAGGAGAGCGTTATAATGTCGTGCCTGAAAAAGCCTCCGCAACCCTTAGTATCGATTTAAAAGATTCATTTAAAAAATTCTTAAAATATAACGATTATAAAGGCGAATATAAAGATAGACGCTACATTGTCTATGGAAAAAACGCCCATGGTATGACGCCAAATTTAGGCGTGAATGCGGCCTTTATTCTTGCGAAGTTTTTAAAAGAACATCTCGATAATAAATTTATCCACTACATTCATGATTGCTTAAGTTTTGATCCATATGGTGAAAAAATGGATCTTGATCTTAAACATGAAGTAATGGGGAGTTTAACGTTGAATCCAGGGATCTTTAAATACGATGAATCAGGCGCAATGGTTGGACAAAACATTCGCTACCCTAAAGGGTTTAACTTAAAAAGCGCTGCGTTAAAAATATCTAACGCAGCTAAAAAATATGGCTTAACGTATTCCTTTGGGCAAAATATGCCTCTTCATTATGTTGAAAAAGATGATCCCTTAGTGCATAAGCTTATGGAAAGCTATCAAAAAGTGACGTATGATAACGAAAACGAACCCTACACCATCGGAGGAGGGACTTACGCAAGAGCCCTCGATAAAGGGGTAGCGTTTGGAATGGTTATGCCAGGTAGAAAAGATGTTGCCCATCAAGTAGATGAACATATCTTTATTGATGATTTAATTGAAGGAACCGCGATATACATGGAAGCCATTTATGCTTTAACCCGTAAAGACGTGAAAATTTAAAGGGGTTTTTCTTCATTTAGCCATCAGTTTTTGGTATAATGTAAAAGGTGATTTCATGAGATTAAGAAACGTTAAATATGCCGAGGAAAAAATCGCTTCAAATGAAGCGTATATCACTTCGGTATCAAGAGAAGAAACAAAAGATTTAAATCATATATTTGGTAATGTTAAGCCCTTGCATTTAGAAATTGGTACAGGGAAAGGACAGTTCATTCACACCTTAGCGTCTTTATATCCTGATGATAATTTTATAGGGATAGAACTTTACGATAGTGTGATTGTGCGTGCCTTAGAAAAACAGCTTTCTGACCCAAAAGAAAATTTACACTTAGTGAAAATGGATGCGTCTAAAATTGATGAATGTTTTAAGCCAGGGAGCATTTCTACTATCTATTTAAATTTCTCAGATCCGTGGCCTAAAAAAAGACATGCGAAAAGACGTTTAACCCATCAAAACTTTTTAGAAAAATATGAAAAATTATTGAACGATGAAGGGGTTTTAATCCTTAAAACCGACAACCGTAAATTTTTTGAATATTCGTTAGAATCATTCAATCAATATGGTGTTCATATTGAAGATATATCCTTGAATGTTCATGAAGATGAACATGACGATAACATTGAAACAGAATTTGAAGAAAAGTTTAAAGAAGAAGGACCCATTTATAAACTGAAAATATCTTTCTAGGAGGATTCACATGAAACAGATTTATAAAGATTTAGTTGAAATACCGGGGGCACCAAGTTTTGAAAAACACGTAAGACGTTATATGAAAGAACACATTTTAAAATCAACCAATGAGTTGGTTGAAGACCGTCTTGGTGGAATTTTTGGAGTATTGAACAAAGAAAGTAAAGGTCCAAAAGTGATGGTTGCTGGTCATATGGATGAAGTCGGTGGCATGGTCACAGGCATCACCAAAGAAGGATTGGTAAAAATCACAAATCTTGGAGGAATGAAGGGCGATGTCTTCCTTTCACAACATATGATCATTTATACCGATGATCTAGAAGCAATCCCAGGCGTCACTGCGTCTAAGCCTCCGCACCTTAGCAAAGGGAAAAAAGAAGAGACGTTAAAGTTTGATGATTTATTATTAGATGTTGGCGCCGACGATAAAGAGCACGCTGAGAAATTAGGAGTAAAGGTCGGACAACAAGTGATTGCACGTAATAATTATGTGACGACTAAAGATGGAAAAAAACATATCTCTAAGGCGTGGGATAACCGCTTTGGGTGTGCGATGAGTTTAGATATATTAGACACCCTTAAAAATGAAGATTTACCATGTTCGCTTTATTCAGGTGCGACAGTTCAAGAAGAAGTAGGCTTAAGAGGTGCTGCAACTGCGACAGCGAAAGTTGATCCTGATATCTTCTTAGCGGTTGATTGTTCACCGTGTGCGGATTCATTTGATGGCGATGAGATCTCTGGAAAACTGAATGAAGGGTTTTTAATTCGTTTTTACGATCCAAATGCGATTATGCATCAAGGCATTAAAAAACATATTGAATCGCTTGCTGAGAAAAACAACATTAAATTCCAGTATTATAAATCGATGGGTGGTACCGATGCAGCCAGAGCGCAACTTCATGGTGAAGGCGTTATTGTGGCGACTATTGGAATGCCAGCACGTTACATTCACTCAACGACATCAATGATTCATGAAGACGATTATAAAGCCGTTCATGAAATGTTGAAAGTCTTGATTAAATCACTTGATCAAGATACATACGAAGCAATTAGAGCAAACGTTTAATTGGTTAATTAATCTTTTGTGCACGCATACTTTTAAAGATGTAAGCACATTAAAAAAGATTGTTTATATAGATCCATAATATGGGACCCTTAAGGGCCTAAAATAAAGGAGAAAGAAAATGAGAAACAAGAAAGTATTAGAATTAACAACTATAGCAATGTTTGCAAGTATTATCTTTTTGATGGCATGGTTTCCACAAATTGGTTTGATTGCAATTCCAGCGTTAGGGGTATCGATTACCTTACTGCATATTCCAGTGATTATTGGAGCGATGTATGGCGGGCGTAAAATTGGCTTTTACTTAGGATTAGTATTTGGCTTATCAAGTTGGTTGATGGCTATAATAAGAGCATCGCAACCATTTGATTTGATGTTTCAAAATCCTATTTTAGCCGTTATTCCAAGAGCTTTGTTTGGGTTAAGTGTATGGTATGTGTTTGCGTTTTTCAAAAAATTCATCACAAACAAAGCCGTTTCACTTGCCTTTACGTTTGCATTAGTGACTTTACTTCACACCGTATTAGTCATGGGAACCGCCTTAGCAATGTCACCGTTTTATGAAGATGTTTTAGGTGCAGGCTTATTTAACTTTATCGTAACGGTAGCACTCCCTATTGCTGCACCAATTGAAATGACGATTGCAGTGTTGGTGGGAACTCCGGTTGTACTGCGTTTAATGCAAACTGATCTATTCAAAAACGATAGACAAAAAGATGCAAGTGACTTAAATATTAATGTAAATTAGGTGAATGTTATGCTTCTATATATTGACATAGGAAATTCAAATATAGTGATCGGAAAAGGCAATGGAAAAATCTTAGAGACATACAGATATAAGACCGATCAAACCAAATCGTCTGATGAATATTATGCGATGTTATCGCACTTATTTAGCGATGTAAAAGACGTAATCATTTCATCGGTTGTACCTGAGGTTAATACGGCATTTAAAACGTTTTTAATGCGTTATTTTAATATTACGCCTTTATTCGTTGAACCGGGGATTAAAACCGGAATTAAAGTGAAAACCGATTATCCTCAAGAAGTTGGTGCGGATTTAATCGCTGCTTCAGCTGGCGCAAAAACTGCGCACTCTGATACCGCCATTATCATTGATATGGGGACTGCGACGACATTTACCTATATGGAACAAGGGGAAATTAAAGGCGTGAGTATAACGATTGGTTTAGATATGTCTAAAAATGCCTTGATCGGGAATACCTCTAAGTTATTACAGTTTGAGTTTTCTACCCCGAAAAGTGTCTTAGGAACTAACACCATAGATGCTTTAAACAGTGGGTTTGTCAATGGACATTCTTATCAAATTATAGGCTTTGTTGATGCCATTACTAACACATTTAAAAGCGCGAACCCTAAAGTCATTATTACCGGTGGGGCTTCTAAACTCATAAAAGATAATTTACCGGGCTCATATATTTATGATGAGCACCTGGTCTTAAAAGGCTTGCAAGCAATTTACAAGAAAAATCGAAAGTAATGTTTGACAAATTATCATATCAAAAATATAATAAACGAAATTGAGAGAAGGAGTTGAAAATTGTGTTAGAAAAACTAATTAGCATTATTGCTGAAGAACTCGGTGTTGAAAAAGACGAAGTTGTAGAAGATGCGCACTTACAAGATGACCTCGGTGCCGATTCTCTTGATGCTGTAGAGTTAATCATGGCAATCGAAGAAGAATTTGATGTAGAAATTGATGATACAGAAGCAACCAATATTAAAACCGTTCAAGATATTATCGATTATCTTGAAGAACATGCAGGATAAACAAGGTGTCTTCGGACACCTTTTTTTTGTGGAAAAATATCTTATAAAATTTTAAGGAATTGAATGTCTTAATTGTTAGAGTTTCTTTTTCTTTTAGATGGGTTTTATGGTAAAATAGTTTACGATATGAGACGATAGAAAAGAGGCAAAATATGAAAAAACTAATCTTGATAGATGGTTCGAATTTAATGTTTAGAGCGTATTATGCAACGGCTTATTCTGGGCGTTTAATGAAAAATTCTAAAGGTCAATACACAAACGCTGTGTACGGGCTTATTAATATGTTAAATGTCATTTTAAAAGAAGAGTTTACCCACGCACTCGTTGCGTTTGATAAAGGAAAAGCAACCTTTAGACATAAAGAGTATGAAGACTATAAAGCAAAAAGAAAACCAATGCCTGATGAGTTTAGAGATCAACTAGAACTCATTAAACAAACCCCAAAGAAATTAGGTATTAGTGTGTATGAAAGCGAAGCCTTAGAAGCTGACGATATTATTGGCTCTCTTGCCTGTAAATACTATGATGATTTTGATGAGATTGAAATCATCAGTAACGATAAAGATTTGTTTCAGCTATTAAACCATAAAGTCTATATGCGTCTTTCAAAAAGAGGCTTAGAACCGGATGAATTATATACCGAAAAAACGTTAAAAGAAACAATGAATATCAAGCCTTCACAAATCCCAGATTTAAAAGGATTAATGGGAGATTCTAGCGATAACTTACCAGGCATTCCTGGGGTAGGGGAAAAAACGGCTTTAAAACTGCTTCATGAATATGGAGATATTGAAACCCTACTTAAAAACTTAAATGAATTAAAAGGGAAACAAAAAGAAAAAATAGAAACCCACGGTAAAGATGCACTTAAGTGGCGACGTCTTGCGACACTTAAGACAGATGAAGATTTTTCATTTGGGTTAGATGATTTAAAATATCAAGGCTATGACCATGAAACCCTTGTTAATTTTTATGAAGAGTTGGAATTTCATTCTTTGATTAAACGGTTAGATAAAGTTGAAACAACGAACGGGGAAGAAAAACCAGCCTTTAAAATCATCGAAAAAGAATCAACCATCAAAGAAATTTTTAAGACTTCAGGTGCTTTAATTTTAGAATCGTTTAAAGAAAATTATCATTTTTCAGATAACTTAGGATTCGCCTTTTATAATGATACCTCAAATGTTTTTATCCCTTTAGACGTTGCGAAAGAGTCAGAGGCGTTTATATCTTATTTGAAAAACGAAGATTATAAAAAATATACGTTTGATTATAAACGGTTGTTGGTGAGTTTAAATAAAGAAGGGCTTGAAATAAAAGGCGTTACGTTTGATCTATTATTGGCCGCTTACTTACTCAATCCTTCAAATACGAAAGAAGACTTTAAAGTCATCGTATCAAACTTTGAGTATGATGATGTCGATTATTTAGAAGATATATACGGAAAAGGCGCAAAAGCAGGCGTACCTAATAAAGAAGTGTATGCGAAATACGCGACCGATAAAGCCAAAGCGGTATTTACCTTAAAAGATGAACTTTTAAAATCTATCAAATCATACGAACAAGAGCCGCTTTTAAACTCGATTGAACATCCTTTAAGTGAGATTTTAGCGAGTATGGAACGTATCGGTGTTTATATAGACCAAGAGGCTTTAAACGCATTTTCAAGCGAATTAGACCGTGAACTTGATTCATTAACTGAAAAGATCTATGAAGAAGCGGGGGTTGAATTTAATATAAGTTCACCCAAACAACTAGGGGAAGTCTTATTTGAAAATCTAAATCTACCGGTCATTAAAAAAAGTAAAACAGGGTATTCTACCAGCATTGATGTTTTAAAGAAACTTCAATCAAAACATCCTATCATTGATTATATTATCGAACACAGAAGTGTCTCCAAACTGAAAAATGCGTATGTTAATAGTATGTTTGAAGCTGTCCATGATGATGGAAAGATTCATACCATTTATAAACAAGCATTTACACAAACAGGAAGACTATCTTCAATTGAACCCAACTTACAAACCATTCCAATCCGCTCAAAGCGCGGGCGCGCATTAAGGAAAGTCTTTGTGCCAAAAAAAGACAATGTATTAATGGCTGCGGATTATTCGCAAATTGAACTTCGTATTTTAGCGCACATGGCGAATGAAAAAACCCTGATCAAAGCCTTTAAAAACGATGAAGATATTCACACGATTACGGGAAAAGAAATTTTTGAAAAAACAGAAATATCTTCAGATGAACGTCGTATTGCGAAGGCTGTGAACTTTGGGATTATTTATGGTCAAAGTGCATGGGGGTTAAGTGAAGAAATTGGAATTTCTCAGCAAGATGCGAAAACCTTTATTGAAAGGTATTATGAAAAATTTAGTGGCATCAAATCATTTATGGATGACATTGTAAAAGAAGCCAAAGCGAATGGGTATGCCAAAACGATTTATAACCGTAGACGCTATATTCCTGAATTGAATAGCCGCATTCATATGCAGCGTCAATTTGGTAAAAGAACAGCGATGAATGCACCGCTTCAAGGGAGTGCAGCAGACATTATAAAAATCGCGATGGTAGAAATTGATAACGCGATGAAAAAGGAAAATTTAAAGAGTGAAATGATTTTACAGATTCACGATGAATTGGTTTTTGATGTCTTAAAAAGCGAACAAGCTTCCATGGAAAAATTGATCAAAGAAACCATGGAAAATTGTGTCGATCTCTTAGTCCCCTTAAAGGTAAGTTTAGCTTCAGGTAAAAACTTAGATGAGGCAAAATAATGACTCGTAATACAGTGATGATTAAAAGTTTTTTCATTAACTTTGTGTTGATTGTGGTTAAGTTAATTGGAGGTATCTTATTTGTCTCAGCGTCTTTAATTGCGGATGCTTTACATTCTGCGAGTGATTTTTTCACAGATATAATGGTCATATTTGGAATACGTCAGTCCAATAAACCACCCGACAAAGAACACCCTTTTGGACACGGGAAGGCTGAATATGTGGTGAGTTTATTGCTTGGGTTACTCATCTTATTTGTTGCCTACCAAATCTTTACATCAATGATTACTCGCGCACTTGAAGGCCCAACTACCCCTTCGATTTACGCAGTATTTATTCCAGTTTTTGTGGTAGGAATCAAATACGGGCTCGCAAAATATATTTTATATTACGGTGACAAATTAGACTCACATGCATTAAAAGCATCGGCTAAAGAATCATTCGCCGATATTATGAGTTCAATCGTTGTGCTTTTTGGGATCATCATTGGATTTATAGGCGAGCAATTTAATGTTGAAGCATTACTCTACGCTGATTTAGGCGCGGCTTTAGTTGTTGGAGTCTTAATCTTAAGAGTCGCTTATCACATTATTCAAGAAGCGATTGTTTCAATTTTAGGGAAAAGTGCGCCGCAAAAAGTTATTAAAGAAGTCTCGACTGTTATAAAAACCATTGATGGGGTTAAGGGTGTTGACAATTTAAGAATGATTGTTTATGGTCATTACTACCAAGCCTTAGTTGAAATTTGTGTTGAAAAAACGTTAACGGTGAAACAAGGACACGATATCGCGTCTAAAGTAAAACGGAAAATGAAAGAAAATTCAAAAATATCACATGTGTTAGTTCATGTGAATCCGGAGGGTTAAATATGTCTTTACCATTACAAAGAAAAAGTATTCGAAAATTTATTCCTGCAAAGATTCAAGATGAAACCATTGAGCGTTTAATGATGAGTGCGATGCAAGCACCGAGTGCTACCAATCAGCAACCTTGGGCCTTCATCGTCATTAAAAACAAAGATATTTTAAAGAAATTATCGCAAGTATCTAAAGGGGCTTGGCCTTTAAAAGATGCGCCTTTAGGGATTTTAACGTTGATGAAAGAAAATGTGAATCGCCCAATGATGGCGCCACAAGACTTATCAGCCGCAACGCAAAATATCTTATTAGAAGCAACCCATATGAACCTTGGCGGGGTTTGGATTGGGGTTTATCCTAGAGAAGAGCGTATTGGAGCGATTAAAGATATCATTGATATTGATGAAGGCTTCACACCATTTTCACTCATTGCGCTTGGCTATCCTGATGATAGTGTTTCAACGCACGTGAATTATCGATATGATTCATCCAAATATAAGGTGATTAAATAGTGCCTGAACTTCCAGAAGTTGAAACCGTCAGAAGAACCTTAGATCACTTAATAAAGGGTCAAACCATCAAAGAAGTTGATGTAATCTATCCGAATATTGTTAAAGGGGATTTAAAAACCTTTAAAAAGACTTTACAAAACGTTACCATTCAAGGCATTGAGAGAAAAGGGAAATTCTTACTTTTTGATATTGGAGATAAATATTTACTCTCTCATTTAAGAATGGAAGGGAAATATTTTATTAAACCATTAAGTGAGCCGATCAATAAACACGAACATATTATATTTTACCTTGCGGATGGAGGGACTCTGAGGTATCATGATGTCAGGAAATTTGGTACGATGGAGCTTAAAGATAAACACGATGTTTATGATACACCCCCTTTATCTTTATTAGGCAAGGAGCCCATTGAACCTAACTTTGAACCAATGAAGCTTTATAAAACTTTAAAACAAAAGAAAAAAGCTGTTAAAACGGCGTTACTTGATCAAAGTATTATTAGTGGACTTGGAAATATTTACGTTGATGAAACGCTTTTTTGTGCAAACATCCATCCCGAGAAAAGAACGTATAAAATTACCAAAAAAGAAGCACATACCCTCGCCCTATGTGCTAAAAATGTTTTAAAGAAAGCTGTTGATTTAGGTGGATCATCAATTAGAAGTTACACGGATTCTTTAGGAATAAGCGGACGCTTTCAAAACGAACTAAAAGTCCATCTTAAGAAAAATGAACCGTGTGAAACATGCAACAGATTGATTACGAAAATTAAGGTCAATGGAAGAGGCACTTATTTTTGCAAGACGTGTCAAAAACGTTAAACCCAAGAAAGAAGGAATTGAAATGTCACTTATTGTCGGTCTAACTGGAGGCATTGCGAGTGGAAAATCCACAGTAAGTAAGATGTTTAAAGATGAAGGCATTCCAGTTATTGAAACAGATAGCATTTCACATGAATTATTAAAAAACAATAAAGCCATCTTTAAAGCGATTGTAGAAACATTTGGTGAAGATGTTTTAACCCCCTCTAAAGCAATTAACCGTAATGTGCTTGGCAAAATGATCTTTAAAGATCCTAAAAAGCGCGAAGCATTGAATAAGATTGTTCATCCTAAAGTCAAAGAACGTGTGCATCAAGAAATTGATCATTTTAAAAAACTAGAAGAATCTATAATCGTTGTTGATGTACCTTTATTATTTGAGGTTTCATTTGATAAAATGATGGATAAAACGATTGTTGTTTATGCGAAAAAAAGCGATCAACTCGAACGCTTAATGTCACGAGAAGGCATTGATGAAGCGTACGCGAAACAAAAAATCAAATCGCAAATGTCTTTATCTAAGAAAAAAGAATTGGCCGATTATTGTATTGATAACACCAAAAGTATATTAGAAACACGGAAATCATTTGTAAGAATATTAAACAAACTAAAAGCTTCAGTGTGAGGGTGCCAATGAAACCATCATTCAATCAAATTCAAATCAAAGTGCATGGATTAAGCGATCTAAGCCATGTGCATATTCATACCTTAAGTCTTCTTTATCAACCGATTATTGGTAAAGAAGCTTTTTCGCTATATATGTTGTTACATGGCCTTTTAGATAAGACGGCTTTAAGAAGTGTAATTTATCCTTTAAGCTTTATTTTAGACGCTTTATCACTAAGTGAAGCCCAGTTTGTAAGTAGCCGTAAGACACTAGAAGCGATTGGGTTAATGGATACATATTATGGAGATGATACGTATATTTTTTCACTATATCATCCACTAAGTCCCAGTGGTTTTATTAAAGATTCTCCTTATGGGGCTTATTTAAAAGCTATTATAGGAGAATCACGGTATAATGATATTACCTCACAATTTAAGATATCTAAAATTAAAACGTCTACCTATAAACATTTAACGGTAAGTTTTGATGAAGTATTTGGGCCGTTAAAAACTCCACCAAAAACGAAGGTTAAATCGTTTGAACAAGAAGAGACCTTAAAGCCTTCTATCAAACATAGTGTTGATATTGAAGCCGTCTTAAGTGAGATTCCCTCACATTTAATGAGTGAACGTTTCAAAACCAAACGATTTAAAGAAAAATTAAAAGAAATTGCTTATATCTACTCACTCGATGAAAAAGCAATGATTAAACTCATCAAAGGCTCTATTGAAAATCAAGAAATAGATTTTGCGCAGTTTAAATCATTGGCTGCTGATTATTATCATAACTTGCCGAAACAAACCATTAAAAAACAAAACAATTATAGCGAAGATTATTTTCAATCGGTACATCCTAAAGAGTTGTTAGAAGCCTCAACGGGCTCTAAAGCCGCAAAAAGCGAACTCGCAACCTTAGAGCGCATCTTAGATGAAATTGATCTTCCACATGAAGTGATCAATGTCATGATTGCTTATGTGTTAAAAGAATTAAATGGACAGTTTCCGGTGTTTGAATATTTTAATAAAGTGGCTGCAACGTGGAAAAGAAATAATATCACCACTGCCAGTGAAGCGATTGATCATATTAAAAAGATGAAAACGCAAAAAAAACAGCCTAAACCAAGCTATCAAAGTCACAAAAAAGCCGATACACGTCCCAAAGATACAGACGTTGATTGGTTTGATGACTACCTTAAAGACCAGGAGGAATCCTCATGAAAAAAGGAAACTTTAAATCAAATCCTTCGCTTGTCGATGAAATCACTGAATCACTCAGTGAAGATCAAACCTTAAAAGCGTTTTTCATCGAACACGATATGCCAAGCCAAGCGATAGAAGAAGCGTTAAATGAACTATTAACGTTTAAACGAGAAATCGTACACTGTGAAGCGTGTCCTGGCCTTCATGCGTGCAAGCAAGATACATTAGGGATGAAACCAAAGTTAACTTATAAAAACGGACAAATTGGCCTAGAGTATCATCCGTGCCATTATAAACGCGCCAAAGAAAAACAATCGGTGAAAAAAAGTCGTATTGATGCATTATTTATGCCTAAGATGATTTATGACGCGTCCCTTGAAGATTTTTATTTAGATTCTCAGACAAGAAACGATCTTTATAAAAAAATTATCGGCATCACCAATCAATACGCCAAAGGCGAACCCATTAAAGGCTTATATATTCATGGCCGTTATCAAATTGGGAAAACTTACACTTTAGCAGCGATTGCCAATCGCTTTGCGGAACTAGGATATGATAGTATTATTGCATATTACCCTGATTTGGTCCGTGAGTTAAAAAGCTCAATTCAAACGGGAAATTTAGAAACGCGCATTAATCAACTTAAAACCGCAGATGTTTTATGCTTAGATGATATCGGTGGTGAATCATTTTCTGCGTGGATTCGCGATGAAGTGTTAGGACCCATTTTACAGTATCGCTTACTTGATGATAAACCGACCTTTTTCTCTTCTAACCTACCATTAAAAGAACTGAGTAAGTACTTGGTTTCTTCAAACCAACAACAAGAACAAATCAAAGGCTATAGAGTAATCGAACGAATTAAAAAACTTTCTGAGCCTTTCAATATGTAATGATTGACAAAATGTTTATAATTAACTATGATAATATTAACAACTTTGAAAAGGACACGGTATCATTGCCTTAAGCGAAGCAGGATGGTGAGAGCTGCTAAAAAATGATGCTACTCCCTTGGAGTTGATAAGTGAAAACTTATTCGTATGCTGCGTTAAAGCAATAAAGTGCTTAATTGAACTAAGGTGGTACCGCGGATTTTATTCGTCCTTGACATTGTGTTAAGGGCGTTTTTTTATTTCAAATCGTAAGGAGGCAATGATGTTAAAAAAGAATTTTACCATTAAAGAATTACAAGCGCACATTAAAAAAATCGACTTTCAACCCGATAAAAAACACGAAGTGGTATTAAAATTATTTGAAGAAGTCGGTGAACTATCCGTTGAAATGCGTAAAGAACATCAAGATGGGCTGAGCGACGAGCGTAAAAAAGAAATCAAATATGAACTATATGATGTCTTACATTATGTGACCCATATTGCCAATATTTACGATATTGACTTAGAGGATGCCATTATTGAAAAAGACAAAATTAATGAAATCAGGTATGACGATCGGAGGAATAAACAATGATTAATATTGAATTTAAAGATGGAAATCAAAAAGCATTTGAAGAAGGAATAACCCCTGAAGAGATAGCGAATGATATTTCAAAATCACTGAAGAAAAAGACAGTAGCTGCGTTTGTCGATGAAGATCTCTACGATTTAAACCGTCCTATATTTAAAAATGCCAAGGTAGACTTGATCACTAAAGATGATCAAAAAGCATTAGAAGTGTTGAACCATTCTACCGCGCACCTTATGGCGCAAGCCGTTAAACGGTTGTATCCTGATGCAAAATTCGGGGTAGGTCCAGCGATTAAAGATGGGTTTTATTATGATATTGCGACTGAATCAACCATCAAAGAAGAAGACTTGCCTAAAATTGAACAAACGATGAAACGTATTGTTAAAGAACAAGAAAGCATGGAAAGAGAAGAGATTTCTAAAGAAGAAGCGTTAGAGCGTTTTAAAGATGATCCTTATAAAATCGAACTCATCAATGACTTAGAAGATGGCGAAATCATCAGCATCTATAAACAAGGGGAATTTGTTGATTTATGTCGCGGGGGTCATGTAGGCAATACGCGTCATATTAAACATTTTAAATTATTAAGTGTTGCTGGAGCGTATTGGCGTGGTGATTCTGATCGTGAGATGCTGACGCGTATATATGGGACAAGCTGGTTTTCTGAAGAAGCTCTCAATCATCATTTGGAAGTGTTAAAAGACCGAAAAGAAAGAGACCATAGAAAACTAGGGAAAGAATTAAAAATCTTTATGCTCGACCAAAAAGCAGGACAAGGATTGCCGATTTGGCTACCAAATGGGTATACAGTTAGACGTACGTTAGAAGATTATGTTTATAAACTTGAACGTAAAAATGGATACTTACATGTAAATACTCCAGTTTTAGGCACAAAGACTTTATATCAAACCAGTGGACACTTTGATCACTACCAAGATGATATGTTCCCATTAATGAAAGCGAAAGATGAAACGTTTGTCTTAAGACCAATGAGTTGTCCGCATCATATGATTATTTATAATTCAGAATTAAGAAGTTATCGTGACCTTCCCTTAAGATACGCTGAGATTGTGACGCAACATCGTTTTGAAGCATCCGGTGCATTAAGTGGTTTAGAGCGTGTTCGAGCGATGACGTTAACGGATTCACATATATTCGCAAGAAAAGACCAAATTAAACAAGAAGTCTTAAATGCTTATAGTCTAATTTCACAAGTGATTGATGATTTAGGCTTAGAAATCGATTATGTAGAACTTGCCTTACGCGATGAAACTAAAGGAAAATTCCATGACGATGATGCACTTTGGAATGATGCTGAAGATACATTAAAAACGTTACTCGATGAAGAAAACATAGAATATACTGAAATGAAAGGCGAAGCGGCCTTTTATGGACCAAAGATAGACTTCCAAGTACGTACAGCCTTAGATCATGTCATCACGATGTCTACGGTCCAACTTGATTTCTTATTGCCAGAACGTTTTGATCTAAATTATATTGGAAAAGACGGAGAAAAACATCGCCCTGTTGTTATCCACCGTGGGTTAATTTCGACTTGGGAACGTTTGATGAGTATTTTACTCGAACAATATAAAGGCGCTTTCCCTACATGGTTAGCCCCAGTTCAAATGAAAGTGATTCCTGTAAGTTTAGATGCTCACCAAGCATTTGCTCAAAAACTTCATGAACGCTTTATCGATGAAGAACTCCGTAGCGAGATAGACGTAAGAGAAGAAAAACTTGGGTATAAGATTCGTGAAGCACAAACCCAAAAAATCCCTTATCAAATTGTTATAGGTGACGAAGAAGTCAATAATGATTCAGTGACCTATAGAAGATACGGACAAAAAGAACAAACCACTGTTAAAGTAGATACGTTTATTGATATGATCAATCAAGAGATTAAAGATAAAACCATTACTCATAAATAATAAAAGACGCCTAATTTTAGGCGTCTTTTTTATATTAAGAACGTAGCCAATGGCTTAGCGCGTCTTTAGCGTACGCTTTATCACTAATAAAGATATCAATGGTCACATCATCGAAATGTCGCCTTAATTTGTTCCCCATATCGGCACCAATCAATAAATCGACTTCTTGACTTTTTAAATACATGGGTAAGAACCCGCCTGGAATATCTGGGCGTTCTACATAAGTTTCACTTACGATTTTTTGGTTTAAGACATCAAAAATTTTAAATTGTTCACTTTCTCCAATGTGTGAAACTTCCCCTTCAACTAAACTGACCGCAATTCTTTTAACTTCTTTGGGTTTATCTTCAATAATTTTTGTTTCAGCGGCGCTTTCTACCATGTTTCTGATGGTGTAGCGTTCATCGATTTGTAAAGACTGTGGTGCTTGATACGTATAATCGCCTCCATCAATTACGAGTGGTTTGCCTTCAACTAAAGAAGCTGAGATCTTTTTTCTAGCGGTGCGATACATCGCTTGTACAGTCGTTCTTGATACGTTCATTTTTTCACTACATTCTTGTTGATTAAGCCCTTCATAATCAATTTGACGAATCGTTTCATACTCATCAACATTCAGTAAAATAGCCGATGGTTTTTTTGCTTCTTTATCTTTATAAGGGCCATATTTTCTTTGTGGTGGAACCCCTTCTACATTTCTTGGTTTCTTTGGCCTTGCCATAAAATCCCTCCTACATAATTATACTTTTATTTTAACGTATTTATGACATATGTCAAATAAGGGGAGGTCTATTATTTTTTCTTAAGCGATTGAATGAACGCTTCATCAGGGTCAATATAAATCGTATTTTGGTTTTTATAAGTGACATAATAGCCTTTATGACCAGGAATTTTTTTAATGTTTTTAACGGTTGTATAATCGACAGCGACACTAGAGGAATAGCGCATTTTAGAATGATACGCCGCAAGTTGAGCAGCAGTTCTGATGTTGGTTTCGCTTAAGGCGTCTATACTTTCTTCGATAACAACATGACTACCAGGCGCATCTTTGACATGGAACCAAGTATGAAAGTGTTTGGCTAGTGTATGCGTGATATACGCATTTTGAAGGTTGTTTTTTCCAACATGAATGATTTTTCCTTCATCATCAAGGTAAGTATCATGAGAGGCTTTTTTACTTTGCTTTTTAGGGGATGCGCCTTGTTTGATGTAGCCATGGGTTTTAAGTTCGCTTTTGATTTCTAGTAAGTCTTGTAAGTTGGCATAACTTAATTGGTCTTCAATCATTTGAAAATACGTGCGTTCATTTTTAGCTCTAATGATTTCTCGTTTTAAATAAGGGAGTGATTTCTTTGCTTTTTTAAATTTTTCAAAATACCATTTGGCATTATCTATTGGTGTTTTATCTCGGTTTAAATCAATTTGAATGGCTTCATTGGTTTCAAAGTCTTCTAAGGTAACGGTTTTATCACCCGGAGTGACTTTATAGGCATACGCCATTAAAAGTTCGCCTTTTTTACGGTAGGTTTCAACCGCAGAGCTATCGTTTAATTGTTTAGTCAGTTTTTCTATTTTTCGGTTTTGTTTGTCGATGTTTTTCTTAATCACTTGTTCTAAAGATTTTAAATGTTGTTGGTGCAGTTGATGATTTTCTCGCATGCTAAAGAAATGATCTAGCATTTCATGAGGAGAATCAAAGGTGAGAATCTCTCCACTTGTATGCGTGATTTTAAATGATGCGAAAAGCATGCGTTTATGTTTTGAAATAGAAAATGTATTTGAATACAATAAGGCATTAAACGCCTCTAAAAAAGAACTTTTTTCTACTTCACTTAAATGTAATATTTCATTTGCGAAAACAGGGGAAATGCCTTGGAATGTTTTTAAAAGGTCTTTTTTGGTTTCAAATGTGTTATGGTTTAAAGCCTCTTTTAACGCGTCTTCATCAAAAGGATTTACACGATTATCATTTGGAAGAGTGTAGGTTGCAGAAGGAATCATTGTTCGTTGATCGCTAAATGGGTGGGTATGATTTAAACAATCCATTATAACGCCAGATTCATCGGTTAAGATAAGGTTAGAATCTTTCCCTAAGGCTTCAAAATAAAGTTTTAGGGTTTTAATGTCACCCAGTTCATTCTTCTTTTTTAGAGTAAAAAGCACAATTCTATCGTTATCAATTTGTTCAATAGATTCAATTCTTGCGCCTTCTAAATGCTTTCTTAAAAACATACAAAACATAGGAGGGTTGTATGGTTTATTAAATTGTTGATTGCTTAAATGCATTCTCGTATTTTGTTTAGAGGCACTGATAAGCAGTTGAATATTTTTATGTTTCCGTACCGTAAAAAGAAAGGTAAAATCTTCAAGTTGATAGACCTTAGAGATTCTACCGTGTAACAATTGATCGTTTGAATGTTCAAGTACTTTTTTTAGCATGACGCCGTCAAAACTCATATTAATCACCGCATTTATTGTACCATGAAAGACTTTTTTCAAAAAGTAATTAATTTGGCTTACATATTTTCTTTAAAAGTGTTATTATGATAAATAATACATTAGAAATGGAGGGCG
>SL_7KL_010_BRINEDRAFT_10000352_pt1 | contig 21650 bp, 27 predicted proteins | sample SodLak_010_BRINE_FD_10663 | JGI IMG/M metagenome (IMG submission 10663)
AAATCCTGGGGGGCGCCGAAATCGTAGCTGCTATCGACTGTCCCGTCCGGTAGCACACGAGTGACGCTGTCGAGATCACCAATTAGGAAGCTACCGTCGTCTTGGCGGTCGCCAGTCCCAATACCGTCGCTCACAGTATTGTTTGAGACGTTCAATTCTGTGTTGTTTGTTGCCGAAAAGACGTTGAGCTGCCGCTTGCCGATCATCCATACTTTCGTCGCGTCCGCTGCGGAACCTTCCCCGACAGCAGAGCTGATCGAGACCGGCACCCAGCCGCCACCGCCACCGCCGCCGTTTTGCGGTGCGTCATCGCCCCGCTGTGCCACCAAATCCCACGCAGACGAACCGGCCGAAGGCTCCTCCCCTACGTTCTGCTGCTGCGCCAGCCATGACGACCCGTCATGAAACACAGCGTCGTTGACGTTGTAGATCGTTTCGGAATCCCACTCGCCACGCCACACACCAACAAGCCCCGGAGGACCCTCCGGACCCACATCACCCTGCGGGCCTGGGTCGCCCTGCGGGCCCTGGTCTCCTTGCGGCCCCTGGTCGCCCGTGTTGCCTTGCGGACCTTCCGGGCCTTCCGGACCCTCCGGCCCTTCCGGACCTTCGGGACCTTCCGGACCTTCCGGCCCGACAATGCTGACAGGGTCACCCCAGCTGCCGCCGCTTTTTGGGCCGAACAGCTGGTCCGTGTCTGTGCGGATGTAGAAGTCTCCGTCCTGGCCGAGACTGTCGCCCGGTTTGCCGGACCCGCTGCGCAGCGTTGCCTTGGCTTGGAACTGCCCAACATCCACGCCGATCGCGTCCAGCGCCGCCTCGATCCCTTCAGCGCGGGCGGTTAGCGTCTCCTGCTCGCCTGCCGGATCAGCACCCAGAAGCGCGACAATCTGGTTCACACGAGAGTTGACCTGGTTGTGGTCACCAGGGTGAGTGTTCTCGGTCAAGTCGTCGTTGGTGCGGGTTACAGGCAGGTCAGAAGGCGGCCACGGCACAGATCAGCTCCCTACATCGGCTCACCTTCACAGTGAGAGCGAACACGCCAACGGCAACGGCGCTACTGCGGCGGCTCGACCGCACCCAACACCAGCAGGTCCGGACCGGCCCGCAGGATCATGACAACATCACCCGCCGACGGGTTGTAGGTGTCCAGATGGTGGATGCCAGTCAGCACCGTTGTGGAACCACCCAACGTCAGAGACACCGTTCCCGTAGACGCGTCAACGGCGGTCACTTCCCCTTTGCGCAACTTCACCGCGTCGCCAGATCCGCGGCCAGCTGCCAGCGTTTCGGCAAGTTCGTCACGTCTTGCCATCAGCTTCCCCCTTCCAGGTCTCGGGCACGTCGGCACTCTGCGACCATTTCCCCTTCTGGGTTCAGTGGCATTGTGATGCGCTGAACCACGAACGCCGCGTCAAGCCTTGACGCCCGCCGCTTGATGTAGACGACATCGCCCGCGTCCAGGTGCGGGACTGGCACGCCAAGCAGCTGCACCTGCTCGTCAATGCCGATGCGGCGGCGCAGCTCAGCGTTGGCGGTGTCCTGTGCCTGCGCGGTCGTAGTGATCAGCTTCGATGAGTAGAACGCGGGCACTTCCCCGTAGCTGGCCCGGTTCGTTGGCGAGTCTGGGTTGTCGTCCCACGCTGTGGCCCGGATCGGCGCGTCACCGTCGGCGGTCTCTCCGGTGACTACCACACCGTTGAACGTGTCGCGGCGCGACAGCATGCGTCGCAGCTCTGTAACGCCGCACTGCTCACCTTCTACGAAGTGCCACACCGGCTCGCCGTCTGCTCCTGGCTCTTCACGGGCAACGACCGTGCCGTCCAGGTCGCCGTACAGCTCCCAGCCAACCGACCGGGCGATGCCGGCAGCATCTGCCAGCGGGTCCGTTTCCGGGTCGTCACCAAAGACAAGCTGCGGGGTTGTGCGTGACGTTGAGGGAAGGTCGTAGGTGAAGCCTGGAACACGGTTGTCCAGCAGCTGCTGGATGGCGGTGTCGTGTGTCAGCCCGGCTGGCACCTGGTACGGCTCTGGCCACCGTGCCTCAACGAAGCGTTGAGTTTCGTCCGGTCCGGCGAGCTCCACATACAGCACGCCGTCGCGGTCCTCGATGCTGCTCTGTTCCAGCAGAAAGATGCCGAGCGGCACCCACTCGGTGGAACCGTCAGACAGCACAACACCACGGTAGGGCCGGAAGGTGGTGCCGAACGGCGCGAGCAAGCCGGTGAAGCTGACAGTGTCGCTGGCGGACGCTCCGTAGACGTCTCCTTCAGCGCCGAAGGTGGCTGCCTGCGCGCCGTAGTTCTGTAGACCCTGCTGGACGACTACCAGATCCCGCGGCACCAGGTTTTCGCCGGTGGTGGAGATGCCCGGTCCGACCACGGACGCGCGGCGCCGCACTTTCGCTGTGCGGTCCACTTGAACTTGCCCGCCTGTGAGCAGGAACTCAAGAGACAGCACCCCGTCCGGGTTGTACACCTCGACTTTGCTGACTGCCTGGTGCGACTGCCGCAGTTGCTGTTCGAACTCTGCCGACACTGGGAACATTAGGTCACCGCCGTGAGGTCTTCCGGACGGTCAACCTCCAGCAGCGTGGTTGACACGCGGTGGACGGGACGTTCGGCACGTGAGGCGGTTGGCGCCACCGATACCGCTGCCGGTGCGATCTCCACCACGTACAGCATGTCCCCTGTGTCGGTGCGCAGCAGCAGCGGCCGTCCGCTTTCTGTCACCTTTTCGTACCGGTCGAAGATGCTGTTGCCGATGAGCAGCAGCTGCGCCTGGTATCGCCGTCCACGACGCGGACCCGACACAACTACCGGCCGGTTTCGTCCCAGCGGGTTGAAGGTGCCTTGGGTGCGGTCTCGTTCCCACTCGAGGGCGACGCGGTCCAGATGTACGCGCCCGCCAAGGCTTGGCACCTGAACGTCAATGAGCCAGAAGCCCTCCACCTCAGTTGCTACCTGCTCAGTGCTGGACCACGGGCCCTGCTGTGCGGTGTCAGAAGCGTCCACCGCACGGGCCCGATACTCCACCGTGCCAAAGCTTGGCGCCTCGTAGTCGTAGACGGTCGCTTGCCACGGCCCCGACACCTGAACGTCCCCCGTGCCACGCACATCGACCCAACCGCCGTCCACAGCACGCTGAACCTGAAGCACCTGCGCCGAAACGCCCGGCTCCTCATCAGACGTCACGTTCAGACGAACGCGCGCCTCGTCATCCTCAGCGGACGCCGCCACGGCGATACTCGACCAGCCCATCAGCGCACCGCCATAGCGTCAAGCAGGTCCCGGTACAGCTTCTCGTTCCGGTCGTCCAACATCGCCTCAAGCTCCGGCAGCGTGTCACGGTCAACATTGCCCTCAACAGTTACCCGCGCGTCAACAGACACCGGACCACCGGTTCCGCCACTACCGCCAGCAGGCGGTGCCGACAGCGACGACCCAGACCCGGCACCAAAACTGACTTCCGGCACCTCAAGCGTCCGCAACAGCTCACGGTGAAGGGCATCAGCCTCCCGCGACAGCCCGGCTGCCAAGTCGCCTGCGATCGCCTGCCCTGACCGGAACGGAGAACCCGACCCGGAAAACGGCCCTTCCTTCGCTGGGGAGAACGGCAGCAAGTTACGCGCACCACTGACAATGTTGCGCACGGCGTCAACCGGCGCCGACGCCATCGAACGGATGCCGTCCAGCAGCCCCCGCACAATGTTGCGCCCCGCGTCCATCATCTGTCTGCCGACGTTCGACAGCGCCCCGAGAATGCGTCCCGGCAGGTCACGGAACCACTGAACCAGGTCGCTGATGCCATCACGCACCCAGTCCACCGCAGCGGTAACACCGTCGGTGATCGCACCCCACGCACGGCGCGCCATCTCGGCAACCTGGTCCCAGTTCCTGTAGAGAAGCACCCCGATAGAGATCAGCGCCGCGATAGCTGCGATGACCGCCAGCACCGGCGCGGAGATACCCGCCACCACCGCAGCGACCACCTTGCCGACCACTACCAGCGCCTTAAAGATGGGCACAAGCACCTTCAGTGCCTTGATGATTTTTGACACCACCAGCAGCACCGGACCAGCCGCAGCGGCCAGCGCAGCTACCACACCGATGACTTTCTGAACCGGCGCCGGAAGGTCAGCGAACCACTCGATGACCCGGCCAACCCACTTGGCAAACGACTGGAAAGCTGGGACCAGGTTTTCCTCGACAACCGGCAGCAGCTCCTGAAGGTGCGGCATCAGCTCAGAGCCGATTTCGGTGACCATTCCCGAGAACGACCGCTTCAGGTCGTCCACACCGTCCATAAAGTCTTCCGCGCCGTCGAGTGCTTCACCATCCATGACGATGCCGAGATCATGGGCGGCTTCGCGTGCTTCGTCGATGCTGCCGATGCCGCCGTCAAGAGCGGCAGACAGCTTCCGTCCGGCGTTTACGCCAAGCAGGTCGCCAGCTTGTGCCGCACGGACCGCGGGGTCTTCAATTTCGGCCAGGCTGCGCAACACGTCGTCGAACACTGATTCAGAGTTGCGCAGCTCGCCGTTGGTGTCGTGGATGGACACGCCCAGGTTGTCGTACGCTTCCGCGTACTTCTCGTTGCCTTGGGACGCACGACCCAGCCGCTGGTTGTTGCGTTCGAGCAGCCGGTCGAACGTCTTCTGCTCCACGCCGGCCTGCCCGAGTGCGTATTCCAGCTCCTGATACGACTCGGCACCGATGCCGGCTGCCCTGGCTGACTTGACAACATCGTCGGCAGTGGACGCAGCGTTGACAGCCAACCCGCCAAGTCCGGCCACCGCCCCGGCAATCGGCGCAGTCACGTTCTTTGACAAGCTGCGGCCCATCTGTCCGGTGGACCGCTGCGCCGAATCCATCCCCCGTTCTACGCTGTTGAGCGCATCAGAGGCGCCAGAGCTGTCGCCGTCAACAACTATTCGAAGCGTTGCGACGTCCATGGCACCTCCTCTCGCGGTCAGCTTTTCTGCTTCTGCGCTGCACTATGCGCGGCGGCGTCAATCTCGCTTGCGGCTTCTGCTAACTCGATCCACCGCACCGGCTGCTGTTCCAGCTCCCACGGAGCAACCCGCAAGTAGCGGGCCGCATGAATGAGCGTCAGGTCGAACGGTGGCTTGGCGTCGCCTTCTTCCGGGGCCCATTTGCCGCCGCTGGCAACTACTCGTTTCCACTGCCGCCACTCGGCGCTTTTCCCGCTGTGTTGCTGCTCCGATGCTGGAACACCAGCTCAACCAGCGTCTGGATGAGGTCCATGCCGAGCTGCTCGAGCTCCTGTTCGTTCAGGCCAACTGTCCGGCCTTCTTCGTCTTCGAGGTTCCACTCGACGACGATGCGCATAAGCAGCTCAACAGCTGCGTAGGTGCTGCCTACTCCGTCCACCTGGCCTTTGGCTTCTGATTCAGCGATCGTGTGGAACCGCCGGATGAGCGACGGCGTGATGCGCTTCTCGTCGTAGACGATGCGCAGGTCGTCGCCGTCGCCGGGGTTCTCTACTGTGACGGTGCGGTGATCCGGGTTGCCGCGGCTGCGTAGCGCTGAGATCTTCACAGGGAGGTCCTTACAGCTCTTCGACGTCGTTGACGAGTGTCACTTCGATGGCCTGGCCCCAGTCGTGCGAGTGGACGATGCGCCACGTGTAGGTGATGGCGTAGGTGCCGTCCTCGTCGGAGAACTCTTGGACCTCTTCCACCTGTGCGGCCGCGTCGATGGTCAGCTGGAAGCTGTGGTCACTGTCGATGCTGGGGCCCACCGCACGAACACGGAAGTAGCGGGTGTCGCCACGCTGGATCGCACCGACGCCCAGGTCGATGCCGTCACCGTCGGCAGCTACGGTCGTCTCCAGTTGGAACTCGGCCAGCTGCTCCAGCAGCTCGGTGAATGTCGCGCTGCCGTCAAGGTAAAAGGCCGGTTCGGCGCGGTCGGAAATCTCCAGGTTCACAGCGGTGATGCGTCCCAGGTTGGTGCTGCCAAGCTCTTGGTGGCTGCTGTCGGCGTATACGCTCACGTGCTCTGCGGTGAGCGGCACGACCCCGACTGTTTGCGGCTCCTGTCCGGTGTTGACGGTGTTCACGTCGATGTTGCCGTCGGTTTCGTTGACAACGCCGAGCGTGGCAACGTCTGTCTGCGTGTAGGTGCCGACAAACTCAATGAGGACGGTGTCCTGACCCAGCGGCCCGCCGGTGGCGAGGACGTTGCCGCTGCCGACAAGACTTTCAAGCTGCTGCTGAACATCGGCGGCTGTGGCGTCGTAGTCGATCGGGTCGGTTTGCGGGTAGCCGGCAGAGATGTGCTCTGCGGTCAGGTTGATGTCCTGGTCTACGCTGTCGATCTGGTGGGTGAAGACCAACCCTTGCACGCCGCTCTCGTCGAAGCTTTGGACGTTGTAGCGTCCCAGCATCCCCTGGTTCAGCAGCTCGTCCTCGAACTGCTGCGCCAGAGACCCGTTGACAGTGCCTGCCGGCACGGTGACCTGGACGGCACCTTCGTCAAAGCCGTTGGTAGTCGCTAGCTGGAAGGTCAAGCGGATGTCACCGCCTGACGGCCACGACACCTCAGATGCCTCGAACGTCAGCTCGGTAGTGCCCTGCGGGTCCGGGTTTAGGGTGACGTGGTTGGAGATGTCGAAGCTTTGGGCGACCTCTTCGGTGCCGGCGTTGGTGTACTGGAGCCGAAACGTTCCGCCACTGGCGCCCGCCACTGTCAAGGCTTGGCGGGTGTTGCCTGACAAGGTGCGCCCACGCTCAACAGCCCGCGCAAACCCAGTGCCGTCAAGCTCGGCAGTTGACCCTGCCTTCGACAGCTCAAGAGACATCTCCGCCAGCTGCGCATAGGTGGCACGCAGAGCGCCATCCGACCCGCACGCCTGCCCCGCCTCGACAGTGAAAGTTGCCAAGCTGTCGCACCGGCGAGCAGCAGTAGTAAACTGGTGCGCAAAGACCCCAGTTGCCAGCTGCTCAGTGGTGCGGTTGCCAACAATGGAAGCGAACCCATAGGCCAGCGCCCGGTAGCACGGGATGCCGGTCAGCTCCAACGTGGCGTGCTCTCGGTGCTTGACAACCGCCGCCGCGTGCTTCGACCCGTCAGGCGTAAAGGCCTCGGTTTCTGCTTCTACGTTGGGTGTGAGGGTCATGCCCTCAACAATCCGGTTTGCTTCCACCGGCGTGCCGGCGGTGGTCTCTACACCCAGCTGCCGGCGCTGAGTGACGGTGGCAGGCTTGACCATTGGTAGGGCCTCACTGTGATAGTCGGGACGTTCTGCCCCCACAGTGAGCGGCAACAACGCCGCCGCAACAGCTCAGGAAACGGTTAGCCGGTAGATGCCGCCACGGTGCCGAACCGGACGGCTGTCGTCTCCAGTTTCAGTCAGGTGAAACGGTCGGACCCGCACACAGCCAAGAATGCGGCCCCGCTCGTAGTCGAAACACTGCTGAGACACCAACGCCTGGTCGATCGCTTCCACTGTGCCGGCCACGTCCAGCGAAGTGCCCTCACGGAAAGCGACCCGCACCAGCAGCTCCACTTCGGTCAGGTACCGGATAGTGCCCAGACCAAGGCTGTCGTCACTGGCCTGAAACTGGTAGGTGAGCACCGGCCAGTTCGTGCCGTGCGGTGCCGGATGCTCGCTGACAGCGGTGACACGGCCGTCAAGGTCGGGGCCGCAGCGGGCGCGCACGTGCTGGAAGGCAACGATCACAGGATCGTAGGAACTCATCTTCCGGCCTCCCGTTCTACTTCTGTGCGGATAGACCGGGCACCTTCGCCCCGCAGGTACCGGGCAGCTTCGTCAGCAGCGGGACGCATGTAGGGCTGTGCTGCCTGCCGGTCGGTGCCGAACTCCACCGCCGGCGCATACTTCACGTCGGTGTAGACCACAGCCGAGCTGCCGTCGGTTTCCGTCCGTGGCGAACCTGCCAAGTTGCCTGTGTCTACGGGCGCTGTTCTGCTGGCCACCCCTTGCGCGATTGCCGCAGCGTTCTGCGCCGCCCGCGGTGTCTGCGCTTCGATAGCTGCTGCCACGTCCGGCAGCCGGTTGCGCACGACCTTCGCTTTTCCGGCCATCAGGTGACCTCCACGCACGCGGTCTGTACAGCGGTGTGCCACGTCTCACGGTCCGGCACGAAAACCACTTCAAGCTGCCGCTCACCGAAGTGGAAACGGTCGCCAGACTGGACGTCAGTGCCGACAGGAACGGTGACAGTGTGCGACGCTTGCGACGCGATCCGGTCCCCAAACACCGACAGCGCTGAACGTTCAATGCCGGAGTGAACGCGGCAGCCGACGCTGGCAACGATCTGCCAGCTGTGGTCGGCGCCGCCGGCAGCGTCAAACGACGGAGTGCTGCGCAGCACGTCGGTGAAGTCCGGCAGCGCGGANGACTGCGTCTCGCGCATCGCTTCGACCTCGGCGGCAGTCAGCATTACAGGTCCTCCCACGGGTCGTCTGCCGGCAAGTCCTTTTCCAGCCACCAGTAGTAAAGCGGCTGCACACTTTCTTTAAACGGCTGCACTGTGGCGTCGCTTCCACGTGGCAGCGTGTCTCCCTGACGGTCACGCCACCGGGCACGGGCCGCCACTCGCCGGCGGAACTCCTCGGCGCGTGCCTGCTCTTCCTGGTCGGTGTTGCTCATGGCACGATCTCGTGAGTGTCGTGCACGCTGCTTTGCTGCTTCATGCCACCGAACGGGACGGTGAGCACGGTTCCGCCGGACCGTGCCTTGGCTCGACGCTCGTACTTCTCTGCCATCGCGGTCAGGTGCGCGAACCGCTGGTCACGGTTGTAGGTAGCTCCGTCAGCGCCGAACGTGTACTGGTCGGCGACGCGCCCAGCCTTGACGCGGTAGGCCTCGGCGACCGCACCGTCCACGTTGTAGGTAGGCACCCACTGGTCGTCGTCAGGTCGGCGCCCTTCACTGTCCACAAGCCGCCAGCCGTCCAGCAGCCCTGTCAGCTCCTCGTCTGTCAGGGTCGGATCTTGCGACGCGGCAGCTAGCAGCTTGACCCGCACCAGGTTTTCGTCGTACTCGGCCACAGTTCCGCTCCTCGTCTGCTTTCCACAGTGCGAGCCGCGAAACTCAACGCAACGGCAGAGCCGGACCCGAAGGCCCGGCCCTGCCGTTGTTCAGATGTTCAGGCGGTCACGATCACTCGGGCGGGTTGCCCTGTTCGACGAGGACCGAAGCGAACGCGCGCACGTTTTCCATCGGCTCGTCGTACCGGAAGTGGTTGGCCACTGCGAACGCGAACCGGCCAACCGCACGGATGGCAACCATGTCGCGCTCGGCAAGGTTCACCGGCTGGTTGTCGATGGTCACGGTGGCCTGGTCGAGGATCTTGTAGCTGATGTCGGAACGGAGACCGAACGCCAGCTGCGAGGTGTCAACGACCACACCGCGCGGCAGGAAGGTAGTGGAGCCGTAGGTCACCGGGTTCCACAGGCCACGGGCCGGGTACTGGACACTGGTGCCGTACCACTCGGTGGCGCCGATCTCTGCCAGCTGGCGGCCGTCAGCGTCACGGGTGTTGCGGGCCTTCGCACGCAGACCGGTGTGCGCAAGCGCCAGGTTCGGGTCGAAGCCGGAAGTTTCCAGCCTCTCGAACGCGTCGGACACGTCGCCGGCGAAGCCGCCGTTCTTGGCGGCGTTGGACCCGATGGGGACGAACGCGCCGCGCTGGTGCGCCTGAACGGCCAGACCCTCAGGCCACGAGGACGGTGCCTCGCCATTGGCGCGGAACAGTGCTGCCTTGTCAAGCTCGCGGGCGAACGCTGCGGCGATCTGCGGGCGGGTGCGCTCCCAGAAGCCCTCGTCCATGTCTTCGACGACGTCCTCAGGTACGGGCACGATGACGGCGTGCGCCTCAGCGTTCAGGAAGACGTTGCGCCACGCGTTCTGGCTCTTTGCCTTCACGCCAGTGTCGCCGTCAACCCATCCGCCGGAGACGACAGTGCCGATGACCGGCAGCCGGGTCTGCTTGCGGCTCATCTGGATGGTGTTGCCCGCTTCGTTGATGAGGAAGCTGCTGGCGATCACCTGGTCCAGAATCTCGCGGGACTCTTCCTCGGGGATCAGCGCGTCGGCGTCTTGGCGGTTGGTGATGTTGCTCTCAACACTCATGTGTCATTGCTCCTGTAACGATGTGGTTAGCGGCCGGCTACTTTGTCGGCCAGGATCTGTCCGAACGGCTTGGCGGTCGGAGCGTTTCCGCGGCCCTGCCCGGCGCCGTAGTTCGACGTCTTCTGCTGGGTCTGGTCTTGGAAAAGCTCCGGGTAGTTCTGCTTGATCTGTGCGACGGCCTCCTCTGGGGTGGCGTCGGTGTTTTCGACCAGCCGCTCAACCAGCTCGGCGTTGACGATCCCGGCAGTGGTGGCGGCGGCACGCACGGACGCCACGTAGGCGGCCCGCTCGGCCTGCTGGTTAGCTGTTTCCAGCTCTGCGATCCGCTCCTCAAGCGTCTGCTGTTCGCGGGTCTTTGAGCCTTTCAGCCCGGAAATTTGCTTCTCAAGCCGCTTGCGTGCTTCGCGCTCTTCGTTAAGTGCTTTCAGCACGGCTTGCGGGTTCTGTACTTCTTGCTGCCCGTCCTTCTGCGTGCCGGTGCCTGGGTCGCCCTGGCCGGTCTGCTGGGAAGGGTCGGTGCTGTTGTTCTGGTTCTGCTCGTCCTGCTCGGGCGTCGCGCCTTCGCCGGTCGTAGGGGTTGCCATCTGTGCTGCTCCCACATCGCGTGAGGTGTCGCAAGCGTCGCGCCTGCTGTTGCCTGTGACAGTGAGCGCCGGCGCAAGCGGCGCAACTCAGGCAAGGCGTGACAGCGGCACCCGTGTGACCGACTGACCCCAGGTGGGGTCGTTGCGGGTGGTGACGACATCGCGCAGCGAGATTTGCCCCTGCTGGTACAGGTCGTAGGCGCCCGGTCCGAGCACGCGCCGTTGAACGGATGCCGGCTGCCGGGCGAACTGCGTTTCGCCGTCAGGCACCTGAAGGAAACTGTCGGCCCGCGGGTCTTTCAGGATGGGTGCCATGCGGCACCGGCAGTTTGGATGTGCGGGCATCGGTTCCGGTGTCGGATGCTCGGTGCCTTCCATGGCCCAGCATGCGGCGCAGGTGCGGTCGCTTTCTTCGATGACCCACCGCCAGCCGACCGTGCCGGGCTGCTGCTCGTAGATGGAGCGTGTCGTTTCCCGGTGGGCGCGCATCATTTCGGTGCGGGCGATTCGTTCGTTCTGGTAGTCGGCGAGGTAGAACTCGCGCGACAGGTTGGCTGCCACCTCTCGCGGGTTTAGACCTTTGGCGAAGCCGTCGCGCAGGATGGCAGCAGCACGGTCCGGGTTGCCGGCACCTTCTGCGGCACGGCGGGCCAAAGTGCGTTGAAGGCGGCTGCCTTCTCGGGTCGCTTCTTCGAGCACTTGGGTGCCGACCTGTTCGACGGTGCCGGTGTCGGCGTCGGCGGCGGCCAGCAGCGCAAGTCCGGCTCGTTCACCTTGTGCGGCTGCCTGCTGTATGCCGGTCTCGATGGCGGATGAGCTGGCCCGGTTGGCGCGTCGCCATTCGTCTGCGGCACGACGAAGTAGCGTCCGGCTGACGGTGCGGGCTGGTTCTCGGGCAGCTTCAAGCCACAGCAGCCGTGACGCGGTTGTTGCGGAGCTGGTACGCCGGCGCACGGCTTGTTCGCGTGCTTGCTGCCGTGCCCGGTCCTCTGCCAAGGCTTGGCGCACCGCGTTGGAAAGTGGCATCACGCCACCTCAGGGAACCCGCCGCCGTTCATCTCAATCTGACGCCGAATAGCTGCCTCTTCCTCTTCGGAAGCACGCTCCTGGATCAGCTCCTCAGCTTCGCTGTCGCTGTATCCGTGCTCCATCAGCGCACGTTTCCGCGACCAGCCAGCGGCGACCTTCGCTTCCACCAGCTCCACCCGCAGCTGCTCTGAGGTGCTTTCTGGGGAAGCCCACACCGGCTCTACGTCGATGGCTTGCTCGTCCTCACCGGGCCGCACTCCGTCCAGGTGAAGCGCCAGCCGCATCGAGTCTGACCAGGGTCCGGTCCACTCGTCCTGCCGGTCACGGGCCTTGTCGGTGAGCGCTTTTTCCAGAACGTCGAGCGCGTCGCCGGACGGCGGCTGCCCACGCAGCAGCGCCAGCATGTGAAGCGGGGTGGAAGTGACCGCGGCGATTTCCTGACGCAGCTTCTCCTGCTCTTCAAGGAACGGTCGGAAATCGGCGCCGGGCAGCTGCTTCCAGTCGCCACCAAGCGGCACGTCTTGGACGGTGCCGGGCCCGGTGACCGGGCGGGGCGGCTCGCCGGTGTGCGGGTCAACGTGGTCTTCTGCGCCGATGCGCACACGCATCGGGTAGGCCAAGTCCTCCTGCGCAAGCTTCATGTTGACGATGGACAGGTTCAGCATGTCCTGGATCGGGATAGCTGGCTCAAGCTCGCTGCGGCCCATGCCGCCAAGGTCTGCGTCGTTGCCGAAGTGGAAGAACGGCATCACGCCGTTCGGGGTGGGCTCCTCGTCTACTACTTCTAGCTCGTTTGCTTTGTTCGGCAGTCGCCGTCCGTCCTTGCGGGTGCGCAGGTGGGTGACGCTGTCGTCGGTGAAGTGCGACACGCGTACGCGCTTACCTTCGACCCATACACGCAGCGCCGCGGCAAGTCGGGTCAGGTCGTCGGACGAGTAGGCAACAACGAAGCTGCCGGCTTTCTGCGGGTAGACGCGTGACAGCCCGTCGGGTCCGGTGCCAACAACAACGGCGGAGTCGCCGCCGAGCACCGCTTCTTGAACTAGTTCTTTCTGAAGCTGCGCGAACCGGTTGCGTTTGGCGATCGCGGCGACCTGTTCTTGATGTTCGGTGGTCCAGCTTTCGATGTTGAGCCGTGACGACAACGCCCGCACGACGCCGGGCATAAGGTTGTCGCGGAACGTGAGGACCCGCTGAAGGTCGTAGGAGGTGCGCCGGTCGCGCCGCAGTCTCACGATCTGGTCGTGTTCACCGTCAAAGTATCTGCGGGCCTTGTGGGCTTTCTGTGCGCGGGCGCCCATGGAGCCCAGCAGCTCGGTCAGGTCGTCGTTGTTCACGCCCAGCTCCTTACGGTGCCTCGACGTCCGCCAAGGCCGGCCAGGTGGGTGATGGCCCAGACGGTCGCGTCTACGCGGTCAGGGCTTTTGGTTGTCAGCTCGGGGACCCATGTAGTCATCTGGTCTTCCAGCGGCGAGAGGCGGTGACGGTCGGCGCCGCGCACATGCCAGACGCGGCCTTGCTCGTACAGTGCTACTACTGGCTCGGCGCGCAGCTTCTTGGACTTTTGCGCGGTGACGGTGCGGACACGCACGGCGGGCGGTAGACCTTCGTTGCGGGCGAGACGTGCGGCGGTCTGCTTGACTGCTGCGGGTAGCCAGTCGCCGCCGTTGTTGGTTTCGATCACGACAGTGGTGCCGCCCCACCGGTGAAGCGCCCGGATGGCTTTCTCGCACCTTTCGTTTGGTGTCAACCCGCCTTCAGACAGGTCTTCGAGGATGTAGCACTGGTCGCCGATACGTCCGGCGACGATGAGCCCGGTTTCGTCACCGGTGGTGGACGCTGGCGGGTCGATGGACACCACCAGGTCGTCGAACGCGTCGGGCACCTGTTCGAGTGTCAAGGCTTGACCGTCGATGAGTGCCAGCGTCCACAGCGCACCCTCCACGTCATCCAGCAGCTCGGCTTCGAGCTCCTGCCGGGCGAGTCGGGTGCCTGAGTAGCGGCCGGTTAGCTGCTCAAGGAACTTGGCTGGCAGGTTCGCAGAGTTGTCCCAGGTGCGGCCTTTGGTGATGTGGACGCCGGCTTGTTGGACCAGCTCACGGACGTGCGGGAATGGCCGGGGGGTGGTGGTGATGACGGTTCGTGGGTGGTCGCCGAGACGCATGCCCATCGCCAGGTTGGACAGCGCTGAGCCGCCTTCGGCGTCTTTGCGGCCGAACTGTTTGGTGGCGGCTTCGTCAACCCATGCGGTGTGAAACTGCGGGCCGCGCAGCTTTTCCGGCTCGGTGGCGTAGTAGACGTAGCAGTGACCGACGATGCCGTCTGGGGTGGTGACGGTCAGCAGCTTTGTGGCGGTCTTGTAGTCAGCTGCCCAGCCGCGCCGGCGGGCTGCGGCAAGGATCCCGGACTCTCCGGCGATCATGACGTCTCGTACGTCGTCTGCTGCCCGTCCGACCAGCGCGACGCGGTGCGGTTCGGTCGGGTCGTTGTGCTGTTCGATGCGTTCGCAGACGAACTCGCCGCCGGTGCGGGTTTTGCCCCAACCGCGCCCGGCCAGAATAAGCCAGGTGTCCCAGTCGCCGTCGGGTGCCAGCTGGTCGGCTCGTGCCCAGAACCGCCAGCTTTTCAGTATGGCGTCTGCTTCTTGTTCGGAGAGATGCGCCAGAACTTGACGGCGCGTGTCGTTGTCAAGCCTTGCCAGTCGCTGCGCCATTGAGGCCGGCATCAGGCGGCCCCGTACTCGTCCTTGTGGCCTCCGCGGACGGTCAGCGTCGCAACGGTCCGGAAGGAAGGCACGCGGGCGGAAGGTGAACCGCAGTGGCACAGGTCTGGCAGGTCAGCGTCGTCGGCGGGCCGCCGCACTTCGGTGACGTGGCCGGCCGGGCATGCGAACTCGTAGCGTGGCATCAGTCGTCCCCGTCTTCGTCGGTGTCGTCGTCGGGGGCGATCTGGTCCAGCGCGGCAGACAGCTTGTCGAGTGGTGCGGTCGTGTCAATCTGGCCGGAGTGCTGAACTTTCACTGGCTGCTCGGTGCCGGTCAGCTTGGACAGGCGCTCCAGCGCGCGCATCTCCTGCTGTAGCGCGCCGGTAGCCGGTGCCAGCTGCTTGGCGGCTATAGACGTCTCGAACAGTCGGCGTGCGTCGGACGCGTTGCGTTCAAGGAGGGCGACCTGCTTTGCGTGAAGCTCTGCCAGCTGCTCGTCAGTCTCTGCGGCGTTCTCCTCTCGCCAAGCCTTGACAACACGGTGGACGGTGTCAGCCTTGCGTGCCGTGCCGTTCTCCTCGTTCAAGATCCGGGCAATCTGCCGCAGCGAGTGGTGGTCTAGGTACAGCTCGATGATGCGAACCCGTTCGGGTTCGGTCACCCTCGACGACTTCGACGCCACTGCTTCCCCGCTCTGTCCTCACAAGTCACTTGCGCGAAACTGTGACACCGGCACACACGCGGGCAACAGGGCAGCAGCACCGTGGCCTGGATCAACAAGCCCACCCCCGAAGCGCTCATACAGAGCGCCTAACCCCCACGTGTCTCAATCTGCTTGACAAGTTCCGCCGTGCTTGCGGCCCGTAAGAACTGCGAAACGTCGCGCAGCTTCAACAGCTGCCGGTCCCGCGCGTACACAGCAACAGCGCGGTCAGGGCGCCCAGCTTCCAACCACAGCTGCATCAGCTGCTCAGTGGTGACGGTTGCCGGGTCTACGGTGGTCGGGTCGATGGTCATGACTCTTCTCCTGGTCTCTGGCGGTGAAGGTCGGGCGGGGGCGTAGATGCCCCCGCCCGGTGTTCAAAGGGCGTGCTCCCAGATCACATATGTCTCGGGGCGCCCGTAGATCTCATCGGCGATGCTGTCGGCGGCGATGCCGTCGGTATCGCTCTCTTCGTCAGCCCACCGCACAAGATGGCGGCGGTCGCTGGTTTGGCAGATACCGCAGTCGGTGTGCTGGTAGGCGGCCCGTCGGGCTTCCACAGCCTTCTCGACGATCCACGTGGATGTGGCCTCGTCGATCTCAACGGCGTCAGCGAGGCTGCCGTCGGTCAAGGCTTCCCAGAAGCACTCGGCGCGGTAGGGCGGCTCGATGCGGTGCCAGCGGCACCACCCAAGCAACCGGCCGGTGTCGATGGCCTGCTTCTTCAGAGCCTTCTTGCCGAGCCAGCGGTAGCTGTATCGGTGGACGGGCTCTTGGTCTCCCTCGTCGTCGTGTCGCCACTCGTAGAGGTAGACCGCTGGGTCTGGGTAGCTAAGGGGCACTGGCGCTCTCCTGTGCGTGGTTGGCAGGGAGCGCACGGCCCCCTGCTTTGGGGTCGTGCTTCGGGTTGTGCGGTGATCAGCCGCGTGTGTGTGGGTGCGTTGCGATCTGACCTGGACGGTTCCGCGGCACCGGTGCTGGTGCCACGTGGTTAGCCTGTTCGCACAACTGCGTCCGCCACTTCTTCTGGCATCAGGTGGGGGTTGCGCTGGTGATGCTCGGCGGCAGCGGCAACCTGCTCGCCGGTGACCGGCTTGCCGGTGAGCGTGGCGATCTCGTGTATGGCGATGCGGCCATCAAGCGTGTGTTCCCAGTGGTTGGCTGGGCAGTTGCCTCGCCCGTGTAGGTCGCACTTTTCAGGTATGCGGATGATGCGCCCACACTCGAAGCAGTGCGTGCACCACGGGTAGTCGCCGGACGTGCGGCCAATGGCTATGGGGGCGTTCAGCTGTTGATGTAGGACCGTGGTGCACCGCAGTGAGCACACCGGCAACCCTGCCGGTGATCGGCGCTCTTGGAAGTGTGTTATGACCGTGGTCGGCTTGTGGTTGGGTTTCACTTCCGCTCCTTTTGTTGCGCGCCGCTGATCACGCCGGTTGCCTCTTTCAGCGCAGCGGGCGACGACCGCGCTGGTGCTGGTCAGAGCGATGCGCGGCCGCCGCAGGTGTTGCCGTGGAAAGTGCCGGTTACGCCGTCTGGGTGAGTGGTGCTGCGGCAGCGCTTTCCGCGCATACGGTCGCTGTGGACGTTGCCGGCGACGCGTTGCCGGCTCTGGACGTGACGTGAATAGTCCGGCCACTTGGGTCGGTGCCGAAGCCGTCAAGGTTTGGGGGCCGCCAGGTCAGCTGGATTAGCCCGCGCTGTTCCAGCTGGCGGAGGTTGCGAACGGCGGTGCGCACGTGGCAGCTGGCCAGAGCGGCAATGTCGGCGTTTGTGGCGCCTGGTGCGAGCTTGCCGTCGACCAGAGCGTCGTAGATCACTTGCTGTGCTGGTGGCAGCTGAACGGTTTCAGTGTCCATGTCGGTCTCCTTGGTGTAGAGCTTGGGTCTTTCCCTGGCTCTCACTACTGACCGTCCGCGCCAAGCGTTGGCACGCAAGAAGCCCCGCCAGTTTGGCGGGGCTTCTGCCAGCTGTGCTGCTCAGGCGGCAGCGGCGGTGGTCACCTCCTCTACAGTCTCAGCTTCGGACTCGGGGTTCCAGTAGTCGTCCACGCTGGGGTTGGTGCGGCGCTCTGCCCGTGCGGTCGGGTCGTCGTTGCTGTTGGTTTCAGCCTGCTTGTTCTTGGCCTGCTCGAGCATCTGGATGACGCTAGTGGCCTGCTCTTCGGTGAGCTCGGTGGCGCTGCGCACGCCGCACTTTTGCTCAAGGGCGCCGCGGTACTTGTCGTCGTCCAGTGCCAGTTCCCGGCGCAAGATGCCGATGCGCTGCTTCTGCTTGTCGGTGATGGGGCTGGCCGGCTCGTTTTGCTCTACTTCGACGCTTTCGACCGTGACTGTGCTGTCATCTGGGGCGGCATTCGTGCTGTTGTCTCGGGTGACTTCTACAGCTTCAACAGTGGTGTTCGGTTCGCTGTCAAAGTTTTCGACCTCTTCTGGTGTGTAACTCAGTCCGGAGATGACGTCGCTGAACAGCGCGCGAGCGAGCTCGGACGTGGCGCGGGCAATGAGCATTGCGCGCGGGTACTTTTTCCACGTGGAGTTTCCGGTGAGGCCTGCGCGGTTGGCGTCGTCTAGCGTCCAGGTGACGCGGTCTTCTGCGCCGGTGTCCGCACGCTTGCCGTAAAGGGTGACGTGCGTGTCTGAGTAGTCTTCGCGAAAGATTGTGTGCCCCTGCTGCTGGATCAGTGCGCGCATCAGCTCGGGCGACGCTGACGGCTTGCCCTTGATGACCTGGACCTGCTGGAGGCTTTGAAGCGGTCCGATGCCGAGCTCTCTGCCGTAGAGGATGGCGGCCTGGGTTGCGTGGGGACGGTCGCGGTAGGCGTCGGGCACGAACTCCGTCTTGCAGAGCTGCTGGCTCAGCGTGAAGATTGAGGCGAGGTCGTCTTTGGGCGGGATGGTGTTCAGGGCGGTGCTCATGGTGCTGGTCTCCTTGGTGTGCGCCGGGCATCTCCCGTTGCTTTTCTTACGGTCGGGGCTGAACCTGGCGGCGCAAGGAGGTGGCGCAAAACACAACACGAACCAGCCGGCGATCGGTGCCGCGTTGTGATGGTGGCGAGGGTGACGGCTCAGCGCCGCGGGTCGGACGCTGCTTGCTCCGCCCGGAAAGCGTCTCGGGTTGGGTCGAGTGCGGCGGCGCGTTCGCGTGGGCCGGCGTAGCTGGACATGCGGGCGACGATCCGTGCGGCGCGTCGTCGGCCTTGTGGGCAGTAGGTGCCGAGCCTGTCGGAGCAGTCGGGGCAGGTGTCGTGGTGGTCGTCTGCCTGCTGTTCTGCGGTGGGCTGCCTGGTCTGCCAGGTGCCGGCCGGTGCGGGTGTTGTCTGCCAGGGGCTGCGCGGCTTGTGGTCTGTCATGGTCGGTGCCTTGAAACGTTGGGCGGCGTGTTGTCTTGTGACTGTGAACGCTTGAGTAGGTGGCACAACGCGGGTACGCGAAGCGGGGAGGGCGTCCGGCCCTCCCCGCCTGCGTGAAGCTCAACGCGGACCAAGGAGACTAACTTCCGCGGAGCTGTCAGCTACTGTTACGGCGTCAGCGCGTGGCGCAAGCATTTCAGCAGCGATCTGGCATGCCGTCTTTGCTGCGTGCTCTGCGCGCTTCTATCTGCTGCCAGTAGCACGGTTCTTGAACGGACAGGTACAGGTCGACGTTCTCTTCGGTGATGGCTGTTACGACCAGCCATGGGCTGCGGGGCTTGCGTCCGATCACAAGCGCTTTGACGGCTTCACCGTGGGCGGTGATGACTTCGACCAGTTCGCCGGTCTTGATGTCGTTCAGCTTTTCGGGTGGTACGGCGATCACTTCCCACTTGCCGGGCTGCCGTGGGGTGGGCAGTCCGGGTAGCTCGAGGTGAAGGCGTCGCAGCATGTGTGTGACCGTGGTGGCGTGCTGGTGGTTGGCAACTGGTCTGGCAGCTTGGTTCGTGGTCGCAACCTTGCCGGCGTGTCAAGCCTTGGCGGTGGTGGCTTCGTTGGTCCCGGTTTCTTTGACCGATCTACGACCAGCACGACGACACACAAGATGTAGACCGGCCACCTGCGCCCCCAGTAACCGTGGTGGTGTTGTTTAGTAGTACTTACTGGCGGACACAGGTGGCCACTCTTGACCTCAATACCGGCCACCGGTGGCCAGTCTTACCGTCTTGACCGGACACGCGTGGCCGTTCTTGGTTCTCCTTGACTGGCCAGCAGCGGCCACTCTTGCTGTCTCTTGTCCGGTCGGAGTTGGCCAGTCTTACCTGCTTGCGTTCGGCAACTCTGCGGGGACGGTAGAAGCAGACAGGTCAACAGCACCCCCGCGGCGACTTCTCCTTCCCGGCGGGGGTGCTGTTGATTTTTGTCCACACATCCTTGCGCCCCGGTCCCCCGCCCTGACGGTCCTGCCTACCGGGCACGCCACTTGCGGGAAGGAGACCCCGATGCCTGACACTGAACCGTTGACACAGAACCCCCTTGTGTGGGCACGCAACCTGGACCGCGCACCCGCCACCGGTCGCCTGCTCACCCCACTCGCCCGCCACCTGCTGCTACTGATCGCCAGCCACTGCTTCACCACCGGTCGCACCGCTCTGCTTATCTCGACCATGGCAACCGAGATGGGCGTTGCTGACCGCAGCGCCCGCCGCGCGCTGGCAGAGCTGCGGGACGGCGGCGCAGTTCAGGTGGACCGCCGCCGCCGACGCTCAAGCGTGCTGACCCTGCTGATGGACGACGCACCAGCCGAGCCCGAACCACAGCCCGTCGAAGAGGTCACCCAGCCCGACACGCCGGCAGAGCTCACCGCCACCGACGTGCGCCGCCAGCTGGCCGGGCCAGTCATTGACGAGCTGCTAGCCGAGCAGCCAGGCAACCCGGTCGCGGCCTTCTGCCAAGCCTTGACAGAGGCACGCAGCATCGCTGACGAACACTCGCACCTTTCCCCCAAGATCAAGTCGACGCTAACCAACGCGGTAGTGGCACGCGCCGCCGCCGAAACACACGACCTGGAAGGCAAGGAACTGCCGCGGCTCTACAAGGAAGCGAAGGTCCTCGGACCGCACGGACCCGAGTGGCTGGTCACCGCGCTGTATCACACCGCGAGCGCTGCCATCGAAGGTAGCGCCGCCAGCTACGTGATTCAGACCGCCCGCCGGCTGCGGCGTGACGCTGAGGAAGTGGCAGCATGAGCGACGCGACGCTTTACCGACCTCTCACAGAAGTTGTCGACGAAGCGCACCAGGTCATGATGCTGCGCGCCGAGTACCCCGAGATCGGCGGCGTGAAGACCGGCATTGCTGCGCTTGACCATGAAGCCACAGAGGCGTTCACACCCGGGTCGCTGATCGTGGTGGCAGGTGAAAGCGGCAAAGGCAAAACCGCGTTGGCCGCGCAGATGGTCGCCGCCTTCGGGGCACAGGTCCCCACACTGTGGATGACACTGGAAGACGAAGCCCGCGACGCAGTGACACGGATGCTTGCCAACGTCGGACGCATAGACGTCGGGAAAGTCCGGTCCGGCAAAGCGGTCACCGGTCACGGTGACAAACTTGACCAGGCCGCCGCCCACCTCGACGAGCTCGACGTCCAAGTGCTCGACGGTATGGCAGTCACCGCCGAAGGCATCGCCGCGCTGTGCTGGGAATGGCAGAAAGGCCGCGAAGGCGGCGTCGTCGTCATCGACCAGCTATCGCACCTCTCACACTCCACCGACCGTGACCCCGACGTGTGGGCAAAACGCGGTCTGGCACCGCCACCGTCGCCCGGTGCGCCTGAAACCGCAGTGCTGGAATGGCAAGCAGCTGTGATGAAAGAAGTAGCCAAGCGTCTCGGCATCACTGTCGTCCTGCTCCACCAGGTCAACGAAGAGCACTCACGCGGCGCCGAACCAACAGAGCGGTCCATACGCGGGTCGCGCGGCATCGTCCACAAGGCAGACCTGGTTATGATCCCGTGGATACCTGAACAGGTCGACAACCCGTTCAGCGGACCCGGCACCGCAGACACCACACCGAACGAAGACGGCACCGGCTTCCTTATCGCTGTCAAGGCAAGGCGCACAGGTCGTTTCCGTGTGCCGGTGCGGTGGGACGGGCCTCACCAGCGCTGGTGCGACGTTTCCGAAAGCCCCAACGCTGCCTACACCCCTCCGGACGCGCCGACCGAACGGCAAAAGGAAGGTTCGCGGGCGTTGGCTGAGCTGCGCGCACGTCTGGACGCCGACCGTAACCGCCGTATCGAAGCAGCCACCAAGCCAGCCGTAGAGACGGGTGACAGCAACCCGGCTGACAGTTGCGACAAAGAGTGGGACGCCTAAACGTCAGCCTGTGGCGCGGATCTCTGCTGCCTGTAGATCCGCCAGGTAGTTACGACGCAGCAGGACGGCCCGCCTGCTCACGGCATCTGCCGGTCTACGTGGTCAATCAGGTCCTGTCGCCCTGCCTGCTGGAGTTGGTGGCGCACGTCCGGCTGGACTGCGGACAGCACCGTAGCTATCACCGCCTCTGGTCGTTTCTCCAGCTCGAAGTCGCCGGC